>JRYG01000219.1_pt1 | contig 14894 bp, 15 predicted proteins | sample 235341 | NCBI WGS metagenome assembly JRYG01 (sample SAMN03074218, study PRJNA261478) | activated sludge metagenome | biome: Wastewater Treatment Plant; feature: Wastewater; material: Activated sludge; isolation source: activated biomass of a wastewater treatment plant treating hydrocarbon... ... | reverse complement strand
CGCTGGGTGCTCACCCAGACCGAGGGCAATCAGCAACTGGCGGCCCAGTACCTGGGTATCGACCGGGTCACTCTGTGGCGCAAGCTCAAGAAGCTGGAGGGGGGCGGCTGAAAGCCGGGGCGCTTGCGAAGGACGATGGGGGTGCCGGCGGCCTGCCCGTGACAGGCGCCCCGATCAAACCGCGTCCGGCGATTCCAGTGCCAGGGGCACCAGGGCAGGATCGTCCCAGTGTTCCACCAGGATGCGCCGCACCCGCTCCTGCCAGACGGTGCGGAACCGGGCATGCTCCGGGGCGCCCTCCGGCGCGGCAAGGGCCGCGCGCATCAGTTCCGGCAGGCCCGGGCCGGGCGCCACGGACTGCGGCTGGAAATCCGCCTGACAGCGGGCGCCGGTATCCAGCCGGGTAAAGCGCATGAGCCCGGCGATCGGGGCCTCGAAGTCCATCAGGTTGCGCCGGTCGAAGCGCCCGGCAAGACCTTTGAAGCCGCTTTGGTGGGTGGCCCCGGTGAGCAGGGTCGCCACGCTGGCGACGACGCCGGTGGTGCCGGCCAGCAGCGGCTCGCGCAGTTCCACCCGAATGCTGCCCCGTTCCGGCAGCGCCCCGCCATGGAGCGCGGTAAGTGCCCGGTGGCACATCAGATAGGCCCCCGCCACCGTGGGGCAGGCGTGGCCCGCGAGTTTCACCACGTCGTCGAAGCCGTACTCCAGTACGCCATCTTCCGCGGCGCCAAGAAAAGCTGCCAAGGGGTCGCGCACACGCAGACGCGGGACTTGGGCAAAGTAATCGGGCAGGCGCATGGGGCTGATCCTGGGCAATAACCGGGCGCCCATGCTCGGCGGGGCGGCGCCGGCGGGCCTTGATGGCGGTCAAACTGCCGCGGGGGGCGTGTCCGGGAGAAAGCGCTCCAGCAGGTCGTTGAGAAAGCGCCGCCCGTGCTCCGTCGGCGCCAGCCAGTCCTCGCGCCCGGCCAGCAGGCCGTCCCGCCGGGCGCCAGCCAGCGTGTTCCGCAGCACGCCCGCCAGCAGCCCCGTGCGCTCGGCAAACAAAGCCAGCGGCACGCCTTCGGTCAGGCGCAGCGCGTTCATCATGAACTCGAAGGGCAGGTCGGCCACGGCGACCGGGTGCTCGCTCTGCACGCCCTGCTGGCGGGCGACGCCAGCCAGGTAAGCCTCCGGGTGGCGCAGCCGCGCCTGGCGCACGATGCGGTCGGCAAAGCTGATCTTGCCATGGGCGCCAGCCCCCAGCCCGAGATAGTCGCCAAAGGTCCAGTAGTTGAGGTTGTGCCGGCAGCGCCGGCCCGGTCGGGCGAAAGCGGATGTCTCGTAGTGCTCGTAGCCGGCGGCGCCCAGGGTGGCCTCAACCATATCCTGCATGTCGGCGGCTGCATCCGGGTCTGGCAGCGGCGGCGGATCGTGGTGGAAGCGGGTGTTGGGCTCGAGGGTCAGGTGGTAGGCGGAAAGGTGCGGCGGCGCGAAGCCGATGGCGGTTTCCAGATCGTGCCGTGCCTCGGCCAGCGACTGGGCCGGCAGCGCGTACATCAGGTCCAGGTTGAAATTGTCGAAGTGCCGGGCGGCTGCCTCGATGGCGCGGCGGGCCTCGTCCGCCGTGTGGATACGCCCCAGCGCCCGCAGGTGGCCGTCGTTGAAGCTCTGGATGCCCAGCGAGATGCGGTTGACCCCCGCGGCCCGGTAGCCGGCAAAGCGGTCCGCCTCCACGGCGCCCGGGTTGGCCTCGAGGGTGATCTCGGCATCCGGCAGCAGCAGGGTGCGGGTGCGGATGGCGGTGAGCAGTTCATCCAACCCGGCAGGCGAAATAAGGCTGGGTGTGCCGCCACCGATGAACACGCTGACGATGCGCCGGCCCCAGATGAGCGGCAGGCTGTGTTCCAGATCCGCCACCAGCGCCGCCAGGTAGTCCGCCTCAGGCAGCACGCCCCGGGCTTCGTGGGAGTTGAAGTCGCAGTAGGGGCATTTGCGCACGCACCAGGGAACGTGCAGGTAGAGCGACAGGGGTGGCATCACCCGCAGCGCCGGTTGGGCCGGCAGGTGCGCCGTCGCGGCCGATGCGGTCGGGGTGGCACTGAGGATGGGAATGACCCGGCGGCCGCTGCCGCTTCCCGGCGTGCCGCTCACCGCTGCCCTTGCAGGCGTGCCAGCAGTTGCTGCATGGCCGCGCCCCGGTGGCTGATGCGGTTCTTCACCCCGGCTTCCAGTTCCGCTACGGTGCAGCCTTGGTCGGGCACCAGGAAAAGCGGGTCGTAGCCGAAGCCGCCTGCGCCCCGGGGGGCGTCCAGGATCTGGCCATGCCATTCCCCTTCCGCGATCAGGGGCTGAGGGTCATCTCCGTGGCGGACCAGCACCAGCACGCAAACATAGTGGGCCGCGCGGGCCGGATTGCCGGCCAATGCCTCAAGCAGGTGGGCGTTGTTGCGGGCATCCGATTTCGGTTCGCCCCCGAAGCGGGCGGAGCGCACGCCGGGGGCGCCGCCCAGGGCGTCCACGCACAGGCCGGAATCGTCCGCCAGCGCCGGGAGCCCGGTGGCGCGGGCGGCGTGGCGGGCCTTGGCGAGGGCGTTTTCCACAAAGCTGGGGTGGGGTTCTTCCGCCTCGCTGACGGCGAAGGCGGATTGCGGCAGCACCTCGATGCCCAGGGGGGCGAGCAGGGCAGAGAGTTCCCGCAGCTTGCCAGCGTTGTTGCTGGCCAGGACGATCTTGTCAGGGAGCATGGACGTCGTTTTCCGGGTTTCAGGTCTTGGACAGCAGCTTGAGGGCCTGGCGGATGCCGTCCGACACGCCGATGCCCGCGGGCAGTTGCTTGAGCGCGGCCTGGGCTTCCTTTTCGTTGTAACCCAGGGCCAGCAGGGCGTTGAAGATGTCGGCGCCGCTGTCGTCGGCGGGCGCGGCGCTGGCGGACAGGGTCAGTGTCTTGGGCAACTTGTCCTTCAGTTCCAGCAGCAGGCGCTCGGCGGTTTTCTTGCCGATGCCGGGAATCTTGGTCAGCCGCCCGGTCTCCTGCAGGGTCACCGCCTGGGCCAGATCGGCGGCAGACAGGCCAGAGAGCACCGCCAGGGCGGTACGGGCGCCGATGCCGCTGATCTTGAGCAACTGGCGGAAACTGGCGCGCTCTGCCTCGCTGGCGAAGCCGTAGAGGAAATGCCCATCCTCCCGCACCGCCAGATGGGTGTGCAGGCTGACCCGTTCTCCCGTAGCCGGCAGGTTGTAGAAGGTGCTCATCGGCACATCCAGTTCGTAGCCAACTCCGTGCACGTCCAGCACGATCTGGGGCGGGTTCTTTTCCAGCAGGATGCCGGTCAGGCGTCCGATCATGGTGCGTGGTTCTCCAGGTTGTGCAGGGCGGTGGCCACCCGGTGCAGGCTTTCAACCACGGTGGCACCAGCGGCCAGCACGTCGTCGGCAGGGGCGAGCAGGTCGGGTACCACCACCACCCGCATGCCCGCCGCCAGCCCGCCCCGGGCGCCGGCGTTGGAGTCCTCCAGCACCAGGCAGTGCCGGGGCTCGACCCGCAGGCGCTGCGCGGCGGTGAGAAATATCTCCGGGTTCGGCTTGCCGCGACTGACTTCGTCCCCGCCCACCAGATGATGCATGCGGTGGGCGATACCCACCTGCTCCAGCTTCATGATGGCGCGGCTGCGGCGGGTGGAGGTGGCGACGGCACGGGGCAGGGCGCGGGCATCGAGCACGTCCAGCAATTCCCCCACACCCGGTTTGGCGGGGATGCGTCCGGCGTCGATGGCGGCTTCGTAGCGGGCGCCGAAGGCGGCCCGCAGTGCGGTGATGGGGAAGTCTTCCCCCATGTGCTGGCGGACGATGGCATCCGAATCCCGGGAGTTGAGCCCGACCATGGCCAGCCCCACCTCCGGCCGCCAGGGCAGGCCCATCTCGGCCGCGGATTCGGCCACCACGGCCAGGGCGACGCGCTCGCTGTCGAGCAGCAGGCCGTCCATGTCGAAGATGATGGCGCGGATTTCCCGTAACCAGGGCGCGTTGAGCATGGTGTCCTTTCTACCGGATGAGGCGGCCGCCGCGTACCCGCAGACCGGCCGTGGGCAAGGCGCCCAGGCCTTGGCCGCCGTGGGCGTGGGCGATGGCGCAGGCCAAGGCGTCGGCCGCGTCGGGGCTGGGGTCGCCGGGCAAGGCGAGCAGGCGCCGCACCATGTGCTGCACCTGCTCCTTGGCGGCCTTGCCGTGGCCCACCACCGCCTGCTTGACCTGCAGCGCGGTGTATTCCGCCACCGGCAGATCCCGCGCCACGGCGGCGCAGATGGCGGCGCCCCGCGCCTGGCCGAGCAGCAGGGTGGATTGGGGATTGACGTTCACGAACACTTTTTCCACCGCCACCTGATCCGGCTGATGGGTGGCGATGATCTGCCACAGGCCGTCGAGGATGGTCTTGAGCCGGCCCGGCAAGTCGCCCTCGCCAGTGCGGATGCAACCACTGGTCACATACGCCAGGCGGCTGCCGGAGGTGTCGATGACCCCGTAACCCGTGATGCGCAGGCCCGGATCGATGCCGAGTATCCGTACCCGCTCGGGGGCCTGGGCCGGGTGGCTCATCGCCGCGCCATCCACACCCCGGCCACCGCCACGGCCATGCCGGCCAGCGCGATGCCGCTCAGGGTTTCGCCAAAGATCCCCCAGGCGATCACGGCGGTGACCACCGGCGTCAGGTAAAACAGGCTGGCCACATTGACCGCGCTGCCGCTGCGGATCAGCAGGTTGAGCAGGCTGATGGCGCCCACCGAGAGCACCAGCACCAGCCAACCCAGGGCGAAAACGAACTCGCCCTCCCATTCCACCCGCCAGCTTTCCGTGGCCCAGACCAGCAGCCCGGTGGCGATGGCGCAGGGCACGAACTGGATCACCGAGCCCGTGCGCAGATCGAAGCTCGGGCAGTAACGCTTCTGGTACAGGGTGCCGGCGGTGATGCCCGCCAGCGCGGCGAAAGCGGGTACCAGCATGGCCTGGAGCTGCGCGCCTTCCACCTGGCCCGCCAGCTTGCCGCTGACCACCAGGCCGACGCCGGCAAACCCCAGCACCAGCCCCGCCCATTGTCGGGGGCGAACCCGTTCGCCCAGCAGCCAGCCGGCGCCACAGGCGGTGAGCAGGGGTTGCAGCCCCACCACCAGGGCGGTGATGCCCGCCGGCAGACCGTGGGCAATGGCGATAAAGACGCCGCCCAGGTACACCGCATGGACCAGCAGCCCGGTGACCGCGATGTGCCAGGCCTGACGACGGCTCCCCGGCCAGGGCGCGCGAAAGGCGAGCGCGCCGGCCAGCATCAGTGCAATCACCAGCAGGTAGCGGATGAACAGAAAACTCAGCGGATCCGCGTGGGGCAGGCCCAGCTTGGCCCCGATGAAACCGGTGCTCCACAGCAACACGAACAGCAGCGGATAGGCGCGGCTCACTGGCGGGCGCTCAAGCCAGGGCAAAGTCTACGGCGGCCGCTGCGTGCAGGGCCGTGGTGTCGAAGACGGGGCAGGGCAGGTCGTCCGCCGCCAGCAACAGGCCGATTTCGGTACAGCCGAGAATGACCCCCTGGGCGCCGGCCGCAACGAGTTTTGCCACCTCGGACTGGAAGTAGCGGCGGGCGTCCGGCCGTACCTGGCCCTGGCACAGCTCCTCGTAGATCACCCGATGCACTTCTGCCCGGCCCGGCGCTTCGGGCACGCTCACCCTCAGGCCGAAGCCCTGCGCCAGCCTGCCCCGGTAGAAGTCCTGCTCCATGGTGTAGCGGGTGCCCAGCAGGGCCACGTGGTCGAGGCCGGCGGCACGGATGGCCGTGCCCGTGCAGTCCGCAATGTGCAGGCCGGGCATGGCCAGCCCCGCGGTGATGGCGGGCCAAACCTTGTGCATCGTATTGGTGGCCAGCAGCAGGCACTCGGCCCCGCCCGCCCGCAGGTTGCGGGCTTCCGCCGCCAGCAGGGCGCCGGCGGCGTCCCAGTCACCCCTGTGCTGCAGGGCCTCGACCTGGGCGAAATCGACGCTCGCCAGCAGCAGGCGCGCCGAATGCAGGCCCCCCAGCCGGGCTTTGACGCCCTCGTTGATCAGCCGGTAATAGGTGGCGGTGGACTCCCAGCTCATCCCGCCCAGCACGCCGATGCACTTCATGGGCGGCGGGCTTACTCGATGACCGCCGAGGTATAGACGGCCTGGACGTCGTCCAGGTTCTCGAGCGCGTCCAGCAGCTTCTGCATCTTCACCCCCTCGTCGCCGGCCAGAACGGATTCGTTTTCAGGCTTCATGGTCACCTCCGCCATTTCCGCCTTGAATCCGGCCTTCTCCAGCGCCTCCTTGACGGCGATGAAGTCGCCCGGACCGCACACCACCTCGAAGGAGCCATCGTCGCTGCCGATCACGTCCTCCGCGCCGGCCTCCAGCGCCGCTTCCATCAGCGCATCCTCCGGTGTGCCCGGGGCGAAGAAGAACTGGCCGCAATGCTTGAACTGGAAGGCCACCGAGCCCTCGGTGCCCATGTTGCCGCCATGCTTGCTGAAAGCGTGGCGCACTTCCGCCACGGTGCGGGTCTTGTTGTCGGTCAGGCAATCCACCATCACCGCCGCGCCGGCCACGCCATAGCCCTCGTAGCGGATTTCCTCGTAGTTCACGCCCTCCAGCTCGCCCGTGCCCTTCTTGATGGCGCGGTCGATGTTGTCATTGGGCATGTTCTCGGCCTTGGCCTTTTCCACCGCCATGCGCAGGCGTGGATTGAAGCTCACATCGCCGCCGCCCATCTTGGCCGCGACCGTGATTTCCTTGGACAGCCGGGAGAAGACCTTGCCCCGCTTTTCATCCTGCCGCCCCTTGCGGTGCTGGATGTTGGCCCATTTACTGTGTCCGGCCATGTTTTTGACTCCACAACGAAAATCTGGAAAGCGCGGGAGTCTACCACCGTTGCGGCGAGGGGGCCGTACCCGGCAGGTGTGGGCTGATCGCCGCCCCTCAGGCCTGCACTGTGTGCCATGGCGCAACGGGAGCATGCAGCGGGGAGGGCAGTCAATGCAGCACTTGAACACCACCGGACAATATGTGCCGGACCAGATGTTCCCGGCTGTTCACCCGCAGTTTTGCGTAAATGGCTTGTTGGTGCTCTTTGAGCGTGGGATAGGAAATGCCGAGGGCCGCCTGGATGGCAGTGCTGGGCAAGCCTTTGGCGATCAACCAGCAAACTTCCTTCTGTTTGGTCGACAGGGGGCAGAGCTTGATCACCCGGAGCAACTCCAGTTCAATGGGAATGAGATGTTCAATGCAGATTCCCCATTGAGGGCACGCGTCCCCTCCGGCGTGCAACCGGAAGCCCTTCAAACGGAATTTTCCCCAGCGGTTGCTGCGCTCCGGACTGGTAAGAAGGGTTCCGGCTCCGTTCGGTTGTGGCGCCCGCAACACGGAGTCCTGAACCTCTCTCACCAATGCCGGGCAGTTCGCCCATTGCGCGGGGTCGGTGGCCAGGCTCATCCGGTCGGTGGCCATCAGCAAGAGCTCCCGAGCGTGCGCCGACCATCGCAGCAGGGTGCCCTCCGCATCGACAATCATGACCCCCGAGCGCCCCCCGGGAGCAAAGCCAGAGGCGTGTCGTCCGTCGTGCCTCAGGGCCTGACGCAGGTGCGGCTGTAACGCGCGCACGGTGTCCCGCTCCTCGTGCCGGAAGTGCATGTCGTTGCTCGCGCGCAGCAACGCGAAGAATCCGTGGGCTTTCGTGTCGTCATGAGCAATCGGGTCGATCAGCAATTGATAGCCCAGCGCTTCGGCCGCCCCGTCACAAACCGGGGAAATCGCCAAACCGTTCCGGACACTGAGTGCGCGTCGCGAAAGATTTTCCGATGCTCCATCGGATACGGCGGCGCACGCACCATTGAGTACTTGGCCGATGTGCCGTGCAGCATTCCATTCTCGTTCCGATGCTGCGGCATTGCACCAAAACCACTCAATTTTGCCCTGCTGATTCGTCCAGTAGAAAGCGCCTGAGATGCTGGGGATGAGATCCGTGATTTCGTGAATCACCATTGGAATCGTCATTTCAGAAGCAAGTCCTGAATTGCAAACATGGCGAATATGGGCAAATGTGGCGGCATGCTTGCTCATCTGGCGTCCCCTTCGTTTGGCGGCTCAAAATGGACGTCGGCGCAATTGAGCGAGACGTGGCCTGGCTCTGATAACTTCATGATAGACGTCGGATTTTTTATGAGTTGTGATTTTGTTGACGTCGTTAGGGTAAACGAAGGTGCCAATACCATACCCCGGGAGGGTATTGGCGTCAGCCCGTTTCAATGACAATTCCTGTGCCGCTGAGAGGTGGCTAATCGTGCAGAGATGGCCGTTCATATCAAGGGCGGTTGCGCCCGGTCCATTGCCGGAGTTCAACTGCCGACACAACGGAATTGCATAGGGGACAATCATGAGCACAGCTTCTATTTCTGGCATTTATTCAGCGGACGATGGTGGCAGTTACTTTGTGCGCTTTGTGGGGAGCGAAACAGGAGGGAGGATCTTCTGGTTTGGAGAGCATCCGAATGGAAACTTCTCCAACGTGCTGACCGCGGAGGTCAATGTGGCGCCCGGTGTGGATGTCTGCTGGCTGGAGAATGTCCGGTGGGCCGACGTGCCCAAAGGGCGGATTGGGGGTGGAGGCAGCGACCTGGAGTTGGCGATCATCAACGGTCAGATCCTCAGGAGCCTCGATGCAGGCGGTTTTGGCGGATCGAGGTGGATCCGGGCGACCGGAGAGCCGAGGCGCATGGGGCCGATGCTGAACCCCGGGTTTGCCGGGGAGGGGCTGACCGGGATATGGGACGGCGACGACGGTGCCACGTACTACGTTCGACAGATGGGAAATCAGGTGTTCTGGTTCGGAGAATCCTGCGCCCTGCCGGGGGAGATTCCTGCCTTCGCCAATGTTTTCGTAGGTGGTTTAGCCGGGAGGAATCTGTCTGGCGAGTGGGCTGATGTGCCATACGGGCGCAACAATGGAACGGGTACTTTGGAGTTGCTCGTCGAGGGGAACAGCATGAGCCAGCGGGCGGGCACCGGCGGCTTTTCGTGCCGCAACTGGGTCAGGCGGCAGGTGGCCCGGGATACCGTGGTGTCATCCTTGTCGGTATTCATCGCCACCTCTACGCAGGCCCGTGCCGACGACCTGCGCGGGGGATCGGTGGAATACGGAACGGTGCAATTGACCGGGGGCAGGCTGCTGCCCAAGGTGAATCTGAACAACGGACAGTCCCTTCAGCCCGGCCAGTTCGACAACAGCGAATTGCCCTTGCCCGCTGGCACCCGGCTGTCGGACTTGCAGGCGTTCATCCTGGAGCATGATGGTGCCCCGCGAAACCTGTTTGATACCTACGACAACTGGGATGTGGGGGTTGTCCAGATCAATGTGCGCCTGCGGCCGAACGGTTGCGCCTATCAGTACCGGCGAGTGGTCGGGCAGCCGGTCAGGCGCATGACTGGGCAAACCACCACGATGACCGTCGGACTTGCCTGATCGTGGGCCCGCATTGAGATAACAACGGAGCCGGCGGATGGGCATGTGGAATAGACGGCCCTCCCCGGCCACCTTCGTTTGCTATCGTCGCTCGGACGCCGCTGCATTTGCCTACGCAGTTACCCAATACCTGAGCAGCCGCTTTGGCGCCGATGCGGTCTTCTGGGACCAGTCGGGCATCGAGGTGGGGGGCGATTTTCCCCAGGTGATCGCAGAACGCCTTGAAGCGGCTACCGAGGTGCTGGTGCTGATCGGGCCGCACTGGCTGGAGGCGCGGGGGGCGGATGGCCAGCGGCGCCTCAACGACCCCGCCGACTGGGTGCGCATCGAGGTGGCTCGGGCGCTCCAGCGGGGCAAGCGGGTGATTCCGGTCCTGCTCGGCAGCGCCAGCTTGCCCGCGCCCGCCGATCTGCCCCCCGATCTGCTGCCTTTGCTCAGCCGTAATGGCTGCAAGTTGCGCGATGCCGAGTTGCAGGACGATCTCGTCACTCTGGGCAACCGCATTGAGGGCCGCACCCCGGTTCAGGTGACGCTGTGGGTGCTGGCGATCAGCCTGCTCCTGGTGCCGGCAGTGCTCGCGGTGATGGGGTGGTTGCGGCTCCTGGACGGCGTGTTCAGCCTGGATACGCGGGTGGAGAACTGGCTTGCCACCTATGCCGCGCCGCCGGCCACCCCGGTGGGGGCCAACCTGCTGTTGGTGAGCATTTCTGAGGCGACCCAGGGCGCGCTGGGGCTGGAGGAGATCGGCCCGGGCTGGCGCCATCACCATGCGACCCTGGTGCGCAACCTGGCCCAGGCGGGTGCCCGGGCGGTGGTGTTCGACCTGCGCTTCGACGGGGCGAGTCCGGCCGATGCCGAACTGGGCGAGGCCATCCTCGCAGCCCAGAGTGCGGGCACCGCGGTGGTGGCAGGTGCGAGTGAATTCCACCGGGACGGCACGCCCATCAGCGAAGCCGCGTTCGTCAACGATCTGGCCGGCTGGGCCATGCTCTGTCTGGGGCTCAAGGATGGCCGGCTGCCGGAAGTGCCTCTGGCGGCCGAGTCCGAGCGGGGCCGCTACGTGGAATCCCTGGCGCTTACTGCCGCCCGGGCGGCGGGGTTCGATCCGCCTTTCCGGGACATCTCCGATTTGTCCCGGGGGCTGTACGTGCGCGATGGCTCCCCCCGGGGGCTGCTGCAGCCCTATCCCGTCAAGCGCCGGGTGGGCGAGGGTGTGGCCTTCGGCTGTTCCGCGCTGGCGGAGAAGGATCTGGCCAGCCTCTTCCGCTTCGATCTCAGCCCCTTGGAGGCTCTGCGCGCGGCCACCGTGCGGGTGCCCTACGAACGGCTGCTGGCGCCGGGGGCGCCGGAACTGGCGGCGGCGCGGGGCAAGATTGCCCTGGTCGGCCTGCAGGTGGGCGATGACGAGAATTTCGAGGTGATTCGCGGTCTCCAGCGGGAATCCCGCTGGGGGATGGAACTGCAGGCGGACGCGCTCCGCGCCCTGCTGGAGGTGAAGTCCTCCGCTGACCTCCAGCAACCCTTGGCGCCCGCCTGGCAGGTGGTGGCTATCCTGGCCCTTTCCGTGGCTGCGACCCTGGCCGCCCTTGCGCGCGTCCGGCTTTTCCCCGCGCTGCCCTGGCTGGTAGCGGGCGGGCTTACCGTGTGCGTGGGCGTGCTCGCCTTCGTTCTTTACCGGCAGTTGCGGGTGACCCTGCCGGTGACCTACCTGCTGGCGGCGGTGCTCACCGCCTTTTTCACCTCCCGTCGCGTCTTCAAGTAAAGGGGAAGCCCATGCGCAGCGCGTTTGCAGGAAGTGCCGGGCCGGGGTACAGGCTGGTCGCCTGGCTGCTGGTGATCAGCCTCATGGCCGGTTGCGGGACCACGCTCGATGGCGCTTTTTCCCGGGGTGAGGGCGGCGGCTGGGAGAACAGCCGCTGGGCCGGCTTGCGCCTGGAGCGGGCGGGGCGGCCCCTGGCGCCCGGCCGCTACACCGCGCTGCAGCGGGGCGATTACATCGTCACCGACGCCAACACCTATGCCCTGATCCGCTTCGAGGCCGGCGCGGAAGCCTATCTGGCGCCCGGTTCGTCCGCCACCATCGCTTCCCTCAGCAGTTTCCTGGGCGAGGTGCTGGTGAAGATCGAGCGTTTGCAGGGCCGGTTTGAAGTGAAGACCGAGTTCATCACTGCAGGCGCCAAGGGCACCGTGTTCCTGGTCCACGCCGAACCCGATGGCCGTGCCTGGGTGAGCGTGCTGCAAGGGGTGGTACGGGTGGCGTCCAATGCCGGTCGCTGGCCAGAGCAGGATCTGCAGCCCGGCGAGCGGGCGGACTTTTTCCGGGACCGGCCACCCACCCGCCGCCCCATGAGCGAGCCGGACGTGCGTGACATCCAGCGCCGCTACGAGCCCCTGGAGCAGGCGGCGCCGCCGGGCAAGGGCGTGGTGATCGGCGCCGGGGTGGGCCTGGCAGTGGTCGCCGGGGTGGTGATCAGCCGCGCCGGGCGGGGCGGAGGAGGGGGGCAGGGCGGCGGAAACGCGCCGGTGGGGACGGCGACTCGCGGGCCGTGAAGTACGCCACTCGTACCAGGGCGAAAGGGTGCGATAACCCGTCAGGGGCGCCAGGGAGTGCGGGTGGTCGCTGCGCCTGCCCGGGTACAAGCAACCAACAGGGGAAGACAACATGTATGCACTGGGATCTGCAGGGCCGGAGGTACGCAGGATTCAACAACGCCTGACCGAGCTGGGGTGCTACACCGGCCCGGTGGATGGCGATTTTGGCGGCGGCACCTTGGCGGCGGTGCGCCGGTTCCAGCTCCGCCAGCGTCTGGAGGCGGACGGCGTGGTGGGCGACGGCACCTGGCAGGCGTTGTTTGGCGCGCCGGCCCAGTCCCCCGCGGCGGCGTCGGATTCCCTGCTGGCGCGCTGCCTGACCCTGACCGGCTCCTTCGAGACCGGCAAGGGCGCGCCGGACTGCTTCTGTGGCATCAGTGGCGACTTCGACGGACAGGGCATCAGCTACGGCGTGCTGCAGTGGAACTTCGGCCAGGGCACCCTGCAGCCCCTGCTGCAGGAGATGCTGGACCGGCACCCGGATGTGGCGGAAGACGTGTTCGGCGACTACCTGGAGCCCCTGCGCCAGGCGCTCGCGGCGGACAAGGACGAACTGATGGCCTTTGCCCGCAGCGTGCAAGACCCCAACCGCCACTTTGTGTACGAACCCTGGCGCGGCTTTGCCCGCGCGCTGGGGCGCACCCCGGAATTCCAGGCGGTGCAGCAGCGCCACGCCGCCGACGTCTATGCCCGGGCCCGGCAACTATGCCGGACCTTCGCCCTGGGCAGCGAGCGGGCGGTGGCGCTGATGTTCGACATCGTCACCCAGAACGGCTCCATCAAGCCTGTCACCCAGGCCCTCATCCAGAGCGACATCCGCACCCTCGGCGGCAAGCTCTCGGGCGATGCGCTGGAGGTGCGCAAGATGGAGATCGTGGCCAACCGCCGCGCCGAAGCCGCCAGCCCCGCCTGGGTGGATGACGTGCGCCGGCGCAAGCTGTGCATCGCCCGGGGTGGCGGCAGCGTCCATGGCATCACCTACGACCTGGAAAAGCAGTTCGGCATCGGTCTGCGAGCGGCCGGAATCTGACGGTTGCGGGCGGAGGTTGCCGTTCGTCGGCAGCCTCCGCCCGCACCTGGCTGACGCGTAACCCGGCACGGCGGGCGGCCGCACCCCTGCCTATACTGGAGCCAGCGCACACCTGATGTGCAGCGCCAGAAGACGGGAGAAACCATGTTGCCAATCGAACGCGTCAAGAAGATCCTGCTCCAGCCCGCGCAGGAATGGCAGGTCATCCGGGGCGAGCAAACCGCCACCGCCGACCTCTTCAAGGGTTACGTACTGCCGCTCGCGGCCGTCAGCGCCGTGGCCGGCTTCATCGGCTACTGCCTCATAGGCGTTTCGGTGCCGTTTCTCGGCACCTACCGCATGCCCTTCCTTAACGGGGTGGGCATGGCCGTTTCCTCTGTGGTGCTGGCGCTGGCGAGCGTCTACGCCATCGCCTATCTCATCAACGCCCTCGCGCCCAGGTTCGGCGCCCAGCCGGACATGGCGCAGGCCCTCAAGGTGGCGGCCTATTCCTACACCCCTGCCTGGGTGGCGGGCGTCCTGCAGATCCTGCCCTCCCTGGGCATGCTGGTGGTACTGGCCAGCTTCTACGGGCTGTACCTGCTCTACCTGGGCCTGCAGGCGCTGATGCAGGCGCCCAGGGAAAAAGCCCTGCCTTACACCGCCGTGGTGGTGGTGTGCGCGGTGGTGCTCTCCCTGATCATCGGCGCCATCATGGCGGCCACCGGCGGTGGCCCCGGCGCCGCGGTGGGGTCCATGTCGCCTGCCGCCACCGGCCGCCCGGACGACGAGCGTCTGGCCAAGATGAAGGAATTCGGCGAGAAGATGGAAGCCGCCGGCCGCAAGCTCGAAGAAGCCCAGAAAAGCGGAGACCCCCAAGCCCAGGCCAAGGCCGCGGGCGAGGCCCTGGGCGCGCTGGCCGGTGCCACCGGCGGCCGCCCCCCGGTGGACCACCGGGAGCTCAAAGCCCTGTTGCCGGAAAGCCTGGACGGTCTGCCCCGCACTCAGGCCGAGAGCCAGACCGCCGGCCTGGGCGGCGCCAGCATGGCCCGGGCTGAAGCCCGCTACGGCGAGGGCGAGCGCAGCCTGCAGCTCAGCATCACCGATTCCGGCGGCGCCAAGGCCCTCATGGCCATGGCCGGCTTCGCCCTCATGGAATCCGAGAAGGAAAGCGCCGACGGCTACGAAAAAAGCGGCAAGGCCGATGGCCGCGTCTATCGCGAACGGCTGAGCAAATCCGCCCGCGAAGCCAGCTACGCCCTCATCGTCGGCGACCGCTTCATGGTCGAAGCCGAAGGACACGGCCTCGACATGGCCGCCGTCAAGCAAGCCCTGGCCAAGGTGGATCTGGCCCGGCTGGAAGGGATGAAGGACAAGTAAGCGCCCCGCCGGCTCAGCGGGCCCGCTCCATGCGGAAGTTGAAGCTCCCCGGCCCCGGGGCGGCCAGTTGGGTCAAAACCCGACCCGGATCAAACCCGCCGGCCCCATCGGGCGCGGGCTGCCGGTAGAATTCCCGCATTACACATTCGTAGTGGAGACCCAGCCATGTCGCAACCCCTGCCAATTGCCAAAGCCCAGGATCAGGAGCTTTGCCTGCTGCCAGCCCTTGCCAACCGCCACGGTTTGATCACGGGGGCGACGGGCACGGGCAAGACGGTGACGCTGCAGAAGCTGGCGGAGTCGTTTTCCCGCATCGGGGTGCCGGTGTTCATGGCGGATGTGAAGGGCGACCTCTCCGGCCTGGGGGCGCCCGGGGTGGCGAGCGAGAAACTGAAGGCGCGGCTGGACACC
>JRYG01001163.1_pt1 | contig 14913 bp, 8 predicted proteins | sample 235341 | NCBI WGS metagenome assembly JRYG01 (sample SAMN03074218, study PRJNA261478) | activated sludge metagenome | biome: Wastewater Treatment Plant; feature: Wastewater; material: Activated sludge; isolation source: activated biomass of a wastewater treatment plant treating hydrocarbon... ... | reverse complement strand
GCTTCGCTATTGCGCCCTACGTCAAACGTCTTCATAGGTTCAACGCACCCTGGGCCGCAGCGCCCAGGCTGCGGACGTGATTCGAGAGGCTTTCCAGGATCGACCGTTCCTCGTCGCCGTGCGGCGCGAGCTCGATCAAAGCCTGCAGCAGTTGCGCGAAGAGAGGGCTCCGGCGCAGGCCACGCGAGTCGAGGTATTCGTTGACCTTGTTGACGTCGCCGCCCTTCCACAGGTGCATCAGCTTGTGCACCTGGTCGATCAGCGGCGCCGCGCGACCGCCTTCGGTGTCCAGACCCAGCATCCGGTGCTTGCGATGCGACCATGCGCGCAGCCGGAACGTGCCGCCACTGCCGGTCGCCTCAGTCTCCTCGGATTCCTCTTCACCTTCTGCCGCTTCGTCCTCTTCATCGCTGCCCGCGCCTTTGCCGCGGCTCAGAAGCTCGTACTGATCGGCCAACTGCCGTTCGGATAGATTGCAGGAGACCGCGTACAGGATGCAGGCACCGGCGGGCGCGTCCTTTAGGCCGAAGTCGTTGCGGTGCAGGAGGTAATACGTGGTCACGTCGTCGAGGCCGATGCTGTCCGTGGCAACCGCCTCGCCCCGCGTAAGCACGCGCCCAACCACGAAGTCGACGACGATGCGGCGCACGTGGCGAAGGAACTCGGTCACCGTCATCAGCGCGCCGGGTTCGGACGCCTTCTTGACTGCGGGATACTGGCTGTAGGCTTCCAACGCCGGCCCCGTGGCGGCCCACACGAAGTCAGGTCCGCGGATTCCGGCATCCCAGAAGTCGCGCAGCTTGGACACGATGCCCGCCTCCATTTCCTTGATGACTTGGGCGTCCCAGCCAGCGCGTCTCTCTGGGTCTCGCTTGCGGCAGACAAGCCAGACGGATGACGACAGGGCCGCAGAACCAGTGGCTCGCATGCGGCCCGCACGCTCTGTTTGGATCGGCCAACTTCCATCGACCACAAATCCGGCTCTGATGATTGCGCTTACCAGCGTCTCCCACGCGTCAGGCTGCTTGTGCGCAAACACAATTACCAGCCGGCCGTCCGGGCTAAGCGCTGCGTGACACGACGCGAAGGCTCTCGCCATCCCGCTCTCGTAGTTCTGTTTTGAAGCCTCCCCATCTCCGGAGAAACGGCTCGCATCGTCGATTAGCTCGCCATCGTTCGCGGCATGGTCCCACTTGGGCGCGAGCGCCTCTCTGAACGCAATGTCGATATCGGGTGACAGCCCCGTGAGAGTCCGTCGCAGCCAGACGTAGAAAAATTCCATCAAGTCCGAATACGGAATGGCATCGTAGTAGGGGGGATCCGTAACGATGATGTCCACCTGCGAGGCGGATCTCGTGATTGCGGAACGATTCAAGACCTTTGGGGGTGGCACCGCGTTCGCCGCACCGGACGCGTGCGCAAAAACCTGCGCAACCCACTCCACTTCGCCCATGTAGTTCCCGCTTGCATCTCCGAGGCAGTTCGACTCGGTGAAGTCCCACAGCATGGGCAAGGCGAACCTGGCGAACGTCTGTTCAATCTTCTCGGCAGGCATGTTCCAGATGCACAGAACGCTGCCTCGGTTTGCTACTCGGTCTATAGCAAGGGCTAGATAGGAGGCGATCGCTTCCACAGCTTCCGGTGAGTAGCCCCTGATCCCAGCTAACGATGACGTTGCTGAGCGCGAGGCTCGTATGAGTGCACCTAGAGCAAGCAACTGCCTCGGCGTAAACAGCTTCCGCCATTGGTCTAGTCCATAAAGCGGAACCCGAAAGCCAAGCGCATCTGCCCCTGCAAGTGGCTCGGCGGGCAAGCCATATGGCACTTCGGCAAACACTCGCTCCAATTCGCCCTCAGCGGCTTGCGCCATTTCGATTTCGTGCGCGGTCGGCAGCCGGTACTCCTTGCCGTCGAGGCCATCGACCACCGCCGCCGTCATGACCGTGCCGAGTCGTCCCGCGCGCGCCTCGAGGCGGATGTCCTCCATCGTCATGATGGTTCCGCAGGACGGCATCGCACACTTCGCGCCTGCGCGGCTCATCGTCCCGGCGCCGAGCTTCTTGTCGTACTCGCGCCGCTGGGCGGCATTGCCGCCTTGCACCTTCGCCTCACGATCGATGCCGAACACCACCCCCGTGCGATCGGCGTTCGGTTCCATCGTCAGCACGACCCGCTTGTTGTCCTTCTTCGCGAGCCAGCGGGTCTTCAACAACGGCACCGTGGCGCGGCAGGCTTTGCACTTGACGGTGCGCGCCCACAGGTAGGCGACCGTCGGCTTGGCCACCCAGCGCGGGTTCTTGTCGTTGTCGAGATACGTCTTCTTGTCGAAGCCGGCATTCAGGAGGTCGATCTGCGGTTCGCCGGCGTCGTTGGTCGGCACCAGCTTGAGCTGATCTTCTTCACCACGCGCGAGCGGCACGCGCCGGTAGGGCTTGATCGAGCAGAACTCGGCATACGTCGGATAGAACCGCGCAAGTTCGCGGCGCGCCTCGCGCAGCACCCACCATCCCCAGGCGCGAACATGCCAGGCGAGATCGGCCTCCAGCAGCGCGGGATCGAGCTGCAGATGCTCGAACATTTCCCTCTGGAATTCCTTGGGTGTCTGCCTGGCCAGCAGGTCGAGCTGCGTCCGGATGGCCGCGGGCTTCAACCCGAGCGCCTTCAGGTAGGCTGCCATGAACTCGCGGTCGGCCAGCGCGAAATCAGGCAATCGCCGCTTCTGTCCGGCGAGCTTCTGCGGGTACTCCAGCGTGCACTTCAGGATGAACCACGCTACCGGGTTGATATCGACCGCCGTCACCTCGCAGCCCAGGCGCATCGCCTCCAGCGGGATCGCACCGCCGCCGGCGAAGGGGTCGAGCACCTTCGGCGCCCGCCCGCCGTACGCCTTGCGGATCTCGGCGCGGAACCAGTCCAGGTCGGGTCCCGACTCGCGTCCCCAGTGCAGGATTCCTCCCTGCGTTTCCTCCGAGACCACCTCCTCCACCTTGCCGGAGGGCAGCTTCTTGCGCTTGACGGACTTGACGACCGTGCCGCCGAGCCGCTTCAGGATCTCGTCGCGCTTCTCCTTGTCGCCCGGGTCGGGCAGCAGGGTCGCGATCAGCGCTGCGCGGGACGCCGCTAGCGGTCGCCGCGCAGGCCAGATGTGCAGCGTGGAGATGTGCCCGTGCCGAACGTTCTTCTCATGGACGGAATCGATCGACGCCTGTTTCAGGGGGAAGGCGACTTCGATCAGCCGCTTGCCGTTGGGACCACTCATGTCGGCCGCGCCCGCTTCCAGAGCCGGATCGTGACGCGGCTTTCCTCGGCGAGGATGTCGGGCTCGGTGCCGTTGTGCGCGCGCATACCCGGAATGATCTTGTTGCGCACCCCCATGCCCCGTGCATCGACGTAACCGTAGTCCCGCATCACATTGACGAGGGTCTGATTGCGCGCGTAGCGCATGCCGGCCTTCATCCCTTCGAGCGTGACGGTGTTGGGAAGACGGCCGGGGCTCTGCACCTCGAGCCGATCCTCGAAGATCGCCAGCAGAATGTCCGTACCGGCGATGCTGTAATCGCGGTGCACCAGTGCATTGACCACCGTTTCGCGAATCACGGCCTCCGGGAATTCCCAACGATCGATGCGCCGACCACCCTCCAGGTGCGACACAGGCATCGTGTTGCGTCGGATGAAGTCCCAGGCCTGTTCGACCAGGCCCGGCTCGACGATCGTCCCGTCCATCGATGCAAGCAGCACCATCGGACCGCGCAGGTCCTCGTCGGCCCGGGTTGCGTAGTCGGGTTCGGTGCCCGGATAGCAGATGGCCCGGATCCCCGACTGGGGTACGAAGCGTTTCGTCGCTCGGCCGAACAGCAGCATGCCGTCGATGGTGGCAACGCGCTGTCCGGCGTTCTCCGTCATCAATTCGACATTCGTCAGCAGCGTCTCCCAGCCGAGAAAGTCGTCGTCGGCCGGCGCCGATCCGCGGAGCACGCGGGTGAAATAGTCCCTGAGGCGGCGCAGGTCGAAGGCACCGAAGTCCGCGCCTGGCACCGGCTTCAGCCCGTAGTGCAGCCGGCCCGATGCCTGGAACATCCGCTCCAGCTCTTCGCGGCTCGCTTCGCGAACCGTGTTGTTGACCCTGATGAAGTAAGTCTTCCTCCCGTCGTGCACGCGGGCATAGGGCTTGTTCGGACCGAGCGTGACGCGAACGGCCAAAACGTCTCGCCCGGGTTCTGCGTCCTTGACCCACGACAGAAGCGGCACGACGGGCGGCTCGATCTTGGTCCGGCACAGCTCGCTCACCCACTCGTCCAGGCGCGGCCGCGTGGTGCCGGAAATCCGCCCGTCGTCTTCGACGCCGAGCAGCACGGTTCCACCCTCCAGGTTCAGGAACGCGACCAGCTCCCTGGCAAGCTCGTGATTCGGTACATCGTCGCGCTTGAACTCGAGCGTCGAGTCCTCGCCGTTGCGCAGCAGCTCCGCCAGTTCGATCGGCGTCATCGTCGTCTCCTCAGAATCCGTACTTGCGCCGGCGCCGCTCGAAGGCCTCTTTGCCGCCTTCGAGGATCTCTTCGACCAGCTCGCGAACCGGCTGCGCGTCGATGGACCCCATGTACTTGGGGTCTATCGCGGCCCGTCCCCGTTCAGCCTCCCCGGAAGCCGAAAGCCCGACGATCAGTTCCGCATCGCCCAGCACCGGGATGTTTGCGTTGTGGGTCGAGAAGATGAACTGGCGACGCAGCTTCTCTTCCCGCATGCGTGGTACGACCCCCTCGGTGATGAACCGGTTGTCGAGATCGTCCTCGGGCTGATCGACGATCAGAGGTGCATCGGATTCGAGCAGCAGGAGCAGGAGCACCGCGGTGGCCTTTTGACCGGTGGACAGGGCTTCCAAGGCCTGCCATTCAGGCGGCTCACCGAGCGGAGCCGTGTTCAATCGAATGGCCGTGGTCGGCGGCAGATCGAGCTCCTCGATACGCATCAGTACATCGGCTTCGGCCTTGACCAGTCGGTCCGCCTGTGCCGGCGTAATCCCGAAGTCAGCAACGAGACCCACGCCGCCGGACCGGCACGCGTCAACGAATGCGGTCAAGGACAGGTCCGCCAGATTGCGCAGCGTGTCGATCGCCTCCGAGAGGCGGCCGCCGACCTGCTCCCTGAGAATTCGGAAAAGAGGCTCGCGGTCGCCTGCTGCCGTCACTTGAACCTGCACGCGGTCTTTCAGCTTGCGATTGACCCCCCTGGCGGCGCGATCCAGCCGCCGGAACTCGTCGGCCTTGAGATCCTCCCACTCGGACAGAAGCTTGCGCCGCCGATCCGCATGCTCCTGTTCCAGCCGGCGCACCAAGGCCTGGCGCTCGCGCAAGGGGCGCAGTTCCTCGATCTGGCGCCGCAGGTGGATGAACTCCTCGCCATCCACGCGTGACTTCTGCAGGTCGCGCAGAATCTTCTCGTAGGCGGCCTGTACTGCCTGCTTGCGTCCCTCCCATGCCGTTCGCACCGTGCCGATGCTCTGGTCGGCCTTGGCCATGGCCGTCTCCAGCTGCGCGGTGATTTGCTTCAGACTGGCTTCCAACTCCGTCAACACGTCATTCAGTTGCGCAAGGATGCCCTTTCCGGGGAGGTCTTCGAGAGCCTTCGGCGATACGAACGCGAGATCGACGGGAATCTCTCTTTTCAGGGCTTCCAGACACTCCCTGAGGGGAGACAGGCGCTCCGGAACCGATGCGAGCAGCCTCTCTTCGCGAACCAGAAGGCTTTGCTCCTTGAGCCGCTCCTCGAGGCCTGCTTCGCGAAAGCGCTTCAGCGTTTCTTCGAGACCTGGAAGCGCGCCGAGCCGCTCTTCGATCTGCTTCAACTCTGCTCGCGTGTCGAGGAGGCTGCGCCGATTCTTCTCGAGATCCCGCTTCAGATCCGCCTTGCGCCGAGGGAGTGCGTCATCCCGCTCGACAAAGCGGTCGAGCAGGCGCGTCAGCTTCTCGCGGCTCTTGGTCAGTTCGGAGATCTCGTGCTGACCGAATACTTCGACGCGCGGCAAGACCTCCTGCGGCAGTAGACTGGACACCTCGCCGCCGTGGTCCTTGACCAACGGTGGGTTGGGGATGGTGCGCTCGATTCGGTACTCGCGAATCGCGGGCCGGTGCGCGCGGACGAGCAGCGAGATCTTGGTGCCGCTCTTCAGCACCTGGCGAACAATTCCGTCATGGGCCTTTCGCGCCTCGTCGCCCACCGGCTCCAGGGCAAGCACAGCGCGAATGCTTTCGATGACGGTGGACTTTCCGGTCCCACGCCCCCCGACGAGCACATTGAGGTTGGGATTGAAGTGGACCGCTGCGCCATCGAGGAAGCCGCCTTCCCAGGCCAGTGCGACGAGCTCCGCGTGCTCCTCTGGCTCCAGTGAGCCAGTCTTCGGATTGAGGCGGATGCGTGACGCGGGGTCGAGAAAGGCTTGCCGCAGCCCTTCGATGCTGACCTTTGACATCTTGATCCAACACGTGGCCGAGCGGTCTTCGAGGTCGTCGGCTTTGACAACATCCTTGGCATTGATCACTGCAATGGCTTGGTCCTCTTCCGGCGCATGGGGGCGCGCGTAGTCCGGGTTCCGACTCCGGACAATCGGCAGAGTGTCCTGCGGCAAGTCATCGATCGGACCCGGGATCTGAATCGCGAGCAGGTTCTCGCTTTGCCATGCCCTGATACGTGCCTGCCCGCTCAACGCTTGAAACAGCCCCTTGTCGTTGGTGACATGCGCGGCGATGGCGATGCCGCCTCGTTTCTGCACGTTCGCAAGGACATCGACAAAGGACTGGTTGGCAAGATCGGTCGAAGGGCTGGTATTCGTGATACCGAACTCACCCAGTAGCCGACCCAGGTGTTCTTGATCGGTGTCCGGCGGATAGATGCACAGAACGTGAATGCCCTCGCTCGAGGAAAGCTCGAACCCCGGGAAGACGACCACATCCTGGCCTTCCGCCGCCTTGCGAAACTCCGGCACCGCACTCACGCTGTTATGGTTCGTGATCGCGAGCACGGAGACGCCGAGCGCGACAGCCTTCTCGACGATCGCCCTGGCGTGCGCCGCCGCGTCGCCGCTTGAGGCAAGACCTCGGAAGTTGCTCGCGTAGTCGTGAGGGTTCACCTGGAGCGCGCAGCGATGGAAGACAGCGCCTTGGGGCAGGCCGCGTGCCACTGCGATTGGATCGTTGGTCTTCATGGGTTACGTCCTCTCAGCGGAGCACTTTCCGATTGCGAGCCATCATGACTGATTGGCATCTGCCGGGCCAACGCATAGGGTCCGAAGCATCGGACGCCACGATGCCCCGCCGGAGATCGCATCTCCGGCCCGACGCCTCCCTCGCGGAGGCGTCTCTCTTTGTGCCGGCCGCCATTCACGGCAGCACCTCTGCCGCCTCCAGAATGGCCTTGGCCGAAACGACGAAACCAGCCTTCGAGCGTGCAACCAGCTTCCCGAAGGGATCCTGGACCCGTACCAGCCGCGGCGACCCGCTTCCGCAGTCGAAGACGACGTAGAGCCAGTAGCGGCTCCGCAGATTGATCGCCTTCGCCCACTCGTTCTCGGTCAGCTCGATATCACCGGTCTCGACCCTGCCCTTCACTTCGATTGCGCGTTCGTGGTCGTGCCGTTTCGAGAAGACGTCGAATCCCGGATAGTCGGTCAGCCCAGCGAGCCTGGCCTTGTCGGGCGTGGAGACATCGCGTGCCTCACCGCCGGCCACTGCCTCATACGCCATCGCGATCTCCATGGCGATGCGCTCGACCTCGATGTCGCAGGCCTTGACGTCCTCAGGGTTGATCGACGGTTGAACGAGGGCGGTGGCGATGAGTTCGACCCGGCCCGGCTGAACCAGATCGGCTTCTCGCCGGGCCTGCGCAATGGCGACGTCCCGGCGTTCGTACAACCCGCGCTGCTGCTGCTTGATGCGTTCGAGTTCGGCCAGCGCGCGCTTGTCCCCTTCCCGGGCACGTTCCGTGAAGCGCTTGCGCGCCGACGCCAGCTCGGATTCCTGGTAGTCGTAGGCGCGCCGCAGGTACTCCTCCGTGTAGCGCAGCCGGTCCATCGCTTGCAGGCGACGAACATCGCTCATTCGATGGAGCAGAGTGCCCGAGACGAACTCCTCCGCAGCGAGTCGGTACGTGTTGCCTTGGGCCATGAAGCCGACGCTGGCCGCGTCCACCTTCGCGGCCGGTCGCAGGAGCAGCAGCTGCTCGACCGAGATCTCCTCGATGCGGTTGTCCGCAAACTGCTTGACGGCAACCAGACACTGCTCGAGCGCCTCCTCCTGGTGCAGGGCCGGAAACGCCTCGTCCACTCGCCGCACGACGCTCACGCGCATGACGTGAAGCAGATACGGCGCCGACGCGGAGACATCGACGAAGACTGCGCCGCGCCGGCCAGCGAGGCGGCAGCGCTCCACAGCGAGGGCGGACAAGCGCTCGAAAACGGGCTCGCCCGGATGCAGAAAGACGGCGTCGCGGCTGTCGGCCGGGCGGTAGACGGTGAGTCGCGCGCGGGCGGACTCGGGGTAGGTTTCCAGCAGCGGAAAGACGCTGTCCAGCGCGCCCTTCTTTCGAGCACGCAGGAAAAAGGTGCTGTCGAGGTCGCCGACGAGATCGACGTCGATGGCCGGCGCGGCGTGCTCCAGGTAACGGCGGACGTAGCCGGGCAGCAGGCGGCGCATCTCCTCGATGTGCATCGCCTCCTGCAGCTTGGGCAGGTCTTTCACTACCTCGCCGCCACGGCCGAAGATCGCTTCCTCGCGCGCCGCGATCGCCCGGATCTGCTCCACCGTCAAGTGTCCGGCCAGATCGAGCGCCTCGCGATCGGCTGCATCCTCGGAGACGATCGCGCGCTGGATGTAGTCGTTGAGGGAGAGGCCCTCGAAGATGCGCCCGATGACGTCGAACACCTTGTCGGATCCCAGTTCCTTGCGGATCTCCTCCATCTTGTTGAGCAGGGTCTGCACGACACGACCCTCGCGGGTCTTGCCGGCGACGAGATTGAGGATCGCGACCCGATCCTTCTTCTGACCGTAGCGGTGGATCCGGCCCATGCGTTGCTCGAGACGCGCCGGATTCCATGGCACGTCGTAGTTGACGAGCACCCAGCAGAACTGGAGGTTGATGCCCTCGGCCGCGGCATCGGTGCCGACGAAAAACCGTGCGCCTGACCCATCGGGCCCGGCCTTGGCACCGTGCGGGCGGCGAAACAGCTCAACCTGGGCGTCGCGTGCCTCGAAGTCCAGACCTCCGTGAATGTAGGCCACCTGCCCGGCATACCCCATCGCTTCGAGCCGGCGCACCAGGAAGTCCAGCGTGTCGCGGTGCTCGGTGTAGATGATCACCTTCTCCTGCTCGAACTCCGGGCTGCGCAAGAGCTCGCGCAACTTCTCGAACTTGCTTTCGAGACCGCGCGCATAGACCGCCTCCGCGAGGCCGACAAGTTCCCTGACCTTCTCCCGCTCTGCGACCAGTTCGGCCAGATTGGTGGCAACGAAGGCGGCAAGTGCCTGCGCCTCGTCCTTCTCGTGCTCTTCGACGCCGCCCTCCGCGCCCTCTTCGTCGGCAGTCTTCTCGTCCAGCGTGTCGCGGACCTGGCGATCGAGCCGCCGCTGCTGCTCGCGCAGATGTTCTTCGGGAATCCGTCCGGACTGGATGTCATCGATAAGCGTTTCGAGTTTCTCCAGGCGGTTTCGCAGCGAGCGCAGCAGCGCCCATGTGCTGCTGGCAAGACGGCGCTGGAAGATGGTCATCGCGAAGCGCGCCGCGGACCGGTTGAGCAACCGCGCCTGGTTGTAGAAGTGGCGGATGTAGGCAGTGGTCTTGTCGTACAACTCCTGCTCGTTGAGCGGCCCCTGGCTCAGCTCATAGCTGTGCGTGTCGCAAACGCGCAGCGGGTACAGCGGCGCACCGTGCAGGTTGACCATCTCTTCCTTGACCCGCCGGGCGAAGTACTTCTTGCGGTCGTCTGTCGGGAACGAACCGAAGGCCGTCTCGGTCGAGAAAATCTCCGGCTCCAGCAGCCTCCACAGGCAGTAGTACGGGAACGGCTTTCCCATGTGGGGCGTCGCGGTAAGGAGCAGCAGGTGATGGGCGCTCCACCCGAGGCGCCACTCGTCCGGAATGTCGCGTACCCCAGCCAGCGCTTCTGCAAGCCGATAGCGGTCGGTGGGCCTGAAGCTGCCATCGGGATCGCGATTGGCGCTGAGCTTGTGTGCCTCGTCGAACACGACCAGATCATACGGGGACACGGACGGGTCGCTCAGACAGCCGAACAAGGCCTGACCCCGGAGGCTGTCGACACTGACGATCACGAGGTCGCTGTCAGCGCCCGTGAAGGGGTTGCCTTTCCGCGCGTCGCTGCCGGTGACGATGCGGAATGGCAGCTGGAACAACGTCCGCATCTCGCGATACCAGTTCCCCACCAGCCCGGCGGGGACGACAACCAGGACGCGGCGCAACATGCGTCGTGACAGGCTCTCGCGGATGTAGAGCCCCGTCATGATGGTCTTGCCGGCGCCTGCGTCGTCGAAGAGGCCGAAGCGCAGACGCGGCTGAGGCAGCATCCGCTCGTACACCGCGATCCGCTGGTGCGGTAGGGGATCAACCTGACTGATTTCGGTTGCGAAGGCCGGGTTGAACAGGTGGCCGTAGCTGAGCCGCTCGCCTTCGACGAGCGTCCGCACCTGATTCGGGTCACCGAGGAAGTCGAGCTTCTGGGCTTCAAGTTGTCCAGCTTCCGCCGCCCTCGAAAAACCCGGTGCCAACGCCGACGACGCCGCTGACTGCTCCAGCTCGCGCAGCCGCGTCACCGCTAGCGCCGAAGGGCGGCTGCGCCCCAGTTCCCAACGAGACAGGGTCACGAAGTTGACCCCAAGCTGAGCAGCCATCGCCGCCTGGGTCAGCCCAAGGCTCTCTCGCAGTTTTCGGATTTCGATCGCTTCCATCCGCCTCGCTTCTCACGACTAGACAGCAGTCAATACGTTGTCATAGTACCACGCATTTCATATCGATGCCCGCGTGGTTTATAAATTGCAACTAAGCGTCCGCTTAAGGAGCGCCTACTACACCCAGCGCCACGTCGAGCAGCTCCTGCTCGTACAGAAGTGGCAGCTGGCGGGACTGTCGCTGGAGCGCATCGGCGAATTTCTCAAGCAGCAGTCCGCCGGCCCCCTGCCCCCGACGCCCCGGCGCGCCGGAACCGTCGAGGTCTGGAGTCACCTGGTCGTCGCTGATGGCGTGGAGCTCACTCATTGCCGGCGCAGGTTTACAGGCGGTCATTCGTGGTTGAAAACCGCTGAGCCAGCGAAGATTGGAACCGCCGAGTCGGCACCGAAGACGCGCCATCACGAGGCTGCTGTCGCAGCTCCTCGATATCCCGCCGCGGAGGGGCGCCGAAGAGACGGCTGTACTCGCGACTGAATTGCGAGGGACTCTCGTAGCCAACCTGGAACGCCGCGCTCGCCGCGTCCAGACCCTCGTTCAGCATCAAACGCTTGGCTTCGCTCAGCCGCAGCCACTTCTGGTACTGCAAGGGACTCATCGCGCTGAGCTGGCGAAAGTGGTGATGCAAACTCGATGGGCTCATCTGCACGTGGGCCGCGAGTTCGTCGATGCGCAGCGGCTGGGCGTAATTCGCCTTCAGCCAGTCGATGGCCTTGGCGATCCGGTGGCTCTGGCTGCCCACCGAGGCAATCTGCCACAGGCGCGCCGCCAGGTCGCTCATCAGCAGGCGGTAGTGGATCTCCCGCTCGATGAGCGGCGCAAGGACCGCGATGGCGCCCGGCTCGTCGAGCAAAGCCAGCAGACGACTGAACGGCTCCAGCAAGGCCGGGGTGATCGTGCCGAGGGCTGCGCTGCCCTGGGCGGCGCGCTCACGCGGCGGCGGCAGGCCGCTCTGCGCGATCAGCTCTGCCATGACGCGCAGATCGAGCCTGAGCACCAGTCCCAGGCAAGGCTGGTCCGGGCTGGCTTCGAGAACCTGCGAGCCGGCGGGAAGATCGAGCGAGGTGATCAGGAAACGCTCGGTGTCGTACGCATACGCGTGGTCGCCGATCAGCAACTGCTTCGCGCCCTGGACGACCAGGACGATGCTGGGTTCCACCAGGCAGGTGCAGGGCTCGGTGGGCGTTTCGCGCCGGAAGAAAGCGAGATTCGGGACCGGGGTCGAGCAGTCTTCTTTTCCTCCGGTCCATCGTCCGATGATGTCGGCCAGATTGGTCTGTAAAACATCGAGTTGTGCGGCGCGGTGTTGGGTCATCTGGTCTCGGGCTGGCATGGAGGTCTCCTGGCATTTCCTACGCTAACGATAGTCCGCACACGGCCCTGGTGTCGCATAGTAATCCGTGACGCCGGAGGATCAGGCAATAAACGTGCAGGATCGGTCTACCGTCCGACAGGGCATGGCGCGAAAAATTCGAGTCCTGCGAGCGCATGCTCAAGGGCGACGCAAGTACCGCTTCATGATCGACAACGCCACCCTGGCTGCTTGATCGATTCCCAGTCCACTACTGAAGAAAGGAAGGTCCCATGAGAAAGCTCATTATGTTGCTAGGACTTTTGATCAGTTCATTCTCTGTAATGGGGGCAGATATGTCCAATGGTGCCGATAATTTCTATACCAGCGACAGAGTGACCGTGCAGAAGGTCACCTTCAAGAACCAATATCAAATGAACGTCGCAGGCAATCTTTTCATTCCCAAGAACCTCAATCGGAACGCAAAGAATCCGGCAATCGTCGTAGGGCATCCGATGGGTGCGGTCAAGGAGCAAAGTGCGAACCTGTATGCCACGAAAATGGCTGAACAGGGATTCGTTACCTTGTCCCTGGACTTGTCCTTCTGGGGCGAGAGTGACGGCCAGCCTCGCAACGCGGTTTTACCGGACATCTATGCCGAGGACTTCAGTGCGGCGGTGGATTTCCTGGGCACCCAACCCGTTGTCGACCGGAATCGGATTGGTGCGATTGGAATTTGCGGCAGCGGCAGCTTTGTCATCAGCGCGGCCAAGATCGACCCACGCCTGAAAGCCATTGCGACCGTCAGCATGTATGACATGGGCGCTGCCAGTCGTAATGCGCTGAAACACTCGCAGACCCTCGAGCAGCGGAAGCAAATCATCGCAGAGGCAGCCGAGCAACGCTACGTAGAGTTCACGGGTGGTGAAACCAAATACACCAGCGGGACCGTGCATGAGCTGAATGAAAACACTCACCCCATTCAGCGGGAATTTTATGATTTCTACCGCACTCCGCGAGGCGAATACACCCCCAAGGGCTCGTCGCCCGAACTCACGACGCACCCGACCTTGACCGGCAGTGTCAAGTTCATGAACTTCTACCCGTTCAATGACATCGAGACGATTTCCCCGCGTCCGATGCTGTTCATCACGGGGGAGAACGCGCACTCCAGGGAGTTCAGCGAGGACGCCTACCGGCTTGCCACCGAGCCCAAGGAACTTTTCATTGTTCCTGGCGCAGGTCACGTGGATCTGTACGACCGGGTGAACCTGATCCCGTGGGACAAGCTCACGGCCTTCTTCAAGCAGCACCTGCGGTGATTCGGAGATTCATGCCATGAAAGCAACGATCATGTATGGCGCCAAGGACGTTCGAGTGCAAAACGTTCCAGACGTTACCCTGGTCCATCCCACCGACGCCCTGGTGCGCGTCACACGTTCCTGCATCTGCGGCAGCGATCTGTGGCCCTATCGCGAGCCCGAGCGAAATGAGACCGGGCAACGCATCGGCCATGAAGCGATCGGTGTCGTCGAGGCGGTCGGCCGAGACGTGCGCAAGGTCAAGGTAGGCGACTTCGTCATCATGCCCTTTGCCTACTCCGACGGCAGTTGCGAGTTCTGCGGCGAGGGGCTGCATACGTCCTGCCGGCACGGGGGCTTTTTCGGCGTGGGTGGAGTCGCAGGCGCGCAGGCCGAGGCGGTGCGCGTACCCCTGGCCGACGGCACGCTCTACCCGCTGCCCGGCGGCGCGGATGAAAGCCTGTTGGCATCGCTGCTGACGCTCTCCGACGTCATGGGCACCGGGCACCATGCCGCACGCGTGGCGCGCGTCGGCCCCGGCAAGCGCGTCGCCGTCATCGGCGGCGGTGCGGTCGGCTTGTGCGGCGTGCTGGCCGCCAAGCGGCTCGGCGCTGAGCGGATCATCCTGCTCGAACGCCACCCGGATCGCATCGCTCTGGCACGCGAGTTCGGCGCCACCGACGTGGTGACCGCGCGGGGCGAGGAAGCCATCGAGCGTGTGCGCGCGCTGACCGGCGGTGCTGGCGTGCATTCGGTGCTCGAATGCGTCGGCACCGACGAGGCGATGCTCACCAGCGTTGAAGTCGCACGTCCCGGTGGCGCGGTGGGACGCGTCGGCGTACCGCACTACGCGGCGATTCCGGCATCGGCGTCGGCGTTCTTCAAGAACGTCATCGTCGGCGGCGGTCCGGCGCCGGCGCGCGCCTACATCGATGAACTGTTGCCCGATGTCCTCGAAGGTTGCATCGAGCCCGGCCGGGTGTTCGACCGTGTGATCGGTATCGACGAGGTGCCCGACGGGTACCGCGCGATGGACGAGCGACGCGCCATCAAGGTCATGATCGATTTCTGAAGGAAGGAGAAAGGAATGAAGACAGCGACTCTGCTTGCATCGCTTTCCATGATGACCCCGATTGGCGTTGCGCTTGCGGCGGACAAATCCGGCGGGACGCAGACCGTGTCGGTAGCGGGCGCCCAGCCTTCCGTCAAGGGTTCGGCCGAGTACTTCACCGGCAGCGCCCGCGTTGACCCGCTGTTTGCCCCCAAGGACACGGCGCCATTCTCCGGCGCCTATGTGACGTTCGAGCCAGGTGCCCGCTCCAACTGGCACACGCATCTGGCGGGCCAGCACCTAATCGTCACCTCCGGCGTGGG
>JRYG01009791.1_pt1 | contig 14940 bp, 14 predicted proteins | sample 235341 | NCBI WGS metagenome assembly JRYG01 (sample SAMN03074218, study PRJNA261478) | activated sludge metagenome | biome: Wastewater Treatment Plant; feature: Wastewater; material: Activated sludge; isolation source: activated biomass of a wastewater treatment plant treating hydrocarbon... ... | reverse complement strand
TTCTTTTTTCAGAACAAAGCGCAGTCTGTTGACAGCCTGCTGAATGAACTGAAGAAAACCAAAGAAGATTCTGGTAAGGTGTTGCTGCTGATTACGCTCGGCCAGCGTATAGAAAATGAAAACCCGAAGGCAGCTAAAACCTATTACCTGCAGGCAAGGGATATCAGTAAAAAAATAAACTATACTCCCGGCCTTATAAAATTTTATCTGAACTATACGGCCGTATTAAACCTGCAGGGACAATACGACTCCAGCCTGCAACTGAACCTGGAAGCCATAGAACTGGCTAAAAAATCGGGTACCGCCGCAGATATTGCAAAATGTATTCAGAATGCAGGCGTTTCATGGTATTACCTGGAAGAATATGAAAAAAGCACGGCACAGTACCTGCAGGCAATACCATATTTTGAAAATGCTAAAGACACTTTACGTCTGTCTATTTTGTACAGCAATATGGGTATTGCTTTCCGGGAAGCAAAATTGTACGATAAATCATTGGAATACCAGCGTAAAGCACTGCAGCTATCCCGGCTGATGAATTACCCTTATGAAACCGGAGTTACCCTTACAAATATTGGTATTTTATTTACGGACTTGAAGCAGTATGACAGCGCTGCTGCTGTATTGAATGAAGCTCTGCAACTGGCCAAAAAAACTAAAGACGATTACCTGATGGAAATGGTTTTCCTGAATACCAATAACCTGTACCTTAAAAAAAAAGATTTCCGCCTGATGAAGCAGTATGCTGAAGGAGCATTACAATACAGTAAAAAACTGGGCGACAGCCTGACAATGACCATTTCACTCTATGCACTGGCCTTAGAAGCCTTTCAGCGGGGTGATGTTTCATCTGCCACTCATTTTGTCAAAGAAGGATTAAGGATAGCAACTCAAAAAAAATTCAAGGAACAGCAGGAAAACCTCTATGAACTTATGGCTGCAATTTCCCTGATGAATAATGACATGCCTAGATATAATTTATACAGGCAGGCTGCCGACTCGGTAAATGAAGCAAGGCTTCAGGAAACAGTTCAGAAAAACATTCAGTTGCTGGATAAACGGTTTGAAACCGAAAAAAAGAACCATGAAATATTGCAATTAAGCAAAGACAAAAAAGTAAAAACTCTCTGGAATTATATTCTTGGCAGTGTAGCGGCTTCGGTTTTGATTATTTCTCTGTTAGTTTACCGGGGCTACCGGCAAAAACAAAAATGGCAGCAGCAGCAGATTGCTGCTTTAGAAAAAGAAAAACAATTACTGGCTACTCAGTCGCTGCTGAAAGGACAGGAAGAAGAACGCAGCCGGCTGGCAAAAGATTTACACGATGGCCTGGGCGGATTGCTGAGTGGCGTTAAACTTCAATTAGGCGCTATGAAAGGAAACCTTATTTTATCCGAAGAACATGGCCGCATGTTCAGCAATGCACTGAACAAACTGGACGAATCCATCCATGAAATGCGAAGGGTGGCACACAATATGATGCCCGAAGCCCTGTTGAAATTTGGTTTGCAGCAGGCTCTTCAGGATTATTGCGATAACCTGGCCGAAGGTCAAGCCTTTACGATTAATACCGAATTTTACGGTCTGGAAAAACGGATGCAGCCCGGTACGGAAGTAGTGGTGTACCGCATCGTTCAGGAGTTGCTCAACAATGCGGTGAAACATTCCGGCGCAACGGCTATGCTGGCCCAGGTAATAAGAAGAGATGACAACCTGACCATAACGGTTGAAGACAATGGAAAGGGTTTTGACACCCATACTGTGTTACAAGGCTCAGGCTTAAAAAATATTCGTTCACGGGTTGAATACCTGAAAGGCACTATGGATATAAAATCTGCTCCCGGAAAAGGTACTTCTGTACATATTGATTGTGTAATTGACAGCCATGGATAAAATAAAAGTATTGGTTACAGATGATCACCCCATGGTGCTGGAAGGCATGAAAAGCATGCTGCAGCAAATTTCATTTGTTGAGATTTCGGGCTTTGCAAAAAATGCCATTGAAGCCATAGAGCTCATCAAACAAAAACACCCTCACCTGCTCATTACCGACATTAATATGCCCGAAGTAAGCGGCATAGAACTGACGCAGAAAGTAAGAAAAGAATTTCCCCAGATAAAAATTATTGCCATGAGTACATTTAAGGAAAGGAGCTATATTTCTCAGATGATACAAAGCGGCGCTTCGGGATATCTGGTTAAAAGCGCCTCGAAAGAAGAAATTGAAGAAGCCATTCTGAGTGTGTATGAAGGAAAACTGTACATGAGCCTGGATATAAACCTTTCATCTGCAGAAAAAAACGATCTGAATAATATACCGGTTTTAAGCAGCCGGGAAAAAGAAGTACTGCAGCTGATTGCTGACGGCTTTACCAATCCGCAGATTGCGGAAAAGCTGTTTCTGAGCCTGCATACGGTGGACAGCCACCGTAAAAATCTTTTGACCAAATTTGGAGTGAATAATACAGCCAGCCTGATTAAGTTGGCAGCAAGGAATAATATGGTGTAAAAAACATTTATTCTATACATGTAAGAATTTTTTCTGAGCTACCCTGATAGTACCGTATTGACATTTTGCCTTAAAATCTTTTTCAGCAGTACTATTTGCCCAAGATGATAATGGGTGTGTTCAATCAGCCCCAGCAGGTTGCGGAGCCAGTTGCCGTATTTTTCCATCACAAAAAATTCACCAAGCCGGCTTTCGGGTAATTGCTCCACCAGCAATGCGTATTCATCGGCTTCCTGCCATATTTTATCAAGCAATGCATCCCAGTCAGTTGCAGATTGAATGACCGGTCCGTTAAAACTGTCCTTATCTGTTCCTTCCAGCGGTTGACCTTTCAGTACTTTCAGTTGCACCGATACATAATAACTGATATGATATACCAGTACGGCAATCGTATTAAAGTCATTCACTTTGGTAGTGGCTTCTTCCCAGGTAATATCTTTCAGTGTTTCCTTCAGGTTTACCCATGTCCAGTTGCCGCCATAATACACTTCCCTGAAATGTTTGGCGATCTGTGCTGTTGTGTTCATATACTTTCTTTGGTTGCAATGGGTTGAATAAACTGTTTGAAACCATACTTCTCCGACTTGCTGTTGAAGGTATCCATAATGGCATCTTCGAGGTCAATATCCAGCAGGGATGCCAACAAGTCAAGATAAATAGCGATGCCGCCGATCTCTTCTTTCAGCATTTCTTTATTGATGTCTTTGGCGGTATAACTGCTGCCGCCGTCAATGCCGCCCTTTTCTACCCGCTGCATTTTTTTGATCATGTTGCAGAGTTCACCCACTTCGCCGGCAAGGGCCGTGGTCCAGTAGGTGAGGGGCTGGTTATTGTAGCATTTAAAGCCTTCTCTGGCTCTTTGTACGTTGATAGAGCGAAGTGAAGAGAGGGAGAGTTTCATGAAAGTTGTTTTTGGCAAGTTATTGTTTTTGATATCAATTAATCATCTTCACAACGGAATTATGATACCTGCTTGCAGAACCTCCGGGTATTATCTATTTTTGATGTATGAAAAAGCAGGTCCGGATATTTAAAACACTACAGGAACAGGAGGATTTTCATTTCCGGCAGCTATTGCAGTCAAGCCCGGCAGACCGGTTCAGGCGGCTTTACCAGATGCAGCAATTTCACCTGGCACTTCACCCGGTAACTGATAAAACCCGAAAAATACAAATCGGAAAATGGACATCCTGAACCATGAGTTTCTTTTGTTTTTGCAATGCGCAGCCAAGAACAATCTTCATTACCTGCTAATCGGCGGATATGGATGTATGGCTTGCGCCGGATAACAAAAACAGGGATGCATTCATAAACACCTTGCTTTGTATGCAATATTCTGAAGACGAAGTAGCTCCGTTAAAAAAGAAGATTTTACCGCCCCGTTTGTTGGCACAATAGGTGCTGGTGATGCCATGCTGGATGTCCTCACCTTTGTGCACCGGTCAGTTTCCTATAAAGAAGCCGAAAGAACAAAAAATGTTTTCGAAATATAACCTGATATTGTGATGAACATTGTACCCTATGAAATTCTAAAAGAAATAAAACTGCGATCATACCGTGAGAAAGACATGTTTGATATTGCCCGGCTGGAGGAAATCAGAAACAAAAAAGACGGAGAGGCAAAGAATCAGGAATGAATGGCTGAAGTATCTGTAATAACTCTTGAGCTATTGATTAAATATTTCGTAATCACCGTATCCGCCAATCCCTCTCTCACTACCAGCAGTATATTGCCTGTTCTGTTAAACAACACCTCCTTTACTACATCATGAAACCCTTCTCCTTTCAACTCCAGCGGGCCCACTTCATCTATTACCAACCAGCCCGGGTAATGAACGGATGCCGAAATAACCTGTATCGCTTTTTCAAAACCAGCTTTACTGAAAACAAATCTTCCTATACTCAGCAGATCCGTTTCTTCAGATCCTGCTTCCATCGGAAACTGTTCTTTAGTACGAACATTCATAAAAACTCTTTTGCCATTCACCACCGGTGTCAGGATTCCGTACACATCATTTCTTTTTTCGGACCAATTCAGCAATGAACTGGTTTTGCCGGACTGAACCGGCCCGGTAAGAATATGCACTTTCGTTTCAGGCATGTGATGAATGAAAAGTGTTGGCAAGAATGATGCGGCAGCAAAGCAGGATGCTGCTGACTCCTTTTTTACCGGCACTTAGCTCCCAGCTACGGCTTACCAGCCGACGGGTAAATGGAAGCTGGTTCACTACCTGCTGTACCTCCCATGCTGATTGCTTTTTTTTATGCTGAAGCCATTTTTGCAACAGTTTCCTTAATAATGGGCCCGCCACAAAATACCAGGTGAGTATAACGATAGCTGAACGTATCAATATCCGCAGGGAAACATGGGAGGGCATGAACGCTTCATCCGGCATCAGCAGCGACTGAAGCCACATAACTAATAAGGCAATCCATATTACAAAAAAGAAAATACGAAAAGAAAATCGCTTCTTCTTTGTTTTTACAGCAAGCACAGAACCATCAGCCACCGGTTCAATATGATAGGTTTTTTGCAAACCCTCAAGCAATTGAATACGCTGCGGCAGAAAACCGGCCCACACTCCCACCAGCACTCCTGCTATTAGATGAAGCAGCACATACCAGAGTATAATAAAATAACTATAGTCCTTACCTGCCGTTCCACCAATTCGATAGATGGAATCATTCAGCACTTCCCAGATGTCTTTACCGTAAACAATGGTCATTACCAATATACGCTGCAGTGCCGACTCCAGCAGGGCCAGCACTGCCAGCACCAAACAGGCCAGCCTGTAATATTTTTTATTTCGGAAAAACACTTCGCCCAGAAGTCCCTGAAAAAAAACAGCGATATACGCTGTAGGCGGCGCCTGCGGACTCAGCATCATCTTAAAAACCGCAACGATGAGTGTAGCTTTGATGATGGCGCCTCTTGCGGGTACGTACCAGCCGATAAGGCAGATACAGGTTACCGCAGCGCTCCCAACCACCAGTCCGCTCACCGGTATTTTAAATCCATGTATGATGCCGCCCAGCATGGCCTCGCACAATACCCAAAGGGCGATGAGCCGGAAATAAATCACAGCGTTTTGATCAGGCTTTTCCGCTGCCGTAACCGGTTTGTTATCAAAGGCGCCTAGCTGCATCAGGATTGCTGTTTACTCAACGATTTTGAATTAACTTCATTTATCAATCATAAAGATAGTTTGATAAAGTTTATACTCAACGAAGAAACGATTAGCACAGCACTGCCGCCCGGTATGGCACTGCTGGATTTTATCCGTTATCACCGGCATCTCACCGGTACAAAAATCGGCTGCCGCGAAGGTGACTGCGGCGCCTGCACTATACTGGTAGGTGAACTGCAAAATGACCGGCTGCAATACCGCAGCATGACCAGTTGCCTGATGCCGCTGGGCAATGCCAATGGAATACATATCGTTACGGTTGAAGGAATAAACTTTCCTGATCGCTTAAATATGATACAGCAGGCTATGGTTAATTGCGGCGCCACCCAATGTGGTTTTTGCACACCGGGATTTGTGGTATCACTGGCCGGTTTTTGCTTAAGCGATGCTGCCCCTACAAAAGAAAATGCCATTACTGCAGTTGATGGCAATATCTGCCGCTGTACCGGTTACAAATCTATTGAAAGAGCAGCGGCAATAATAGCAGATCAGCTAAAAGAAAAAGGCGACGCTGTTTCTTTTGTTACGAAACAGCAAATACTGCCTGCCTATTTTTCTGGCATTAAAGAGCGGTTGCAGCACCTGGGCGGGCAAATCATTTCCTCAGCATTAAAGGATATTGCTTCATTTCAGGAGCGGCCGCATTTTGTAGGCGGAGGTACCGACCTCTATGTACAGAAACATGATGAGATGAAGGATGCAGCCATCCGTTTTCTTTTTGATCATCCCGGTTTGAACAGTATACACCGTGAAGGCAGTACCTGCAGCATGGGGCCCTCTGTAACAGTAAGCGACCTGCAGCAATCTGCCATTATCCTGGAAGCTTTCCCACATTTTGACCAGTATGCAAAACTTGTTTCCTCAACTCCGATTAGAAATATGGCCTCCATTGCCGGCAATTTTGTAAATGCTTCACCCATCGGTGATTTCAGCATCTTCTTTTTGGCGCTGGATGCAAGTCTGACACTGGTATCGTCAGAAGGAAATAAAAAAAGAACGGTTCCGCTCCGTAAATTTTACAAAGGGTATAAAGAACTCGAAAAAAAACCGGATGAGCATATTGAAAGCATTTCTTTCGAATTGCCGCACAAGCATTCTTATTTCAATTTTGAAAAAGTATGCAAGCGTACCCACCTTGACATTGCATCGGTGAACACCGCTATCTTCCTGCAAACAGATGGTGACAAGATTGTGAAGGCCGGATTATCTGCCGGAGGTGTAGCGCCTATGCCTTTGTATTTACAAAAGACATCTGCCTTTCTTGAAGGCAAAACCATTTCAGACGAAACTACTCATGCAGCTATTGACATAGTGAAAACTGAAATATCACCTATCAGCGATGTGCGGGGAAGCAAGGAATATAAAACCCTGCTGCTGGCACAACTGGTAAAGGCACATTTCTTACAATTAACCTCTCAAAGGAAATAATAAACCAAATTATTGAAAACAATATCCTCCATAATAATATTTCACTACTCTCCTCTGGAAAGCGGGGGCAATATGGACTCCTATACCCATGTTCGTGGCGAGTCGGTATACATTGATGATATACCGGTTGTGCAGGGCACTTTATATGCTGCTGTATTTGATTCACCGGTGGCACATGGAAAGATAAAATCACTGGATGCCCGTGAAGCCGGGGCAATGAAGGGTGTGGTAAGAATATTTACAGCCAAAGATATTCCCGGTGAAAATCAGATAGGTGGGATTGTACCTGATGAAGAATTGCTGGCTTCCACCCATGTTCATTTTTGCGGTATGCCGCTGGCCCTGGTGGTTGCTGAAACAGATGAAACAGCAAGAGCCGCCGTAAAAAAAATTAAAGCGGAGATTGAGCCGCTGCCTGTTATTACAGATCCGAGGGAAGCCAAAGAAAAAGGAGAACTGATCATTCCGCCTCGGACGTTCCGGCTGGGAGACACAGATAATGCATGGAAAGAATGTACACATATTTTTGAAGGCCGCACTGAAACCAACGGGCAAGAACACCTGTACATCGAAACACAGGGTGCTTATGCTGTGCCTCAGGAAAACGGGGCGATCAAAATTTATTCTTCCACGCAGGGACCAACCGCTGTACAGCGAACAGCAGCAAGGGTCCTGAATATGGACATGAATGCTGTTGAAGTGGATACAACCAGACTGGGCGGCGGTTTTGGTGGCAAAGAAGACCAGGCCACTACCTGGGGAGTGATGGTGGCGCTGGCAGCATATCATTTAAAGAAACCGGTGAAGTATTGCCTGCATCGTATGGAAGATATGCGGATGACAGGTAAACGCCATCCCTATTCGGCTGATTTTAAAATCGGGCTAAGTAAAGATTTGAAGATACTTGCCTATGAAGCCACTTTTTACCAGAATGCAGGTGCTGCCGCTGATCTTTCACCTGCTGTGATGGAAAGAACATTGTTTCATTGCACCAATTCTTATTTCATACCAAATGTAAAAGCTACTGCGTACAGTTGCCGAACCCACCTGCCGCCCAACACCGCCTTTCGGGGTTTTGGCGGCCCGCAGGGAATGTTTGTAATTGNNATGTTCCGGCTTCAGAAATTCAACAAAAGAACTTAATAAAAACCGGTCAGGAATTTCCCTATGGACAAATAGCAGAAAGTGAAGCGCCTGAATGCTGGAGTAAAACAGATGAGTTATATCGCATTCAGAAATTGCAAAATGAAATTTCTGAATTCAATGCTTCAAATAAACTAAGTAAAAGAGGAATGGCGCTGATGCCCATTTGTTTTGGCATCTCCTTTACCAAAACCTTCATGAACCAGGCCCGCTCGCTGGTGCATGTGTATACAGATGGCAGTGTAAACATCAGTACTGCAGCGGTGGAAATGGGGCAGGGTGTTAACACCAAAGTGGCACAGGTGGCAGCCACTATTTTTTCACTTCCAACAACGAAAATTAAAGTCAATTCAACCAATACATATCGTATTGCCAATACATCCCCCACTGCGGCCAGCGCAGCTGCCGACCTTAACGGGAAAGCCACTGCACTTGCCTGTGAGGCCATACTGCAACGATTAAAAAATGTGGCGGCAGATGAGCTGAATGTTTCTGCTGATAAAATTGAAATAAAAAATGAGTTCGTTTACACAGATGGAATAAAAACAGAACTGACCTGGAAGAAACTTGCCCTGCTCACCCATATGAAAAGGGTGAGCCTGTCGGAACTGGCGCATTACACGCCGCCGGGCATTTATTTTGACGCCACAAGAGAAAAAGGCCACCCGTTTGCCTATCATGTATATGGTACTGCATTGATTACGGTAACTGTTGATTGCTTGCGGGGTACTTATGAAATTGATTCGGTAAAAGTGGTGCATGACTTTGGGCAGAGTATGAACAGGATGATAGATATGGGTCAGTGCGAAGGCGGGATTGTGCAGGGTATCGGGTGGATGACCATGGAAGAAGTGGTGTATGATATAGGAGGAAAATTGCGAAGCAATGCCTTAAGCACTTACAAAATACCCGATATCCATTCAGTTCCGAAAGAGATAACTATTCATCCGCTGGAAACACAAAAGGAAAACCTGGCTGTCTTTCAAAGCAAGGCAGTAGGCGAGCCGCCGCTGATGTATGGCATCGGTGCTTATTTTGCCCTGCGTAATGCCATCCTTGCCTTTAATCCTGCAGCTAAAATTTTATATGATGCGCCGATGACGCCGGAGAAAACTTTGCTGGCATTATATAGCCAATAAAATTATGATAATATCGCCCCTACGGGGCTTCGAATATTTTACTTTTGATTTCTACCAAAATGCCGGCCCTCCGGGCCTGAACCTACCAGTCTTTTATTGCTTTTTTTAACGAGCTTCAGAGGTGTTGCATTGTGGTAGCTTAAAAGATTTCGATTTACGCAACGACCCATAGGAACAGCTTTTTTCAAATACCAGATAGTATTTCACAGTTAAATATTTTCCGGCATTTTAATTCTGCTCCACAAATAGCAACTTTAATCACTTGGATAAAGTCAACCGATTACCATTACCCTGCTAATGTTAAGAGAACAAGCCCCGGAGGGGCGGCATTTTGGCAGTAGCAGATTATTAAATAGCTTATGTTGAGGCCTGGTTTTTTTATGTTACCAGCAAATTTTCCACAATTAAAATGTTTCTGATTAATACTTCTGCCTGAAAGAAAAGCAGTCCCTTGAACGACTTGCATAAAGTCAACCGATTTTAGTTGCCAGCTACTGCCAACAGAGCCAGCCCCGGAGGGGCGGCATTTTGGTAGTAGCAGATTATTAAATAGCTTATGTTGAGGCCCGTAGGGCCGGCATTTTTCACACACCTGATAAGTTTTCACTGTGGATTTTCTCAACTTCAAATTATTGTCAACAACGTAATTCATCCATTTATGCTGATTACAACCCAATCAGAGAATATTGAATCAGCATATTTTAAGATCAAGCCCCATCGGGGCTATATTTTGATAGCAGATAAATATTGTAATTTGTGTTAAGGCCCGTAGGGCCGGCATTTTAATTACAAGGATATGGCCAATACCTATTCCCAGCTATCTATTCACTGTGTTTTTGCAGTAAGATATCGGGAGAATTATATTTTGCGGGAATGGCGGGATGAATTACATAAATACATTGCGGGTATCATCACTGCCCAAGGGGCTAAATCACTATCCGTAGGCGGATGGAAAGATCATGTGCATATCTTTTTCGGACTACCGGTAACATCAACGATTGCTGACATTATAGGCAAAGTAAAGTCAAACAGCAGCAGGTGGATTAATGAAAAAAAATTTTGTAAAAGGTAAATTTGAATGGCAGTCTGGCTATGGTGCATTTTCCCATTCAAAAAGCCAGCGGGATACCGTAATTAAATATATCATGAGTCAGGAAGATCATCACAGAAATACAACATTCAGAGAAGAATACCTGAAAATGCTTCATGATTTTGAGATTGAATACGATGAAAAATACCTTTTTGAATTCTATGACTGAATTTGTTTTGAAAAAATATCGCCCGGTTGGGGCTCAATAGGCTAAAAAATAATTTTCTACTACCATAATATCGGCCCTTCGGGCCTCAGGCTATGCAAAAACAATATCAGGTATGGCAACTTATAAATGAAAGTCTGCAGCAAAACATTCCCGTCATGCTCCTCTATGTTTTAGAAAGCAGAGGTAGCAGCCCGGGACGCCAGGGTTTCTCAATGGCCGTAAATGTCCATGGCGAAATGGAAGGCTCTATTGGCGGCGGTATCATGGAACACAAGTTTGTGGAGATGGCAAAAGAAAAATTAAAGGATGAAACCAAGAAATCACAACTAAAAAAACAAATTCATGATAAAACTGCAGTAAATAATCAAAGCGGGATGATTTGCTCCGGCGAACAAACTATTTTATTATATCCAGTTCAGCCCGCTGATACATCCGCTGTTGAAGAAATAATTGCATCTCTGCAGGCATTTAATAATGGGACGCTTTGTCTTTCACCAGCGGGTCTTGTATTTTCAGCATCCGTTCCTGAGGAAGATTATTTCTTTTCATTCAAATCGGAAACAGAATGGGAGTATCGGGAAAAAACCGGATATAAAAATCATCTCTTCATCATCGGCGGAGGGCATTGTGCCCTTGCCCTGTCACGGCTGATGAGAGAAATGGATTTTTATATTACTCTGTATGAAGAAAGAAAAGATTTGAACACCCTTGAACGTAATCATTTTGCTCATGAAATAATCTATGTGGATGATTACACAGGTCTGGGAAATCTCATCCCTTCAGGCCGCAACCATTATGTGGTCATCATGACATTCGGGTACCGCACTGATGATATCGCCCTGCGTTCAATAATTAACAAACAATATACTTACCTGGGTGTGCTGGGTAGCAAAACGAAAATGGAAAAATTATTTACTGCATACAGGGAAGAAGGGGTAAATGAAGAATGGCTGCAACGCATCTACAGCCCTGTTGGACTGGAAATAAACAGCCGCACTCCCGAAGAAATTGCAGTAAGTATAGCAGCAGAAATTATAAAAGTAAAAAACAGCTTATTGAGCTGATTATTTTAATGAAGCCCCCTGCTCAATCCAGCAGCGGATTGTTTCTCTCTCCTCCGGAGTCATATTTGTTTTATTATTCTGCGGCATATCACCGGTGTGTACCACCCGTTGCAGTATCAGTTCTTTCTTAGCCACAATTTCCTGCGGCTTGTCATACTTTACTCCGTTTGGCGCTACACGGTACACATCGTCTGTGGGNNTTACATTCCTTCATTTTCATGGATGGAGTTGTTGCATACGCCACTGCCAGCAGCAGAATTACAGATGCAGGCAATACCCAAACACTCAGTTTCCCCTGTTCCCGCAGATTCAGCCAGTGTTTGATGCCGGCTGTACCGATACTGATTGCTGCCAATACTATCCAATTATAAGCATGGCTAAAGGTGGAGGGAAAATGATTGCTTACCATTACAAATAATACCGGTAATGTGAAATAGTTATTATGAATAGAACGAAACAAGGCTTTCTTTCCCCTGGTTGCATCCGGCATTTCTCCCCTCTTGGCTGCATTTACCATTGCTTTTTGTGAAGGAATGATGACAAAAAATACATTCGCTGCCATCAGTGTTCCCAGCATGGCGCCGAAATGAATAAAAGCGGCCCGCCCGCTGAATACCTGGCTATAAAACCAGGCAAATCCGGTCATCAGCATGATTCCGGTAACAAAAAAGAGCCATGGCTTTTTTTTCAATGGTGATTTGCAAAGCAGGTCATACAACAGCCAGCCTGCAATGAATGAACCGATACTGATGCCAACAGCCTGCATGGTTGTAAGCTTCATTACACGGGGATCAATCAGCAGGGCTGAAGCATTAAAATAATAAATGATAAACAAAAGGGTAAAACCGGAGAGCCAGGTAAAGTAGGCCTCGTATTTAAACCAATGCAGTTGTTTGGGCAATGTTTTAGGGGCGACTTTATATTTTTCCAGGTAATAAAACCCGCCACCATGTACAGCCCACAGGTTACCGGCCAGTTCATCCCTTACATTATCAGTTCTGTTCAGTGCATTCTCCAGGAAAACAAAATAAAACGATGCTCCTATCCAGGCAATACCAAAGGTGATGTGCATGACACGGACAACAATATTCATCCACTCCATTACATATGCTTCCGCCGGTGTGCCTTTTACTGCAAAATAAAGACTGACAAGCATGGCCAGTATGATGAATACAATGGCAGCATATAACCTGTTCTGCAACTGTCCTTTTTTTTCCTTCAGCTCATCATTTTCTTCCCGTTTCAGCACGGTTCGCATCCGATAAGTCATTATGATGAGCATCACCAGTATGCAAAAAAATAATATCAGCAGTACAAGCGCCATCAACCCTGAAAGTAAAAAATAGTTGGCTATTTTTATAGTCCACTCTCCTGATATGATTGATACAGCTATATTAAGCAACAGAACTATTACTGCTTCCGGTGTGCAAAAAGCTGTTATTTTAATTAAAGACGGGAAAATTGCAGGTATTGAATATGCAGTTCCGGAAGGTGATTTTTCAATAACTGATGTTGGCGATAATGTTGTTATGCCCGGCATTGTGGACCCACATGTGCATATCAATGAACCGGGTCGTACAGAATGGGAAGGATTTGATACCGCCACCAAAGCTGCTATTGCCGGCGGCATCACTTCATTGATTGAAATGCCTTTGAATGCCTCGCCAGTTACCACCACAGTGGATGCATGGAACAAAAAAATTGAATCAGCATCCGGAAAAATTCATTGTCATTGCGGTTTCTGGGGAGGAATAATTCCGGGCAACGAAAAAGAAATTGTGCCATTGATTGAAAAAGGTGCCTGGGGTTTTAAAGCATTCCTTACTCACTCCGGTATTGATGAATTTCCGGATGTATCGGAGGCAGATTTAAGAAAGGTAATGCCCGTTATTGCAAAGTATGATTTGCCGCTACTGGTGCATTGCGAGTGGGAAAAAGCAAAAACAAATCTTCCTGAGAATGATGTACGGCTTTATACACATTATCTTGCCTCCCGCCCCAAATATTGGGAAGATGATGCCATTGCCTTAATGATTCGTTTATGTGAGGAATATAACTGCCGCACCCACATTGTACATTTATCCTCTGCAAATTCTATTAAACAAATTGCTGTTGCAAAAAGCAGGGGCTTACCACTGACAGTTGAAACCTGTCAGCATTATTTGTATTTCAGCGCAGAAAATATTCCGGATGGAAAAACTGAATTCAAATGTGCGCCGCCAATAAGAGAAAAAGAAAACAATGAGCAATTATGTAAGGCTTTAGAGGAAGGTATTATTGATTTTGTAGCCACCGATCATTCGCCTGCTCCGCCAGCTATGAAAGAACAGGCATCGGGAAACTTTATGAAAGCATGGGGCGGTATCGCTTCTCTTCAACTGGCGCTGCCTGCATTGTGGACTGCTGCCAAAAAACACAATGCTTCGCTTACCGATATAGCAAATTGGTTATGCGAAAAACCGGCGTTGCTTCCGCAACTGAAAAGAAAAGGAAAAATTGAAAAGGGGGCTGATGCCGACCTGACCGTGTGGAACCCCGACGAGTCTTTTATAGTTACAGAAGAAATGATACAGCACAGGCATAAAATCACTCCATACATGGGTGAACAGCTGCTCGGCGTTGTAAAACAAACCTGGCTGAAAGGACAGAAAGTATATGATGATGGAAAGTTTTTACATTTGAATAAAGGCAACATTTTATTACATGAATAATAGTGATGCACCGGCATTTACCCGGCTAACAGACCTTGCGGCTGAAAGGCTGGGTGGCAAAGCACTCCTTTGCAGCGATGATTTCTTTGCAGAAAAAGAAAATCTCATCAAACCCGGCCGCGGCATTTTTATTCCGGATAAATATACCGACCGGGGTAAGTGGATGGACGGATGGGAATCCCGCAGAAAAAGAACGCCGGGGCACGACTGGTGCATTGTTCAGCTTGCCACATCCGGTATCATTCACGGCGTGGATATAGACACCAATCATTTCCTCGGCAATCACCCGCCCTATGCATCCGTTGATGCCGCAACTATTTCGGATGCGGAAAATTCAGATTTTGAAAATGTTGAATGGACAGAAATACTTCCCCAATCACCCTTGCAGCCCGGCTCACAAAATTTTTATGCCATTAACAACCGTAATGTTTACTCACATATCCGGCTAAACATTTATCCGGATGGCGGTGTTGCCCGTTTAAAAGTTTATGGTGAGGTA
>JRYG01006868.1_pt1 | contig 14949 bp, 8 predicted proteins | sample 235341 | NCBI WGS metagenome assembly JRYG01 (sample SAMN03074218, study PRJNA261478) | activated sludge metagenome | biome: Wastewater Treatment Plant; feature: Wastewater; material: Activated sludge; isolation source: activated biomass of a wastewater treatment plant treating hydrocarbon... ... | reverse complement strand
GCCACCCTCCCCGCTCCCGACCTGGCCGAGTCCACCCACCGGTTCGTGGACGCACTGATCGGCGGCGGAGTGGCGCTGGCCGCGAACGCGATCACCCCGGTCGATCCGGTGCGCCTGGTCCGTCGCTATCTCGAACCCCTGCTGGGCCGGCTCTCGGGGACCCTGGTTGACATAGCCGATGCTCTCGAGCACAACAGCCACGAAGAGATAGTCGCCGCCCTGCAGCGCGCCCGCGAACTGGATCCGGCAGTGCGTGAGATGAAGATCGCGGTTGAAGCCGGGCAGGAAACGATCTCGCTCGCCCCGACCAGACGCCGAAAGAGGGGAAGGGTCGACCAGCTGGCGGCTGCCGCCGAGCCGATCGACCTGATGATCCGCAACACGAGGGTTCTCGCCAGGGCCTGCCAGCGCGCGATCGATCTGGACGAGCACATACCGCCGGTCGTTCCCGACTCGATTCGTGACCTCGCCACCGCGGTGGGCCGGCTCGATGCGCACCTCGGTGGCGCGCCGGCAAGGTCGGCCACCAGGGAGTCCGCGCTACGGGCCGCCGCGAAGGCGACCGCGGCGCTGGAGGAAACCTCGAACCTGTCGGTCAGCGTCATCGTCGGCCAGATCCGATCCGGCGCGACCGACCTGCTCCTTGGGCTCGGCCTGTCAAGCGAAGAAGCTCTCAGGGAAGTCAGAAACGCGAGGGATAGGCTCGGACTGTGAGGCTCTTCACGACGATCAGGCCGTACCGTCGGGAGTGGCTCCGGCCGGACCTGTTTGCCGCCTTCACGGTCTGGGCGGTGCTGGTTCCCGAAGCCCTGGCCTACGCCACGATCGCCGGGGTGTCGCCGATCGTCGGCCTGTATGCCGCCCCCGGCGCCCTGCTGCTCTACGCCGCGATCGGCACCTCCCGCAACCTGATTACCGGGGCCAATGCCGCGGCGGCTGCGCTTTCGGCAGCGGTGGTCGGCGGCATCGTCGCCGGCGACAACGGTGCATTCGCCCAGACCACCGCTGCGCTTGCGATCTGCATCGGAATCATCGCCGTGGTGGCCGGAGTCGCGAGGCTCGGCTTCGTTGTCAACTTCATCTCGATCCCGGTCCTGCGCGGTTTCATCACCGGCCTGGCCCTGACCATCATCGCCGGCCAGGTTCCACATCTCTTCGGGGTCCAGTCAAGCGACGGTGACTTCTTCGACCGGGTCTGGGTCTTCCTCACCAACCTGAACGAGATCGATCCGGTGACCGCAGCGATCGGCCTTGGCAGCCTCGCCTTCATTCTCTACTGCCGATACTTCCACCCTGCGATTCCCGGATCCCTGATCTCGGTCGGGGTCGGGATCATCGCGGTCACGGCCTTCGACCTGGGAGCAAACGGTGTGGCGATAATCGGCCCGATCGAGGGCGGCCTGCCTTCCCCCAGCATTCCGGAAGCCGGTTTCGCCGACCTCGGCGCGCTCGTGATTGGCGCCGCCGGCGTGATGATCGTCGGGTTCGCCGAGGGTCTGGCCTCCGCCGGCGCCAATCCGTCCGACGACGAAAAGGTCGACCCCAACCGCGAGCTGGTCGGAATGGGCATGGCGAACGTCTCCGGCGGTCTCGCAGGCGGCTTCGTGGTCACCGGCAGCGTCTCCAAGACGGCGATCAACGCCGCCGCGGGGGCACGATCACAACTGGTGGGCCTCGTGGTCGCGGCGCTGGTGGTCCTGACCATGCTGTTCTTCTCGGGGATCTTCGAGTCCCTGCCGGAAGCGGCGCTGGCGGCCGTCGTGATCGCCGCGCTGATCCACGTTGTGGACGTTCACAGCCTCCGGACCTACTACCGGATCCTCGATTACGGAAACGAGCTCAATCCGGCCAACCGCCCGGACTTCATTGCGGCGATCGCGGCCCTGCTCGGAGTCATGGTCTTCGACATCCTACCCGGCCTCTTCATCGGTATCGCCGCTTCCCTGGGCCTGCTCCTCTACCGCTCCTCGATGCCCCATGTCGCGAGGCTGGGGGAGCTCGGGCATCAGCCAGGCCACTGGGGGGACGTCAAACGCCACACCGATGCCCTTGAGCACCCAGGGGTGCTGGTGGTCCGCATAGAGGCGGCGCTCTTCTTCGCGAACGCGGACCAGATCAAGAGCATCGTCACCGGCATGGTCGGGAAGTCGACCAAGGCGGTAGTCCTCGACGTCGAGACGGTTCCCTTCATCGATCTCACCGGTGCCCTGATGCTGCAGTCGCTTTCCAGCCAGCTCGAACGCGACGGAATCGCGATGGCGATTGCGAGGGACGTCGGGCAGGTCGAAGACCTGATCCGCTCAACCGGTATGGAGGACCTGCTCGACGAGGCCTACGTCTCGATCAAGGAAGCGGTCGCGGCGGTGTCACCAGGGCAGAACCCGGCGTCCGCCCCGCCCTCCGGCATCAGCCCCGGTCAGTGATCCGGATCCCATTGCTCGCCGGAAGCGGCGCGCTCCAGGCCCACCCAAGCAAACTCCATGACCATGGCCAGAACCTGTTCGCGGGGAACCTCGGGGTGCTCGTCCCACCAGTTGGCGATCGCGGTGACCGACCCCATCAGCTGTCGTGAAGTGGCGTCCAGGACCAGTTCGAAACTGATGCCGGCGGGCAGCGAAGACCTCGGCATCTCGGCGGCCATCATCGCGCCGATGATCCTGGCCACCTCGGCAAACAGTCGCTCCCAGGTCTCGCTGACGTCGTCGCTTGCCCGGTGTCGGATCAGGAGCCGCCAGGCGTCACGTCGTTCTTCGACGAAAGCCAGGAACCCGTCCAGTCCGGCAACCAGCCTGTCCTCGCTGCGTTCACCCGCCGCGGTCGCAGCGGCGAGGATGCGGCCGAGCAGTTCACCCACCCATGTTTCGAGGATCTCCTTGTAGAGATCGCGCTTCGAGGAGAAGTGCTCGTAGATGAGGGCTTTCGAGACACCGGCCCTGTCGGCTACCTCGTCCAGGGTGGTCTCCTGGTAGCCACCCGCTGCGAAGACGTCGAGCGCCGCATCCAGGATCAGCTTGCGACGCTCGGCTGCCGGCAGACGCCGCCGCACGGGAGGTTCGTTCGGAGTCACCGGGACGATTGTAGTAACTGACTGACGAGTCAGTTACTATGCGCGGCGCACACCGCAACGAGGAGAGAGCATGTCTATCGCCCAGTCAGAGCCGCAGAGCCAGAAAGCCGGATCCGTTTCCTACATGGATCTCTACAGGCGCTGGGAAGAGAACAACTGGAGCGCGATGGCGCTCGACTTCTCGGCCGACCGGGACGGCTGGAATTCGCTTTCCGACCTCCAGCGCGAATCGGCCCTCTGGATGTACTCGATGTTCTTCTACGGCGAGGACTCCGTTGCTGACAACCTCTCGCCCTACGTCGATGCCGCACCGACCGAGGAGCAGGCCTACTTCCTGACCACCCAGCAGGTCGACGAGGCCCGGCACGCAGTGTTGTTCCACCGATTCTTCAAGGAAGTGCTCGGAATCGAGGGCGATGTCGGCAAGACCCTCGAAGCCACCCTCCCCCAGCTCAATTGGGGCTACCGGGGCGTCTTCGACCGGCTCGACCGAATGGCGGACGAGTTGCGCGCCGACCGGTCGCTACCGAAGTTCGCCCAGGCGATCACGCTTTACCACCTCATCGTAGAAGGAACCCTGGCGCAGCCCGGCCAGCACTTCATCGAGGACTTCTTCACCAGGGATGGCGGCATGCCCGGGTTCAGTGCGGGGATGGTGAACGTCTCCCGTGACGAGCAGCGCCACATCGGTTTCGGCGTCAAGACCCTCTCGGAGATCGTGCCGCAGTCCGAAGAATGCAAGGCCGCGATCGTCGATCTGTTCCGTGAGGTCAACCGGTACTCGATCGGCGTCTTCTGCCCTCCGGGCTTCGACCGGGCCTACACGGAGTGCTGGGGTTTCACGATGGAGGACATCTACGCCTTCGGCCTGAAGCTGGTCCGTCAGCGCTGGAAGACAATCGGCTTCCCGCTCCACGAGATGCCGGATGACGTCTGGCCTTTCGACCACTCGATGAGCGACGAGGAGATTGCCGCCCGACAGGTCCGGCTGCTGCTCGCCGGCGTCACCGGGGCCCCCAACGCAAGTCCGGACTCCTCTCCCGAAGTCCAGGAGCTGCTCTTTGACATGACCGCCCGCCGGGCCAACACCTCGAAGGCAGGAGGCGGTCCGTTCCGGGTGCAGTGGCAGTTCGCCGATGCCGCCCCCTGGCACGTGATCGTCGACAACGGCTCGACCCGGGCGCAGATCGGCGAGATCCCTGAACCCCATGTGACCCTGACCACGACCTGGCCTGAATGGGTGGGGATCGCCCTCAATGACCGCAACCCCCTGCGGGCGATCGTCGAGCGGCGCCTTTCGGCCAAGGGCTCCCCCCGGGCGCTCGGCACCTTCCGCAAAGTTTTTCCCCCGGTCTGAATCAGACCGCAACCCTTGGCGCCCTGCCCGGTTATAGGGGCAGTCCGCGTGCCAGGGAGGGATGCCCGGCAGGGACTGACAGAAGCAGGGGGGAGGTGGCGGCGTCCTCGGACCCGCCACCTTTCGTTTAAGCGCCGCCTTGGCCCCGACCGGGACCGCCCGCCGGCCCCGTCCGCGGCTCAACGTGAGAGGTTCTTGATCTTGCGGGCCGCCTTGACCCGTTCGTTCTGGTCGAGGTCGACCTTTCGCAGGCGGATCGAGTTCGGCGTGATCTCGACGCACTCATCGGAGCGCAGAAACTCGATCGCCGACTCGAGAGTGAGCGGCTTCGGCGGCGTAAGGCGAACCAGCACATCCGAAGTCGATGAACGCATGTTGGTCAGCTGCTTCTCCTTGACCGCGTTCACGTCCAGGTCGTTTGAGCGGGCGTGTTCGCCGACGATCATTCCTTCGTACACATCCTCGCCGGGCCCGACGAACATGGCGCCGCGCTCCTGCAGGCCGAAGAGCGCGAAGCTGGCTGTCGTGCCCTGACGATCGGCGACGAGCGAACCGGTCGCGCGGGTCGTGATCTCCCCCGCCCATGGCTCCCAGCCCTCGAAGATCGAGTGGAGGATTCCGGTTCCCCTGGTCTCGGTCAGGAACTCGGTCCTGAATCCGACCAGTCCCCGGGCCGGAATCACGTAGTCGAGTCTGGTCCAGCTGTCGGACTGGGCCGTCATGTTTTCCATCCGGCCCTTGCGGGCGGCCAGCAACTGGGTTACTGCTCCGACGTGCTCCTCGGGGACGTCGATGACGAGGCGCTCCATCGGCTCATGCATCTCGCCGTCGACCTCGCGGGTCAGCACACGAGGCTGTCCGGCGGTCAGTTCGAATCCCTCGCGGCGCATCATTTCGAGCAGGATCACCAGCTGAAGCTCGCCCCGGCCCTGGACCTCCCAGGCATCGGGACGTTCGGTCGGCAGTACTCGAATCGCCACGTTGCCGAGCAGTTCCTGATCGAGGCGGTTCTGGATCTGGCGGGCGGTGACCTTGTCTCCGTCGCGTCCGGCCAGAGGTGAAGTGTTGATGCCGACCACGATCGAGAGCGAAGGCTCGTCGACCTGGATCACCGGCATCGGGTCGGGCTTCTCGGTGTCGGAGAGGGTTTCCCCGATGGTCACTTCGGGGATGCCGGCCACGGCGATGATCTCGCCCGGTCCGGCCTCCTTCGCCGGTACGCGTTCGAGGGCCTCGGTGATGAAGAGTTCAGAGATGCTGGCCTTCTCGACCGACCCGTCGGCGCGGCACCAGCCGACCTGGGATCCGGCCTTGATCGTGCCCTGGATCACTCGGCAGATCGCGAGCCTGCCCAGGTACGGCGAGGCATCTAGATTCGTGACCCAGGCCTGCAGGACGTGCCCCTCCTCGTATTCCGGGGCCGGGATGTGCTCGACCATCAGGTCAAGGAGCGGCTTGAGGTCTTCGCCTTCGACGCCTTCTTCCAGTGAGGCCCAGCCCTTCTTGCCGTTCGTGTAGACGATCGGGAACTCGATCTGCTCGCCGTCGGCCCCGAGATCCATGAAGAGTTCGTAGACCTCGTCGACTACTTCGCCGATCCGGGCGTCGGGCCGGTCAACCTTGTTCACGACGAGAATCACCGGCAGGCCGGCCTCAAGTGCCTTACCGAGCACGAAACGGGTCTGCGGCAGCGGGCCTTCGGAAGCATCGACCAGCAGCACGACACCGTCGACCATGGTCAGTCCCCGTTCGACCTCGCCACCGAAGTCGGCGTGGCCGGGAGTGTCGATGATGTTCAGCTTTACGTCGCCGTACTGGACCGCGGTGTTCTTGGCGAGAATGGTGATGCCCTTCTCGCGCTCGAGGTCCATCGAGTCCATGACCCGTTCGTTGACGTCCTGGCCCTGGCGGAAAGCGCCAGACTGCCAGAGCATCGCGTCAACGAGAGTGGTTTTGCCATGGTCGACGTGAGCGACGATGGCCACATTGCGTATGTCTTCCCTGCGGGCCAAAGGACCGGACAGTCTAGGGAAGCCATTCCTTCGACGCGTCTGCGGTCACGCGGGGTCGGGTGGCATCACCGGGAAGCGGCAACACCTCGGTCGGCATTCAGCCTCCCTCCGCCTGAGTATCCCGGCGACGCCCACCCGACCCCACGGCAACCTCGAATCTCTTCTGCCACGAGAAAGGCGCCAGATTCGATACCTGCCTCGTGGCAGTTTCGGGCGGAGCCGGCCCAACCATTCATGGATTATCTGGGCCGGCGGGTTGAACAGGGAAGCCGGGCGAAGCTCGCCGACTACTGATGCGCGGGTGGATGCCAGGGGCCTCCAGCCGTTCAATGGCGAGGAGACAGGCCGGAAATGGCCGCGATAGTACGCGGGTATACGTGAAGCTGCCGTTTCCGGCCGCCGACGAAGCCAGCGGGCGGCTGGTGGCTCCTGGCGCGGCCGGGGCTACTCGGCTACGGGAGTACCGTTGGTCTGGGCGGTTTCCGGGCTGGTGGTCGAGGTGTAGACGAACTCCTCTTCGGCTCCGAAGATCGCGTCGAGCAGGCTCTTGCGGGCCGACTCGCTGAAGACGAGAACCAGGCCGCCCGTCACGACACCGACCAGAAGAACGTTTCGGATCGGGTGACGCTTCTTGCGCTTGGGCTCACGAATCCGCTCGGCGGCGTCGCGCAGGGAGTCGGCGGCACTCTGCAGCTCCTTCTTGACCCGCCTGTCCTGGGTCACCGACTCGACCGCCGAACCGCGGTTGGTCTGGATGCGCTGGAGCGCCTTGCGGCCCGCGAGGGCGGCGGCGATCAGACTCGCGCGAAGCTCCTCGTCCTCGATCAAACGGCGGACATGCTGGTTGTCACGCACGGTCGAGTAAGCCTGGCCCGCCTTGTCTGAAATGTTTTCCTTGCCCATGTACCCCTCGCTTGGTTACCGATTGAAGTTTCCTGAGAATACCGTTACCCCGCTGCAAAGAAAAACGAACCGCCCGAAGATCAGACTTTGAGCGTGCCTTCCAGGGCAACCGCCAGGGCGTCCCCGACCTTGTCCGCGTAGCGGAATTCGACCACCGCACGCTCGTGTTCCGGGATCTCCTCGACGTCACCCTGGTTTCTTCCCGGGAGGATCACGATCTTGATTCCCGCCCTCTGCGCAGCCAGTGACTTCTCCTTGACGCCGCCGATCGGCAGCACCTGGCCGGTCAGCGTGACCTCCCCGGTCATCGCGACGTCGTTTCGTACCGGGCGTCCGGTGATCAGCGAAACGAGGGCAACGGTGATCGCCACGCCGGCGGAAGGACCGTCCTTGGGGACCGCCCCGGCCGGAACGTGGATGTGGAGGTCGTGGGTCGCGAACCATTTCTCGTCGAGGCCCGGAGCGAGGTCCCGGGCGTTGGCCCGGACGTACGAGAGGGCGGCCTGTGCCGATTCCCTCATCACCTCGCCGAGCTGGCCGGTGATCACCAGCTTGCCATTGCCCGGCATAGCGGTCGCCTCGATGAAGAGCACGTCTCCGCCGGTCGGGGTCCAGGCGAGACCGGTGGAAACCCCCGGCACCCGGGTGCGCCTCCGGGTCTCCGAGAACACCCGCCGCCGGCCGAGCATCTCCCTGACCTTCTTGCCGGAGACCTTGACCTTCTTCGGCTTGTCGCCGTCCTCGGCGAAGACCCTCGCAACCTTGCGGCAGACGGTGCCGATCTCCCGCTCCAGGTTTCGCACCCCCGCTTCCCGGGTGTACTCCTCGATGATCGCGGTCAGGGCGGGATCGGTGAAGGAGATCTGGGACGGCTTCAGGCCATTCGCCTTGATCTGGCGGGGCACGAGGTACCGGCGGGCGATGTGCCGCTTCTCGTCGACCGTGTAGCCGGCCAGCTGGATCACCTCCATGCGGTCCCGGAGTGGGCCGGGAATGGTGTCCAGCACGTTGGCGGTGGCGATGAACATCACGTCCGAAAGGTCGAACGGCATGTCCAGGTAGTGGTCCCTGAAGCTCTCGTTCTGGGCGGGGTCGAGAACCTCGAGCATCGCCGAGGAGGGATCGCCACGGAAATCGGATCCCATCTTGTCGATCTCGTCGATCATGAAGACGGGGTTCTTCGAGCCGGCGTCGCGCAGGGCCCGGACGATCGTGCCGGGCATCGCGCCGATGTAGGTGCGGCGATGACCCCTGATTTCCGCTTCGTCCCGGACCCCGCCGACCGAGATCCGCTCGAACTCCCGGCCAAGGGCACGGGCGATCGACTGTCCGAGGCTCGTCTTGCCGACGCCGGGAGGACCGACGAAACAGAGGATGGGCCCGGGTGAGTCCGGGTTCAGCTTGCGGACCGCGAGGTATTCGAGGATGCGGTCCTTGATCTTCTCCATGTCGTAGTGATCTGCGTCAAGGACTTCGCGGGCGTGCTCGATGTTGAGGTTGTCCTCGGTCTCCTTTGACCAGGGCAGGTCGACGAGCCACTCGAGGTAGGTCCTGATGACCCCGTGTTCGGCCGCCGCCGGGGGCAGCTTCTCCAGCCGGGAGAGTTCGCGCTCGGCCGCGTGATGCGCATGCTCGGGCAACCCGGCCGCTTCGATCCGCTCCCTCAGCTCGTTGATCTCGGCGGTGAGCTCGTCCTCCTCGCCGAGTTCGGCCTGGATCGCCTTGAGCTGTTCGCGCAGAAAGTACTCGCGCTGGCCCTTGTCGATCGAGGACTGGACCTCGGACTGGATCTGTGATCCGAGCTGGATCACTTCAAGTTCACGGGCGAGGATCTCGGAGAGCATCCGCAGCCGTTTGGCGACGTCGATTTCTTCAAGCAGCAGCTGCTTCTCCTCGGTCGAGATGCGCAGCGCCCCGGCGATCAGGTGGGAAAGAGCCGAAGGGTCGTCGATATTTGTGACGGCGAGCTGCAGCTCCTCGGGGAGGTAGGGAATCTGCTCGATGATGTCGGAGAAGGTCTTCTGGACGTTGCGGGTCAGAGCCTCGAGTTCCGGTGATTCCTCGACCACGTCGGGCATCTCGGTGATCCGCGCGACCAGGTAAGGGGTCTCGGTCACGTAGTCCCCCAGCCGCACCCGCTGGCTGCCCTGGACGAGGATCCTGATCGTCCCGTCGGGGACCTTCAGCATGCGGGTCACGACACCGACCACCCCGACGTCGTGGAGCTGCTCCGGGGTTGGCGTGTCCTCCTCCGGATCGCGGGAGGCGACCATGACGAGCATCCGGTTCCCGGCCAGCACGTCGTCGACCAGCTTGATCGACCTTTCCTGGCCGACGCCGAGCGGCGCCAGGGTGTCGGGGTAGGCGACCGTGTCCCTGAGGGGAAGCACCGGCATCGCCTCAGGCAGCTCCTTCTCCCCCCGGATGGCCTCCTCGAACTCCTCGTCGCTGCCGCTGACGACCTCGAGGACCGGCACGCTCTGGCGTTCGTCAGCCATCGATCTCGCGCCTCTTTCGGGCCCGGTCGACGGGAACGCGGCGGGTCACTTCGGTTTCGTCCTTCAGCGGCAGCTCGACCCGCAGCACGCCGTCGTCATAGGTGGCCGCGGCCCGCTCGGAATCGACATCCACCTGCAGCTCGACTACATGCCGGAAAGGGCCGGTGGGAATCTCGACCTGCTGGTAGACGCGGCCCTCGGTCTCCTGGACCGGGCGCTCACCGATGATCGTCAGCTGGCGGCCGCTGACCTCGATTCCCACGGTGGAGAGATCGATGCCGGCGAGGTCGCACTTGACCACGGCCCGCTGCGGGTCGCCCGAGTAATAGACATCGACGTTTGGCGAGAAGCCGCTGGCCCGCCTGCTGATGTAGGTGGCGCGGCCCCAGGTGCCGCTCAGCATTTCGTCCATCTCCCGGCGCATCCGGGCGAAGTTGGCGAAGATATCTCGTTCAGACATTGACCTGAAGGATATTCGGGCGTCGGCCTCGACTCAAACTTCGACTTCGGCGCCCTCGCGGGCGACCTGAACGGGCCCGCTGTATGTCGACCGGGCTTCGGCGAGCGCCCACTCCGGGTCGATCTCGTCCGAGATGTGGGTGAGCATCAGGGACTTCGCTCCCGCCCGCTCGGCGTGTTCGCCCGCCTCGGCCGGCGTCAGGTGGCCGCGGATGCCGGTGCGCTCGGGCCGGGGCAGGGTCGACTCGGCGATCAGCAGGTCGGCGCCGCCGGCGAATTCGACCAGGGCATCGTTGGGACAGCAGTCTGCCCCGTAGACGATCCGTCCGTCCCCTGCGCCGGTAACCGACATCGCGAAGGTGGTCACGTAATGGGGAACTTCGCGGAAGGTGATCGTCAACGGGCCGACTTCGATCGAACCGTCGGGGTCGTACTCGGAAGTCTCGAAGGCCTGTTCGAAGTGCCGGCCGAGACTCCACGATCCGTCGAGATCCTCGAGGAACTGGTGTGAACCGGGCGGGCCGCAAAGCCGGGGGCGGGCAGGGTTGTCGGTTCCCGGCCAGGGGTCGATCGGCACCGGCTGCTGCCTCGGCGCGAATCGCAGAGCGAAGCCGTAGGGGATCAGATCGGCGAAATGGTCAGCGTGAAGGTGGGAGATCACGATGGCGTCGACGTCGACGTAGTCGTGGTGTTTGCGCAGCTTTCCGAAGACGCCGTTGCCACAGTCGAGCAGGACGGTGGTGTCACCCTCGGTCACCAGGTAACCGCTGCAGGCACCGTCCGCGTCCTGCCACGCGGGTGACTTGCCCAGAACCGTTAACTTCATGAACCCGGACCGAATCCATTCATCCGGTCAATGCTACTCCGGAGAACCGAAAGCGGAGCCGGACGGAGCGCGACTGCACGGCCACCGGCAGCGGCCTGCCGGTTCAGGTCGGCAGCCGCCGAAGGCCGGATGAATCGCCGATCTCGCGGTCGGCCCAGCGGGGTGGGCGGAGCAGGAGCATCGGCTGGCGCGGAGGTACGAGTCCCTCGGGTCGACTCTCGCGGAAGGTGCCACAGGGCTCCTCGAGATCGAGTGCGCAGAGCATCTTCTGCCTGAAGTAGCAGTCCTCGCAGGAGGGAAGTTTCTTGCCGGTCCGTGCCACCGCGGGCCATCCAAGCAGGACCGGCGCGAAGGCGTCGGCGGCGATTCCGCAAATCGCAGGATTCTTGATTCACAACTTGGCAACAACCCCCGCATTTTGCGGCTCGTCCCGAAGCCCGAAGGGGGAGAGAACCCGGCGGCAGGTAACTCTTGCAGGGTCGCCATGGCCCCGTCGGACGCTCGCGTGCCCGCCCCGGCGGGGCTATTCTGAAATTAAGGAGGAGGCCCGCGAGGGCGGTTGACCAACCAGAGGGGGTTCCATGAAGTTCCGGTTTTCGATCCTGATCGCGGTGCTTGTGACCCTTGTTCTGGGAGCGGCCGAGGCCTCGGCCTCCCCCTGGATCCACGCCCACCGGGGCGGACCGCTCGGCGCCGGCGCAGCCTCGGCGCCGGAGAACTCGCTTGAGGCTTTCGGCAAGTCGGCCAGTCTCGGATTCGTGCTCGAAGCCGACGTCAAGCTCACTTCCGACGACGTGCCGGTGGTCATCCACGACGACGACCTCGACCGCACCACCGACTGCACCGGCCCCGTCGCCTCGAAGTCCGCAGCCCAACTGCGGTCGGAGTGCGAGATCGACGTGATCGGGATCGACGACGCCACCATGCCTCTCCCCCCGGGCGACCAGCGCCGGACGAGCGTCCCCACCCTGACCGAGTTCCTCACGCTCCTGAAGGAGACCGGCGCAGTAGCCAACATCGAGATCAAGAACCTTCCCACGGACAATGACTGGGATCCGACCTTCGACTACGCCGAGATAGTCGCAGACACGATCAAGGCTTCCGGCGTGCCCTCTTCGCAGCTGATCATCCAGTCATTCACGATCGGGAACCTGGCCCGGTTCCATGCCGTCTATCCGGAACCGGCCACTTCGTTCCTCACGGTCAACGCAATCAACGGTCTGGCAATCAACGTCGCCAGAGACAACGGGATCGACTGGACTTCTCCCCAATGGCCGATCGACCAGGACTTCGTCTCGGACGCCCACCATGCCGGCCTTCAGGTGGTTCCGTGGACGCTCGACGACACAGACGACGTGAGGGCCGCGACCAGCCTCGGTGTTGACGCCGTCATCTCCAACGACCCGTCGATGGCCCGGGGCGCCGTTAAACAGGTCGCTCCGGCACTGTCCCCGATCCCGAAGGCTCCTTCGGCCAGGGCCTGCCGGTCGACCTTCGCGACTGACACCCTCCGCCCGGCCCGCGCCCTGCTGAAGGGCCGGGATGCGAAGGGCGGTCCGCGGGTGTTCGCGATGCAGTTCAAGCAAGAGGCCCGCCACATCAAGACCTATGCGAGCTTCCGCAAGAAGATCGAGTGCATGATCAGGAAGTGGGTTCTCCCCTACAGGTCGAAGAACCGCCCGAACGTTGTCGCCTTCAACGAAGACGTCGGGCTGATGGCGATCGGCACCGGTTCCCGCGGGGCCAGTGCCCGTCGGGCTTTCGCGAGACCTGCCGAGGTCACGGAATGCGCGGATGCCGCTCCACCCTGCCGGGCGATCGTCGGCCTCAGCCGGCTCACCGCCGCATATGCCGGACCGAACGCCGAGTACCTGGCCAGGTTCACGATCCCCAGCCCCTTCGCCCGCGGTTTCGTCGCCACCACGGACACTGACGCGCGGGGCTGGATGCAGGTCTTCTCCGACATGGCGAGGCGGTACGGGATCTACATCCTCGGGTCCAACAACCAGCCACGATTCCGGGAGTCCATGGACCCGGCCGAGATCGAGCTGTTCCGTGACCCCGACCTGCCCCGCCCGAAGAGCGTCTACGTGGCCACCGGCCCGGAGGTCTACAACGAGGTCTTCATGTGGGGCCCGAAGATGGTCCGCAAGGAAGGCCCCCGGCCCCTCCGCAACGTCGTCGCCTCGAATCAGAAGCTGCCGCTGACCCCGATCGAGGTGGGACTCGGTCTCACCCCCGGGCCGAACAGCGGTCCGGACGGGATCGCCAACCTGAAGCCCTACCGGATCCCCGGCACGAAGGCTCGGGTCGGTTTCGCAACGAGCATGCCCGCCTTCCAGTTCGGCTACTCACTCGGCGACCCGATTCCGACGGCCGCTCCCTGCGCCGACATCAGCACCACCTACATGCGTTGCCTCAGCCACCTCGGAACCAACCTGGTGATGCAGGACGAGGCCAACCCGGGTGAATGGGCCAACCCGCCGGGTGGCTACTGGCAGCCGCTCGACTGGATGCGTTCAACCTGGCGTTCCGTGGTCGACCCCGGAGTGAAGTTCACCTATAACGTCACCCCCCACATGGTCGGCAATCTCGGCGACCTGCCCTTCGACGGCCAGACCGCAATCACCCAGCGGGGCCTGGCGGGCAAGAAGAAATGCACCTATGTCGGTAACCGCAAGCTTCAGCCCGCCGACGATCCCTCCTACGCCCGCTACGCCGGTCCAAAGCGCCAGTTCATCACCCTCGCTCCCTGGGTTCGAAAGGACGGCCCGCGCGCGGCGCTACGCAAGACGGGTGAGGCACTGCTGGCCGGAAGCGGAAAGAAGATGGAGAACCGCTACCTCGAGACCGCCGCCATCGCCGACCTCCCCTTCCCTCCCAGGAAGAAAAGAATGAACTGCATTTCCTGATCTGGCGAGGTCTTTCCTGCTGCTCATTGGCCGGCAAGGCTTGCTGCGCCAGGCTCGGTGTTTGTGGTCTTTCCTTGGTGCGGGACTACGCAGTCGGAAAGACCACAAACACCGAGATGCGAACAGATCTTTTCGTCCTGTCGTAACGGGTGGAGTCCCGCTAACCCGAAGTCCGGATTCCGGGGTCGCTCAACTTCTCCCTGCCAAGGGAGGGCACGCCGGAATGGAGGTATCCGGCGTGTGTGGGGGTTCCGACTGGGTCTGTGCACACCAAGGACCCCCACACATGCCGGCCCGAAAGCAGCAGGTACGCAGACCTGCCGAGCCCGGGTTAGTACCGGTAATGCTCGGGCTTGTACGGGCCTTCGACCTTGACGCCGATGTAGGCGGCCTGCTCGGGCGTGAGCTCGGTCAGGTCGGCGCCAACTGCCTTCAGGTGGAGTCGCGCAACCTTCTCGTCGAGGTGCTTGGGAAGCACGAACACACCGAGGCCGTACTCGTCGGCCTTGGCGAACAGTTCGATCTGCGCGATCACCTGGTTGGTGAAGGAGTTCGACATCACGAAGCTCGGATGGCCGGTCGCGTTCCCGAGGTTCAGCAGTCGGCCCTCGGAGAGGATGATGATCGAGTGCCCGTCGGGGAACTGCCATTCGTGGACCTGCGGCTTGATCTCTATCCGCTCGATGCCGGGGATGGCCTCGAGACCGGCCATGTCGATCTCGTTGTCGAAGTGGCCGATGTTGCCGACGATCGCCTGGTGCTTCATCTTCGCCATGTGGTCGGCGGTGATGATGTCCTTGTTGCCGGTGGTCGTGATGAAGATGTCGGCGGTGCTGACGACGTCTTCGAGTCGGCGGACCTCGTAGCCCTGCATCGAAGCCTGTAGTGCGCAGATCGGATCGATCTCGGTGACGA
>JRYG01000416.1_pt1 | contig 14953 bp, 15 predicted proteins | sample 235341 | NCBI WGS metagenome assembly JRYG01 (sample SAMN03074218, study PRJNA261478) | activated sludge metagenome | biome: Wastewater Treatment Plant; feature: Wastewater; material: Activated sludge; isolation source: activated biomass of a wastewater treatment plant treating hydrocarbon... ... | reverse complement strand
ACGCGGACGACGACGGCGAGGAGATAGCCTGATGTTTCACATCAAGCAACTGGAAGTCGTGCACTGGGACTACTGGCGTCGCTTTGTGCTGCCGGTTGACGCCCAGATCATCACCATCGTCGGCCCCAACGGCTCGGGCAAGACCACCCTGCTGGACGCGCTGCGCACCCTGTTCGCCCTGCGGTGCTCCGGCAAGCGGGATTTCCGCCGCTACGTGCGCCGCTCCAACAAAGGCTTTGCCTGGATCCGGGCGCTGGTGGCCAACAAGCCCGGTGCCAGCGGCAAGCGGCCATTCTTTCCCTGCCTCGCCGACGAGGTCACGCTCGCCTGCCGCATCCGTCGCGGCGGCGGAGACTGGACCCGCGACTACACCATCGCCGACGGTGACCAGAGCATTGAGGCACTGGAGCAGGCGAACGACTGGAACGGCCTGCGGGACTACCAGCACCGCCTGGCGTTCGGCGGCCTCACGCCCGCCATCGCCAAGGTGCTGTCCCTGGAACAAGGGGACACGGACAAGCTCTGCGAGTACTCCCCGAAAGCGCTGCTGGAGCTGGTCTTCGACGTCTTCGGCGACAAGGAAGTGCTCGATAACTATCAGGCGGCCCGGGAAGAGCAAAAAAGCGCGGAACGGGAGCTGGCCGATCTGGGGCTGGATCTGGACCGTCTGCGCGCCCAGGCGGAAGCCAAGCGGCTGGAGGCGGACCGGTACCGGGAGTGGAAGCAACTTGCCGACGAAGCCCAGGCCCTCGCCAGCGAATTGGTGCCCCGCCTGGAACTCGCTGAATTACGGCGGCAGGTGGACCAGGAGCGCGCCGCGCTCACCCGCAGCCAAGCCGAGCGGAGCAGCCTGCAGGAGCGGCTACGCGCCGTTTGCGGTCGGCTGGACGCCCTGGCCGCGGAAGGCCAGGACGCCCTTGAGGCTCTCGCCCTGGCCCGACAAGAGGACGCCACCGCGGAGCAAACCCATCTGGCCACCCATGACCGCCTGCGCGACATCGAGAAACTCCTGGCCGAACGGGACGCCTTGCGCCAGCGCCTGGCCCGGGAGCACGGCCAGGACGCCCTGGCGCTGGAAGCCGCGTTCGAAGCCGCCGAAGCGCAACGGCAGACGCTGCGCGAACAGGAACGCCAGCTCAGCAACATGTTCGAGGATCTGGCCCAGCAACTGCGCCACAACCGGGATCGCAGCGGCCCGCCTTCCGACCCGGACGTGACACGATTCCGCGCCCAGCTCCAGGAAGCGGGCATCCCCCACCAGGGTCTGGCCGAAGTGGTGGAGATCACTGACCGGCATTGGCAAACCGCCGTCGAAGCGGTGTTGCGGCCCTTCCGTCACATCATCCTGCTGGAGCGGGAGGCCGACAGATTCAGCGCCTGGGCCCTGGGCGAGCGGGAGCGCTTTCGCCACTTCATCGTGCCCGAGCGCGAAACCGCGCCCCCGCCCCGCCGGGATACGCTGGCCGAGGTCGTCCGCTTCAGCGGTCCCGTTCCCCGCTGGCTGACCGACCTGCTCAACCGCATCGCGCGCGTCGAGGATTCCGACGCTGCGCGCGGCCTGCCCCGGGACGTGGAATGGATCACTCCGGACGCCTACCACCGGGAACGCCGCGGCGCCCGCCACTTGGGCCGTCCGGGCGATTTCCACTTTGGCGAGCTCGGGCGCAAGACCCGCCTTGACACGTTGGCGGCACGAATCGCCGAGGTGGACCGGGAACTCCTTGCACTGCGCCCCCGCCTGGACACCGCCACCGAGCAGGTCACATCGCTACGGGAAAGGCTGCTGGGGCTGCAATCCGCGCAACTCCTTGCCGCCAAGGCAGCCCAATACACAGAGGCGGAAGCCGGCCTTGCCGCCGCCCGGGCCAGCCAGACGGCAGCAATCGCCGCCCGGGCAGAAGCCAAGGGGGCTGTGGAGCGCTGCAACGAACGCCTGCGCGGCATCGAAATTGAAACCGACCGGCGCAGACGAGAGCAGGCCGAACTGACCCAGCGCCTCACGGCCTTGCAACAGGAGCACGCCCCCCGCCGGCGCGAGCAGGCCCGCCGGTTGCTGGAACTGCGTGCCCGGCGCCGCGGCATGCCCGCCCACTGGCTGGAAGCCACCAGCCTGTCAGCCCTGGTGGAGCGCTACGGGGATGCCCGGGGCGCCCGAGGGGAGTTGGGCCGCCTGCGGGAGCGCCTGGCCTCGGGCGACTGGGTCAAGGACGATGCGGTACTGACCCTGCGCGACCGTCTGGCCGCCGACGTCACCCACCGCGAGAAGGACTACGCCAGCCGCCAGGCCTATTGCGCCACCACTTCCCGGCTGGTCGAAGAGGCCCGCTCCGCCTACATGGCCAAACTCAAGGCCACAGTGCGCCAGTACGCCAAGAACCTCCGGGCCCTGGGCGAACTCGCCCATGTGGGCGTGGAATGCCCCATTCCGGCACTGGAAGACGACGATTTGCTGCTTGCCCAGGCGGGGCTGGAGGTGAGCTTTGATTTCGACCGCAAAGGGGCGGTCGGCCTGAATGACGGCGAGGCATCGGGTGGCCAGCAGGTGATGAAATCACTGATCCTGCTGATCGCGCTGCTGATGGACGACGCGCGCCCGGGGGGATTCGTGTTCATCGACGAGCCCTTTGCCCACCTGGACATCGCCAACATCGACCGGGTGGGCAGCTTCCTGCGCGCCACCCGGGCTCAGTACCTGATCACCACGCCGGTGACCCATAACGCCAACGTCTTCGCCCCCGCCCAACTCACGCTGGTGACCCGCAAGAAACGGCCCGGCGAGGAATGGGCGCCTCCCATCGGCGTCCTGCAGCGGGGAGGCTGACGAGCACTGGCGCAGCTCAGGGCGCGAGCCAGATCAGGCTGGCCATGCGCCCCGTCACCCCGTCCCGGCGATAGGAAAAAAAGCGCTCCGGATCGGAGTACGTGCAAAAGCGTCCGCCAAACACCTGCCACACCCCCGCCATCTCCAGGCGCAATCGGGCAAGGGTGTACAAGTCGGCCAGGTACTTGCCCTGCACGCCGGAAGGGGCCGGCAGGAACGCATTGGCAGCCCGGGCGTCGTGATGGGTGCAGGCGTCGAACACATCCTGCCCGACCTCGAAAGCCTGGCTGCCAATGGCCGGGCCCAACCAGGCCATCAGCCGGTAGGGCGGCACGCCCATGTGCCGCACCGTTGCCTCCAGCACGCCATCCGCCAGTCCCCGCCAGCCGGCGTGGGCAGCCGCCACCGCTCCGCCCTCCCGGTCGCAGAGCAAGACCGGCAGGCAATCCGCGGTCATCACCACGCATACCTGCCCCGGCTTGCGGGCCACGGCTGCGTCCGCACGGCGGACGGGGTCGGCCTCATCCAGGTCCAGCACCCGCGTACCATGTACCTGATTCAGCCAGGCAGGGATGCCGGGCAGGAGCGCCTCGACCTGGGCCCGGTTTTCGCCCACCCGCTCCGGATCGTCCCCCACGTGGTCCCCCAGATTCAGGGAATCGTAGGGTGCGGCACTCACGCCCCCCTGACGTGTGGTCACAAGTGTCCGCACACGTGCGGGTGCAGGCCATTCCGGCTGTACCGATGGATCGACGATCATGATCCGCTTTCTCTCAAGGATTTGAGCAATCCGGCAAAGTCCTCGGGCAAGGCGACTTCCCAGTGGAGCCGCTCCCCGCTCGCCGGATGGGTCAGCCCCAAACGGCGGGCGTGCAACGCCTGGCGGGGGAACTGCGCAAGCGTCGGCCGAGCCGCCCGCTTGCGCCCGTAGACCGGGTCTCCCACCAAAGGATGCCCCAAGTGGGCCATGTGCACGCGGATCTGGTGAGTACGCCCGGTTTCCAGGCTGCAAGCCACCAGAGCGCAGTCGCCGAAACGTTCCCGGCTTTCAAAATGGGTGCGTGCTTCCCGCCCCCCCGCTACCACAGCCATGCGGGTGCGCACGGAAGGATGGCGATCGATCGGCGCATCGACCGTGCCCTGGTCGGGAGGGCTGCCCCACACCAGCGCCAGATACTCCCGTTTTACCGACCGGGCCTGAAGCTGGCGCACCAGATCGAGCTGCGCCTGAACCGACTTCGCCACCACCAGCAAGCCACTGGTGTCCTTGTCCAGACGGTGCACGATCCCTGCCCGAGGCACGGCCCGCGCACCAGGCAGATAGTGCAGGAGGCCGTTCATCAGGGTGCCGCTCCAGTTGCCGCTGCCCGGATGCACCACCAACCCGGCCGGTTTGTCCAGCACCAGAATTTCTGCATCCTCGAACACCACCTGCAAGGGCATGTCTTCGGGCTCGCAGGCCAGTTCGGTCGGATCCGGGGGCGTAAGAATGATGACCGTTTCGCCCGCCCACACCTTGCGTTTGGGGTCAGCCGCAACCCCGTCCACCGTCACCAGTCGGGCCTTCAGCCAGGACTGGATACGGCTCCGGGAATACTCGGGCATGAGGGCCGCCAAAGCGGCATCCGCCCGCAAACCGGAAAGACTGTCAGGAATGGTCAGTCTTTCCGCCGAGCCCGAAAGATCGTGTGCGCTATAATCTTCCGGTTCTGAATCAACTGGATGGGATATCGTGGCTTTCACCTTGCGCATTCTAGCTGTAACGGCAGCCCTCATGCTGGCGGGCTGTGCCGGTACCGACACACGGAAGGACGAGACGGTGGGCTGGAGTGCCCAGAAAATCTATACCGAAGCCAAGGAAGCGATGAATGACGCCAACTACGAGCGCGCCGTCAAGCTGTTCGAAAGCCTCGAAGCCCGCTACCCCTTCGGCCGCTACGCCCAGCAAGCTCAACTGGAATCCGCTTACGCCTACTACAAGCAGAACGAACCTGCCTCGGCCATCGCTGCGGCAGACCGTTTCATCAAGCTGCACCCGAACCACCCGAATGTGGACTATGCCTACTATCTGAAAGGCCTGGCCAACTTCAACGACGACCTGGGCCTGTTGGGAACGGTATCCAAGGAAGATCCGACAGAACGGGATCCCAAGGCAGCACGGGAAGCCTTCGACGCTTTCAAGGAGCTGGTGGCCAAGTTCCCTGACAGCAAGTATGCGGAAGACAGCACCAAGCGCATGGCCTACTTGATCAACGCGCTGGCTTCCCACGAAGTCCACGTTGCCCGCTACTACATGAAGCGCGGCGCCTACCTGGCCGCCGCGAACCGGGGGCAATATGCACTGCAAAGTTACCCGCAGGCTCCAGCGGTGGAAGAGGCCCTGTTCATCATGGTCAAGGCCTATGATGCCCTGGCCCTGAATGATCTGCGCGATGACGCGGAACGGGTGATGCGCCGCAACTTCCCCAAGAGCAAGTACTTCGGCGGCTCAGTTGAAGGCGACAAAAAGCCGTGGTGGAAGATCTGGTAGCCGCAATGAGCCCCCCACTCCTCCGCTGCGCCTGGGTTGGCAGTGATCCGCTCTACGAGGCCTATCACGACACGGAATGGGGGGTGCCTCAACATGAGGATAAGCGGTTGTTTGAGTTGCTCATCCTCGAAGGCGCCCAGGCAGGACTCTCCTGGATTACCGTCCTGCGCAAGCGAACCCGGTACCGGGAGGTATTCGCGGACTTCGATCCTGTTGCCGTCGCTGCCTTTGACGATGCCAAGGAGCAGGCGCTTCTGCTTGACCCGGGTATCGTCCGCAACCGCCTCAAAGTCAGCTCGGCGATCAGCAACGCCCGCGCCTTCCTCGAGGTTCAGGCGGCCTTCGGCTCGTTCGATCGCTACCTGTGGAATTTCGTGGACGGCAAACAACAGGTAAACCGCTGGCAGTCCATCAGCCAGGTACCAGCCCGCACCGAGATATCCGACCATCTCAGCCGCGACCTGAAGAAGCGCGGCTTCCGGTTTGTCGGCAGCACGATCTGTTACGCCTACATGCAGGCCACAGGCATGGTCAACGACCACACCGTCAATTGTTTTCGCCACCCGGACAATCGTCTGGAATAGCAAGCCGAGCCAATGCAAATCCGACGCTGCGTGCGCCGCAGTTTTGCGTTAGCCTAAAAAGAATGGAGTGATTCTCTGTTAAAATCCGCGCCGCACGGGACACCCCGTGCGGCCCGCCTGCCGTGCGACTCATCCGCCATGCGAACGCGTATAGGATAGCCGCCTCACCCTTGCCCCTGGATTCACGAGTCGGCCGTGTTTGATAAGAATATCGAGAATTTTATTATCGTAGGTGTAACCAAGGAAGGGCGCAAGTTTCGCCCAAGCGACTGGGCGGATCGCCTGTGCGGTGTGATGTCGGCTTTTGGCTCAGATAACCGGATGACCTACTCACCCTACGTCCGCCCGGGTTGCACGCTGAAGGGGGACAAGACGGTGATCGTGGACCGCCGACTGTATGACGTTGAACCCCTTGCTTACAACTTCCTGCTGCATTTCGCCAGAGACAATGACTTGGTGATGGAAAGCGTACCTGACGACCAGCTTGGTAATTGACGACTGACGACAGAAACCTCACGCATCGCTGCGGAGTGCAATAGGGGAAAGGGAAAAAGAGAGGGGAATTTTCCGGGACTGTTAGGGACAGCCCCGGAAGGGGAAATCAGGCGAGCGCCTTGATGGCAGCAGAAAGGCGGCTCTTGTGCCGAGCGGCCTTGTTCTTGTGCACAACGTTCTTGTCAGCGATGGAATCGATGACACCGACGGACTGCTGAAAGACCTGCTGGGCGGCTGCCTTGTCTCCCGCGTCGATGGCTTTGCGCACAGCCTTGATAGCGGTGCGCAAACGCGAACGCTGGGCAGCGTTGTGCGCACGGCGTTGCACCGACTGACGCGCACGTTTGCGAGCTTGTGCCGAATTGGCCATGATGAATTCTTCCGGGCTACGGGTTGGTAAAACGCAGAATTTTATAATAGGCGAGACCTGCGCGCAATGAGTCTGACGCAGAATAAGCGGTGAACCGGAATCACCTTGTTGGACGAAGCACCGCGGGTCGATCAACCAGGTGGATTCAACCTCCTTGTGCCGCCTGAGCTATGCGAAGCCGCTTTGGCACATACGTCAGTCACGGTTCGGCCGATGTGCCTGCCAAGCGATCGGCGATACCCGCCAATGGGTCTGGAGCATCGCACCAGATCAATGTCACCGCTCCTCCTGTTTTCACAAGTAGAAACGCGCGCTGACCCCAGGCTTTAGCCCAACTCAAGCCCTGTTCCCCACCGCAACCCAGTATGAGTACGGACGGCTCAACCGGCCAATTCCCGGACTGGGGGATACCCGCTGCCGGGAGCCACATCATGTTGCACTTGCTCAGTGCATCACACAGCGCCCTGTCCCGCACGGCATTGAGAGTGGCAGACAGCAGGCGCGACCCGGGATTCACTGCACTCAGGAACACTGCCAGGGATGCATTGACCGATTCCATGCAGCGATCGAGCGCGGAGCACCTTTCGCCGATCTGCAGGTCAAACCATCCATGGGGCGAATACACCCGGTAGTAAGTCCCGTGGTAGGCCGCTGTCAATTCTCGGTGGTCATGGCTCGTCCCCGCGACCGCGTGCCCCCCTTCCCCGCCCAGCCACCTTGCGCCGGCGAAGGGAGGGGGATTGCTTGAGAATTCAGGGTACAAGCTTCCAGGAGCCATTGCTGATCGTGACCATCACCCTGGCCCTTTGGTCCAGCCCGAGATGATCGGAGGGGCTCATGCTGAAGATGCCGTGAGCCCCCGCCACCTCCCTCAGGCTCTCCAGGGCCTCCCGCAGCGCCACCCGAAATTCCCGGGATCCCGGTTGAGCCTTTTTCAAAGCCGAGGGCACCGCCGCTTGCAACAAAATGGACGCATCCCAAGCGTGGGCGCCGAAGGTGGACACATTGCCTTTGCCATAGGCCGCCTCATACCTGCCTACATAGTCCAGCGCGGTTTTTTTCGCAGGATTGTCGTTTGGCAATTGGTTAGCCACCAACACAGGGCCAGCCGGCAGGAAGGTCCCCTCCACATCCTTGCCGCCTACCCGCAGGAAATCGTTATTCGCCACACCATGGGTCTGGTAGATCTTGCCTGCATACCCTTTTTCCTTGAGGGCCTTTTGTGGAAGAGCCGCGGGCGTCCCCGAACCCGCGATCAGGACAGCCTCGGGCTTTGCGGCCATGACCTTCAGCACCTGCCCAGTTACCGAAGTATCGGTGCGGTTGTAACGCTCATTGGCAACCACGCGGATTTTCTTGACTTCGGCGATTTTGCTGAATTCGGTCCACCAGCCCTCACCGTAGGCATCAGCAAATCCGATAAAAGCCACGTTGGAAACACCAACCTTGCCCATGTGTTCGACGATGGCCGTAGCCATCTGAATATCCGCCTGTGGCGTCTTGAACACCCAACGCTTCTTGGCATCGACCGGCTCGACAATCCGCGCGGAAGCCGCCAATGAGATCATCGGCGTTTCCGACTCGGCTACCACATCAATCATCGCCAAGGAATTGGGCGTAGTCGTGGACCCGATGACCAGATCCACCTTGCTTTCGCTGATGAACTTACGCGTGTTCTTTACCGCGGTGGTCGTGTCCGACGCGTCATCCAGCACGATGTAATTGATCTTCTGCCCGGCGATAGTCGTGGGCATCAAGGAAACGGTGTTTTTCTCGGGTATCCCGAGGGAGGCTGCAGGCCCGGTCGCTGAAACCGTGACGCCGACCGTGATATCCGCCTGTGCCGCCGCGCCCCACAGCGCGACCCAAGTTACCGCCATGAGATATTTGCACTTCACTTCAGGCCTCCTCCTTGTTGTGGGCCCAATTCAGCGAACCGAGCCGTTGCGATTGCTGCTGAAAACCAAGGTGCAAAATCCGGAAGGGTTACACGAGTTGATCGTCCTCAGTCTGGGTACCAGCCCTCCCCCTCGAGGGAAGGCCGCCCGGGCAGCGACCCAAGGCCTTTACGCCGTTGAGGAACAGCTCCACCACCATGGGCGCCATGTCCCCATAGGTGAGACGCCCATCTGAACGGAGCCAGGTGAAGGTCCAATTGATCATGCCAAACAGGATCATCGTTACAGGCTTGGTGAGCGAGGCTTGATCCAGTTCGGGCGCAATGCCACTCAACTGCCGGGCGAATGCATCCACGACTTGTCGTTGCTTGGCCTCCACCAACTCACGAACATCAGCAGGAAGAAATTTAACGTCCTGCACGAGCACTCGATGCCGACTCTGTGAATGCTCGTACTCCTCCATGAATAACGTAACCAGCCTGCGCAGGGCCGCCTCGGGCGGCAGACGCTCTGCCTCCACGCCCTTGCATACTCCGAGCAGGCGATCAATATAGGTATCCACGATTTCGAAAAGGATTTCTTCCTTATCGCGAAAGTAGTGGTAGAGCAGCGGTTTGGAAATGCCGCAGGCTACTGCCAGTTCCATCATTGACGCGTTGTGGAAACCCTGCTCGGCAAACAACCGCGCCGCAACCTCATGGATCGCGCCACGTTGGTGCTCAAACGAAGAAGCTTTCTTTCTGGCCATATCGACAGTGGCGGCAAAGCTCAATCCAGCCGGAGGGAAACCAAGGCTCGCCTTCACCCGAGACCGACAACGTTCCTCGCACGCCCAATCCCGATGCCCGGAGAACCCGCCCAGAACAACAAGGTCTTCAGAGTACCCCAGGCGTTCACGGGAACCAATACTCGGGGCCAACGCGCTACTGCGGCACGACCACCTTGCCCTTCAACCGGTAGCTCTTGCCCCGCATCACCGCAATGACTTCACCTTTCCCGTTCGTGACAGAGACGTCATAGACTCCAGTCCGTCCGGAAAGCGCAATTTCCCGCGCCTCGGCTACCAAGAGATCCCCCTCTCGTCCTGGCGCGACGAAATCAACGCTGATCCCTGATGCCACAGTCTGTTCGTTATAGCTGTTGCACGCATAAGCGAACGCGGTATCAGCAAGGGTGGCGATATAGCCCCCATGGCAGATCTTGAAGCCATTGAGCATGTGGGAACGCACGGGCATGCTCATCCGCGCGTAGCCAGGCCCTACGGCCAAGAAAGCCATCTCCAGCCCCCGTGCGGCTGCGTCTTCCGCGAACATGCCATCGCGCACGCGCTCTGCTACCAGTTGGGGATTTTCAGTTCTTGACGACATTGAGTTTCAGCCTCGAGTTCAAGCAGTGCTTAACGAATGGCGCACCACAGGGCACCATGTCACTTTCCCTTGAATGCGGGGATGCGCTTTTCCAGGAAGGCGGCCACCCCCTCCCTGTAGTCCTCGGATCGGCCACACTGCCGCATCATGTCCCGCTCCAAATCAAGCTGGTCAGTCAGCTCCCGCGTTGAACTTCCCCATATGGCCCGCTTGGTCTGGGCATACCCGAACGTCGGCCCGGCAGCCAATTGGGCGGCGATCGCCTGTACCGTGGGCATGAGTTGTTCATCGTCCACGCACTTCCAGATCAGCCCCCAGTCCGCAGCCTGCTCGGCACTCAGTTTCTCTCCGGTCATCGCCAATCCAAGTGCGCGTGCGGGCCCGAGCAGTCTCGGCAGTATCCACGTTCCACCGGTATCTGGAATCAAGCCCAGTTTGGCGAACGACTGGATGAAACTGGCGGAGCGCGCCGCAAACACCATGTCGCAAGCCAACGCGATATTGGCCCCCGCCCCCGCGGCAACACCATTCACCGCAGCGATCACCGGCATATCCAGTCCCCGAATCGCGAGCACCAGCGGCTTGTAATTGCGTTCGATCGACTCACCCAAATCCGGCGCTTCGCCACCCGGCGCCACAGCGCGATCAGACAAATCCTGCCCCGCACAGAATCCCCGACCCGCTCCAGTCAGCACGAGCACCCTCACGCTGCCCTGTTCGCGCCCGGAACGGACCAAGGCAAGCGCCTCGCGCACCTCCTCGTGCATGGCGTTGGTAAAGGCATTCAAACGATCCGGCCGGTTCAAAGTCAGGGTCGCAATACCACCTGCCACATTCAGCGCGATGGTTTCAAACAGCTTGTTCACGCAGTCTCCTCTCCTAGGGGTTACATACCCGGGTGCCAACTATCAGCCTCCGACGCGCCGCAACCCGCACACGCGTCCTCGGGGAACACGATAACCAACGGGTTGAAGCTCAAGGCCAACAGACAAATTTGACCGACCGGTCAATTAATATTAGTCTCGACTTCACGATAAAACAAGCCAAAGAGCCGCCTCCCCTACCCCAGAATATCCAGAGGCTGAACCATGCCATGCTACGAAATCGACGGACTAAGGCCTGTCGTACACCACACTGCCTTCGTTCATCCAGACGCTGTACTCATTGGAGACGTCATTGTCGGACCAGGGTGTTATGTAGCCCCACTTGCGAGCCTGCGGGGAGACTTCGGGCGGATCGTGCTGGAAGAAGGCTGCAATGTGCAGGACTGCTGCGTGATGCACGGATTCCCCGGGACGGATACGGTCGTGGAAGCCAACGGGCACATTGGTCACGGAGCCATACTTCATGGCTGCCGAGTCTGCAGAGACGCCTTGGTCGGGATGAACGCGGTGGTGATGGACAACGCCACGGTGGGCGACTCCGCCATCATCGCAGCCAGCGCTTTCGTCAAAGCGGGCATGAGCATCCCGTCCCGAGTGCTCGCAGCGGGCATGCCCGCAAAAATCATCCGGGAACTGTCGGAGCAGGAAATCGCCTGGAAACGGGAAGGCACGAGAACCTATCAGGCACTCACCCGGCGTAGCCAGATGACACTTCGCCCCTGTGAACCTTTGGCGGAGGTGGAGCCAGGCAGACCAAGGATTGAGATTCCGGGAATTGTGCCGCTGGCGGTACTGAAGCAAAAAGAGGAGGGCTGACCACGGCCCAGCCCTCCGTTTGCACCGGAGATCAGAGTGAGCCTAACTGCTGAAGGCGGGAATGCCGGTGATTGCTCGCCCAAGAATCAAGGCGTGAACGTCGTGGGTACCTTCGTAGGTATTCACCACTTCAAGATTGACCAGATGCCGGATAACCCCGAACTCATCGCTGATACCATTCCCGCCCAGCATGTCCCGGGCCACGCGGGCAATTTCCAGCGCCTTGCCGCAAGAGTTGCGCTTGAGAATGGACGTCAATTCGACCGGTGCCGTGCCCTCATCCTTCAGCCGCCCCAAACGGACACAAGCCTGCAAGCCCAAGCTGATCTCCGTCAGCATGTCTGCCAATTTCTTTTGAATCAGCTGATTGGCGGCTAGTGGACGCCCGAACTGCTTTCGATCCAGCACATATTGGCGCGCGGTTTCAAAGCAAAATTCCGCTGCGCCCAATGCCCCCCAAGCAATCCCGTAACGGGCTGAATTGAGGCAAGCAAAAGGACCGCGCAAGCCCCCACCGCCCCCAGCCGTACCTGGTAGCAAGTTTTCTTCGGGCACGAACACCTCATCCATGACGATCTCGCCCGTCACCGATGTACGCAAGCCCACCTTCCCTTGAATCACGGGCGCCGTCAGCCCTTTCCATCCCCTTTCCAGCACGAAACCACGAATCACCCCATCGTCAGTCTTGGCCCAAACGACAAACACATCTGCGATCGGAGAATTGGTGATCCACATTTTCCGCCCGGTGAGCAGGTAGCCGCCCGGCACCGATCGCGCCCGGGAAGCCATTGACCCGGGGTCCGATCCGAAATCAGGTTCCGTGAGACCGAAACAGCCAACCCATTCACCACGAGCGAGCGCTGGCAGGTACTTCTGCTTTTGATCTTCGGAGCCAAACTCGCATATGGGAAACATCACCAGCGAAGACTGGACGCTCATCATCGAGCGATAGCCTGAATCCACCCACTCCACCTCCCGCGCCAGTAATCCATAGCAAACGTGGTTGAGCCCCGCTCCCCCGTACTCCGAAGGAATTGTGGCCCCAAGAAGCCCGATTTCCCCCATTTCCCGGAACACCGTTCGATCAACAAGCTCCTCCCGAAATGCACTGACAACTTTGGGCAAAAGTCGGCTGCGGCAATACACCTTTGCAGCATCGCGGATCGCACGCTCGTCCGAGCTCAACTGCTGTTCAAGCAACATCGGATCTGCCCAATCAAACCGCGCTCCTGCCATCTTTATCCCCCTATTCATATGGCCCTACCTGCAGTAGTGGCACCTCGCTTCACTTTGCCCGGATTCAACTTGGTGAGCAAGCGCGCTCCCAAGTTCGAAGTACATTCCAGCTTCTGGCTTCACGGCAGAGAAATAGAAAAAGCCCCGCAAGCGGGGCCAGCGAACACTCCATACGCTACGCAAACATTACCGCACGCTATGCTGAGGTTCCGAGGTTGTCGATGGCGTCAAGCTGTGACCAACGTTGCGCGTGAAGGTTACCGGCCCAGCCCCCGCGCGGCTTGTTGTGTGGGCCAACGCCCTGTCGCGCAAACGATACAGGCGTTCCCAAGCGCGATGCACAACCAGCGTGTAAGTGCCGAAGGTCACGAGGAAGGCGACAAACATCCAGTAGTCCGCCACATTCAGCCACGCCCCACTGACACCCACAAAGCCGCATACAAAGCTTATGAAATGCAACTGTGCAACCGTTTGCGACATTGAAAAACCGTAGGCAGGCAGCAGATGATGGATGTGCTCCCGATCCGGCTGCATCGGCGAAAGGCCCTTTGCAACTCGCCGGATGATGCAACTGACCGTGTCAAACAACGGCACAGCAAGAATCCACAGAACAGTAACGGGGTGGAATGAGAATGATCCCTGATCCGTCACGGAAGTGATCGCAAACCAACTCAACACAAACCCCAGCAACAGGCTGCCGCTGTCACCCATGAAAATCACTGCTCGCTTGCGCAACGGAGTACGCAGATTGAACACCAGGAAAGCGGCCACCGAACCGGTCAGGGATAGCAGCACGAGCACGTTGCTGGCGCCCCCCGACCCGGGTTGAGCAACGCTCGCCGCCAACAGGAACCAAAACAAGGCAACGATGGAAATCCCCCCGGCCAGACCGTCCGCTCCATCGGAGAGATTGACCGCGTTGATCACGCCCAATACACCGAAAATCGTAAAGGGCAACGCCATCACGCCGAGGCTCAACGAAAAGGGCCCTAGAAGCATCCCCAAGTCTTTGAGTTCCACGCCTCCCCACGCAAAAACCACTGATACGGTGGCTGCCTGCAGGACAAACTTCAGCTTCGCTGCCAGTTCATAGATGTCATCGACGAGGCCGATCAGTGTCATGGACGCCGCCCCAACCCAGAAACCGGGGTGAATGGCACCGAACGAGCCCAGCACCGCCCCCGCTGCAAGCGTCGCGCCGAACATCGCCACACCCCCGACCAATGGCACACTCCCCACATGCACCTTGCGCGCATCGGGCATATCCACGAGCCGAATACGTGGTGCAAGCCGTCGCAACAAGGGCACGGCCCCCAAGACCAACAAAAACGGAATCACGAACGCAAGCAGTTTATCCACGCTGATCTGCCCAATGTGTGCACCGCACCAACATGGCCGGGAGGGGGACTCACCCCACGGCAATCTCGAGTGTGGAGAGTTCTTCAGGACCGACTGTAACAGCGGCCTTCCCCACGTTGCCCGGCATCCTACGTTTTCCCCGACCTTTCAAGGAGTGCATAGGTCACACCGTTCAGACACATTTACGGACTCACGGTACAAAAACTGAAAAAGGCGCCAAAGATGCCGTCAATGGGGAATGTTTAGCCCTTTGCAGACAGAAACATGGCTCAAGCGTGAGAAAATTGAGAATCACACTGCAGAAAACCGCCGAGAATCGCTTTTCCAGATCAAGTACGGCGTCTATTATCCCAGAGTGGGTCGAAGACCATAATGGGGATAAGGTATTTTTCTTTTTCCGGCGTAGTTATTGGGGATAAACCGATCGCAATGCGACGCGTCGGCTCCAATGACATCGTAGGCAAGAACTTCAAGCGAGCGTTCACAATGACCAAACCTAACTCGAATCGTAACTTTCTGTCGGCGTTGATCAGCCTTGCATTCGCTGTCCCGGCGTTCGCCCAGCAAACAACCACCACGCCGGCCACGGATAC
>JRYG01001272.1_pt1 | contig 14966 bp, 13 predicted proteins | sample 235341 | NCBI WGS metagenome assembly JRYG01 (sample SAMN03074218, study PRJNA261478) | activated sludge metagenome | biome: Wastewater Treatment Plant; feature: Wastewater; material: Activated sludge; isolation source: activated biomass of a wastewater treatment plant treating hydrocarbon... ... | reverse complement strand
TAGCAGCAGCCTTGAGGAAATTGTGGGAAGATAAGGAGTATCGAGAACAATTAGCTTGCAGAGGAAAAAAATATGCATTATCACTAGGAAACGAAACGAGATTAGTTAAAGACATTCTTCGAAACACCATGGCTTGTGTGGCAATAAAAGTTATCTAGATTTATAATGCGGTGCAATAGTAGAGCCAACACCAGAAAGTAAAACAGCTTCTTAAGAATGCAAAACTTGAATAAGGATCTATTTGTACTCGGTACACCTTTGCAGTTGCTCAACGCAATCGAAGCTCGCCATCACTTCGGTGACCGTCCTAGTTCCCTCGCGCTGCTTCATTGGGGCTGGCCCGCGAGCGCGTTCGACAGTCTGCTGGGTGAGATGGAATGGCAGGAGATCGTGTGGGTGCCCATGGCAGCGCAACGTCCAGCGTGGCGATACCCGATGCTCGGTCCCGACGCATCGAGCCATCTCAACGAATATGTATGGACCTACCAACAGTATCGGCGTCGGCGTCGGCTGGAGGCGGCGCTGGCGCGGTTCGGTCGCGTGGATCGACTGGTGGTCGGTAATCTGCTTGGCGACCACATGCGTCATGCCATAGGGTGTATCCCGCATGCCGAGTTGATGGCTGTGGACGATGGCACGGACACGCTACGGGTGGCGGCACTGCGCCGAAACCCCTCAAAGGTGCCAGAGGAACCACCGCCCGCTGGGCTCATCAAGTCGGTCAAGCAGTCGATCCGCCAGCGATGTGAGTGGGATTGCGTGCAACCGGAAGCCGTCACCTTCTTCACAGCTTGCGATATCGAGATCGGTCCGAGTGACAGGCTGATCAGGAATGACTATCGCTGGCTCCGAGGGCGTGCGGCGGGTGGTGGCCGAACTAATCAAGTTTATTTCCTGGGTCAACCGCTCATCGAGGACGGTTACGTCAAGGAATCTACCTATCTCCACTACCTGCAGAGAGCGATCCGCTACTTCGGCGGGAAGCCAGTGGTTTATATACCCCACAAACGAGAATCCACCCGTACCGTAGCCCTGATCGAGCGCGAGCTCGGGCTTGCCACTGTACACTTCGGTGGTCCCATCGAGGTAGTTCTCGCGCTGGGCAGCGAGCTTCCTGACATGCTCGCCTCTTTCTTCTGCTCCGCCTTGGAAAATTGCTCGATCCTGTTCGGAAATTCCCTTGAGGTGGTAGCCTTCCATCTCCCTCCCCACGTACTGATCTGTGGCCCTGAGCCAGTCGAAGGCATCTACGAATACTTTCGACGCCGGCAAACCGAGACCTTCCAAGTGCTGGAGGTCTAGTTGATCGTGATGGGTTTCCCGGATCGGTATCCAATCTCGTTGGAAACACTTTCCCACGCGGACTATAGGGCAAGGATGTCAAGCACGGCAGGATGGACAATGTTGCTGTCCGCAAAACGAGGATCGTATGAGCCTTAAGCGCGAGACGCTGCGGCACTCGGCGATCTACAGTGTGGCAAACCTGCTCGGGAGTCTGGCCAGCTTCCTGATGCTGCCCTTCTATGCGCTTATCTTCCGTGCCGAAGGTTACGGCGTCATTGCCCTGATCGATGCGTCGGTGGGTTTTCTCTCTGTAGCATTTGCGTCCGGGTCATACAATGCGATTTTGAAAACTTATCACGAAGAGCCCGAGCCACGGAAATCGCTGGTGATCGGGACGGGTATCTGGACCGTTTGGGGACTCAGCTTATTGTGTATCCCCCTACCGGCGCTCGCCAGTCCGTGGATCAGCACCTTCCTACTGGGGGATGCGGAGTACTGGCCCCTGATCGCGCTGGCGTTGGTTACTTTCGTCATTGACCTGGGGGGCAAGAGCGCGAGCACCTTCCTGGTAATTCGCCAGCAGTCGGTGCTGTATTCATTCGTGAATCTACTACAGCTGATCCTGAGTCTCACGCTCAATATCGTTTTGGTCGTCTACCTCCGAGTCGGGCTTATCGGCATCTTCATATCCTCACTGATCAGTGCCTCGGTTGCCTCGTTGATTTTTCATTTGGCCGCAATCCGGGAGCATGGGCTACGTTACAATGCGGAGATCGGGTATAAGCTACGGGCATTCTGGTTCCCTCTCATTCCTGGAGAGTTATTCTCATATGTCTCACGTCAAGCCGAGCGCTATCTAGTCCGCTTTCTCGTTGGCTTGGAAGGGGTGGGTATTCTCGAAATGGCTTACAAGTTTCCACCCTTACTCAATGTTTTTGTTGCCCATCCCTTCATGCGTGCCTGGGGGACGAAGAGCCTGGAGATCGGACCGCGTGCCGATGCGCCCGCCGAGATCAGCTCCATGTTCACGCTGTACCTGTTTCTGACGCTGTTCGGCGCAGTGTTCCTGGCTGCGAATATCGGTACGGTGCTGGCGATCATGACGCCGCGCGGGTTCTGGCCGGCGGCTGGAATAGCTCGAATCGACATCGCCACGACAGTCGTCACGGTAGCGAATGCGTACCTCTGGTTTGGCTTGCTGTATAGCAAGCAGACCCGAACGATAACCCAGATCCGGATGGTGACCGCGGTCGTAAAGATAGTGCTGAGCGTCGTCCTCATCACAGCGGCTGGACTGGCCGGAGCCGCCTACTCCGCGCTCGCAATGGCGATAGTCACCCTTGTTTGGACCTTTAACAAGGCCCAGCGCGTCTACCGCTTGCCTCTCGAATATCACAAGATCGTAGTGTTGGCGATCTCTGCGATTGCGCTGGTGGTATTGATCGACCATATGCCTCAATTTGCCAGCGGAGTGCTTGATCGGGTGGAGACTTCGCTCTTCGACAATCTCATTGCATTCCTGGCCAACACGCCGCTCGGCGGATGGCGATCCGGCAAGCTGATCGAAGTACTCGACAACCGCACCGCCGAATTCGCCAGGCTACTGGTTAGTTGCTGCCTATGCTTGCTTTACGGCGCGCTCATCCTCGTCGTCAAACCCGAGCTGGTCCGTCTCGACGGGATTTATCTACTTCGTCCGGCGATTCAGGCCATCCGCCGCCGCAAGGATGGATAGGCGGCGCATCCCCAGGATTATGGTGAGAGATCCCACAGGATTCAGATCCGTATGTACCAGCCGCGGCGATCGAGGAGCCGCGCAACGAGATAACGAGATGATGACCGTTTTCCTGTCGGTACTGGACGAGTTTACTGGCCGCGCTGAGCGAGCAGAAAATCTCTTCTGCTCCGCGGCCACGGATTTAAGACGTCAGCCCTGCTTTCAAGGTAACGGCTTGGTTGGCCTCGTGCAATCGTGCTCGCGCGCTTCATCCCGATCATCCGGAGGTTCGCCGGGTTCAGCACGATGCTGTGCGCGACATTCCTCGCCTGCAACGTGTTCGGCGGGATGCTATGGGTCGTCCTGCTCGTCCTTGCCGGCTAATTGTTCGGCAACCTTCCGGTCCTCAACGAGAGCTTCTCTTGCGAGGTCGTGCGCAGTGGGCGCGCGCACCCGAACGCTTGTACGAAATCGCTCGGCTAACTGCGGCTACGCAGGTGGTGCATGATTTCGTTCCGAAGCGAGGCGCACGGCGTGCCGGATTGGCAAGAGCTTCGACCGCACGAGCTTCCCGCGTGGTCGCACCGCTTGGTGGAGGTCCGCGAAGCCTCGATCCGACAGTACCCACTTTTCTACGAGCGGTTCCGGGGGCCTTTGCTGCGGCCCCATTATCTCGTCCTAGGCGGCCGCGATGAGCCGCACGCGTTCCTGGCAATGCTCGGGGTCGGGGTGCCAGGAATGTGGTGTGGAGTGGTGTGGGATGGCCCCGTCGTCCTAGATGCGTCGTGGGACCCGCCCTCCGCGCTCGGCGCCTTGCGGCGCTGGGCGCTGCGCCGCGCTTACGCCTTCATCCGGTTCACGCATCTCGACGAGGGCATGGCGGGGCTTCTAGCCACGGTCGGGCAGGTGGAGCGGGCGGACTCGTTTCCGATGGCGATGTCCTATGCGCACGAACTGTACGTCCGGATCGACGCGGAGGACGACGTCTTATTGTCGAGGTTCCAGGAGGTGGCGCGCCGCGACATTCGCAAGGCCGTGAAGAATGGCTGTGTGATCTCGCGTAGCTTGCGGTATGAGGACTTCGAGGCGCTCTGGCCGATATTCGAAGAGCAGAGTCGCAGCAAGGCGATCCGGTACCGCCGCCTAGAGTCGTACCATTCGTTCTTCCGGGAAAGCCCGCGCGAAACGTGCGTGCGCATCTATTGGGCTTCGTACCAAGGCCGCCCGGTCCATGTGGCCGTCGTGTTGCGCGATGGGACCACGGGTCACTACTTCATCGGCGCCATGGACCGACAGGTACTCGGCTTGCTTCCCTCTCCCTCATGCCTGCTCCACTGGGAGGCGATGAAGGACGCAAGGAACGAGGGGTGCGTGTATTACAACCTTGGTGGCTCGTCCGGCTCGTACAGTATCTTCAAGACCAAGTTCAGGCCGTTCGAGTGGCCGGCCCCCCTACCGGTTACGTGGGTCCTTCATCCGCTGCTCTACCGCGCGTGGATGTCCGCCGCGCTCCCTTCTGCGGACATGCTCAAGGCCGTCGCCGGCCACTTGGTTCGGAGTCAGTCCCGTCGGTAGTGGTTCAAAATCGAATGATCCAAATTGTGGATGGTCACGATCACGTTAAGGTATCCATATTACGAGAGTGAACGGCTGGTCAAGTACGGGGTGACGCCCAACGGCTGGCAGCATTACCGCTGCGGGGCATGCGGACGGCAACATCACGAGCATCCCGTTTTCAAAGCGTATTCGGAGGCTGAGCCGGAACATCTGGACCGACCACCTGAAGCGCTATCACAACGTCTTGCCATCCGCCCAACACCACGCCACCTACACGAAGCGTGGCCCCACCAATCACCTCGAGCGCTTCAATAACACCCTCCGCCAACGCTTGGGACGACTCGTGCGTAAGACCCTCTCGTTTTCCAAAAACCTCCAGATTCACAAATTCGTCATCCAACTCTTCTTGCATCGCTATAATCTCGAACATCTAATATTTGGTACTACAAATAGCAAGGGCCGTGCGTCAGTGCCAATTTAATAGTTTTCAGCGAGAGCAAAAATGAATTTCAATACTGTGTATAACTGCAAGGTACGACTGATAGCTAATCAACATGAGTGGGAAAGCCTTTATATGCTGTGCGGAAAGCAATATTTGACACAATGCTGGGCATTTGGGGAGGCAAAAAGGAAGGCAGAAAACTGGTATCCCAAGCGACTTGCGTTTGAATATGATGGTCAGGTGGTTGCTATCTGCATGGTATTGGAGAAACGGATATTGGGTGTCACTGTAGCATCGCGCATCAACAAGGGCCCGCTTTTTCTTGGCCTAGAGCCTTCAAAGCAAATATGTCACGCTGTCATGAGAAAATTACGTAAAAAATGGAACTATATAATTCATGGTGTATTATTTATTGCCCCCGCGTTGGAATCGACTGCCGAGAAACTCGAGATGCTTAGTAATACCGGCTTTCGCAGGTGGAATACCTACAGGTGGCACTCCTCCTTGATTGACCTGCGTCGAGATGAGCTAGATATCCGGAAGGCGTTAAAGGAAAAATGGCGTTATAATTTAAATTTAGCCGAACGCAAAGGACTAGCGCTAAATATTTCGTCTGCAAAGTCAGAAGTTGAGTGGATGCTACAAAGACACGAGGAGAACATGCGGGATAAAGAATTTAGAGGACCTAGTGTCAACTTGGCGAACGCACTGTATCACGAAGATCCAGAACATTTCCTGGTGCTGCAGGCCCTATGGGAGAATCAGCCTGTCGCTGGTATGGTTATCGTGCAGCACGGTTATTTCGCGGAGTATTATGTTGGCTGGTTCGGTTCTTTAGGCCGCAAATTGAACGCAGGTAATTTTCTGTATTGGAAGGCGACAGTGGCTATGAAAGAACGAGGCTGCCACTGGTTAGATTTAGGAGGATATAGCAGCCTTGATAAAGGATACAGTCGTTTTAAGAGTGGAATGCAGGGCACTGATTACCAACTTTGTGGAGAATACATGTGTTTTTAATATCCGGTATAGTGAGGTTGGACAGATATCAGATCAGAATAGACTCAAGTGGTTGAACGATTTGCAAACGTCTGTAGTCTGACCGACGTCCATATCTTTAAAGAAAAGGATTTGCAAAAAATGTTGCGTTTGAATTTCTGGTACATAACTTGAAATTTGAAATGAGGTGCGGAATGTCACGCCGAAGTAAGCACCATACTGGAGTAAAACATGAGATCAAATGATGATTCGGTAACAGTAAGAAAGTTTGATGCAGCTTGGAAAGCCCGCTTCGAGGAATTGGGAGAGATAGATAACCCAGAGTATCAAAAAGCCTCGTATGTAAGTGAAGAATTTTTTTCAAGAAGAGAGCTTTTTATACGACACCTGATCAAAGAACTTCTGTGCAGTATCGCCACTTCCCCTGAGAAGGTATCCAATTGTCTTGATGTTGGCTGTGGATCGGGTTTGTATACTAAAATGATTCATGATCACCACATAGCCATACAAGGCGTTGATTATGCCAAAAGTTTGATTGAGAAGGCTACAATTGCGTATCCCAATATTCATTTTCAGAAAGCTGACGCATATTCCCTTCCATTTTTAGATGGCACTTTCGATTCTGTTATCTCTTTGGGGTTACTGCCGTGCATAGGTGATTGGCGCAAAGCTATTACTGAGATGTATAGGGTATTGCGTCCTGGCGGCATTGCCATTATCGAGATGAATCGTCGGTTTTCAAAAGTTGAAAAAATAGTACGTGGAGTAAACTGGCTTGTCAGGAAAAAAAAGGGGTTTCGAGATGTGATGGATTTTCTACATTCAGACCATATATCCTTTTCGTCTTCTTGTGAGGCGAAGACACACGCGGTCAAGGAGATTGTTGGGGTTCTAAGAGATTTTGACATTGCTGAAATCATAGTCCATGATCCGTCTAAGTTTTTGTTTTTTCACGAATGGTTTTGGGCTATAAGTTTTACCAAAAATTTCGAAAGCAAGGGCTCGCCCCGGTTCCCAAACATAAGGGGCTGCCCATCGTGTCAGCGATCAGGTAAGTGGCAATTAAAGCCATCGCGAATCTGATTTGGGCAGTCACAACTCCCGCAGCAATCGATCCTGATCCTGAGACTTGCCTTGTGGGAATTAAACATGAAGGCCTGTGTTTGAAAACACTGAACCGCCTCGGCTTTGCCCTGGAAGTCAGGGAGTGTGCCGTGCGTATGGTGTGAGCGCACCAGAGCTAGTGGGTCGTTTGGTTTGCCCATCGCCATTTCATGGGTGGATTTGGTACTCTGGTGGCGGAGGAAACCGCCATGTCTCGTCGTCAGAAATGCCGCTTGCGCGAACTCACCCCCGAAGAGCGAACCCAGTTGGAGCAGATCAGTCGCGCGCACGCCGTGCCCGCCAGCCACGTAGCGCGGGCGAAAGCCTTGCTGGCGGTGGCCGCCCAGCACCGCTATACGGCTGCCGCTCGCCAAGCCGGTCGGCGATTGGGCGATGCGGTCGCGATGCGGGTCGCCCGCTGCAACCGCGAGGGCATGGCGGCGGTCTTTCCCCGCCAGGGTGGGGGTCACCCGGCTCGTTACACCGTGGCTGATCGGGAACGCATTCTCGCGGCAGCGCGACGGGTGCCGGATCGCGAGCGGGACGGCACGGCGGTGTGGTCGCTGCGGACCCTGCGGCGCGCCTTGCGGCAAAGCGGTTTGCCCCAGATCAGCACCGCGACGATCCGGCAGGTGCTCAGGGGAGCCGGATTGAGCTGGCAGAAACAACGGTCGTGGTGCGAGACGGGTACGGCGCAACGGCGCCGGCGGCGGGCGGGTCGGGCGATGGTGGTGACCGTGACCGATCCCGATGCCGAGGCGAAAAAAAACTGATCGAGCGCGCCTACCGGCAGGGGGAACGGCTGGGGTTGGCGGTGTGGTGCGCGGACGAAGCGGGGCCGTATCAAGCGATTCCGCGCCCCGGTTCCAGTTGGCAGCCGACCGGAGAGCCGGCCCGCTACCCCCATGAGTATATCCGGGGCGGGACGGCCAAGCTGTTGACCTTGTTTCATCCGGCCACCGGGCCGGTGCGGGTGCAGGGCGTGACTCGCACCCCCAATGCGATCCTGCATCCGTGGTTCGAGGCGGAACTCTCGGCCATTGTCGCCACCCTGCTGCAGCGGGGGGAGGTGGTGGAGTTCGCCGCGAACCGGGCGGCGTGGGCGCGCTGGCAGGAAGGACTGTCCGTCCGCTTCACCCTGCTGGACGCTCTGCCGCCCTTACGGCTGTTGCTGATCCTGGATAACCTGGCCGGCCACAAGAGCGCGGCGTTCGTCTGTTGGCTGATGGCGCACGGCATCATGCCGTTGTATACCCCCCTGGGAGGCAGTTGGTTGAACATGGCCGAGTCGATGCAGCGGATTTTGGTGAGCCGTGCGCTGTCGGGACAGCACCCCGAGAATCCCGAACAAATCATGGCCTGGTTAGAAGCCGTGGGGCGCGGCTGGAATAGAACCCCTACTCCTTTCGAGTGGGGTGGCAAGCGCGCCGCTCGGCGCCAGCGGGCTTGGGAACGACGCCATCGCTTGGGCGGTTCCGGTGCCGTTATGGGTCTGCCGCCTTCGTCGCAACCGGACGGGTCATTATGGCGATGGGCAAACCAAACGACCCACTAGCATGAATCGCAGTGGGCGGCCATCAGTTCGATGCCAGGGTTTGAGGTCATTTTTTAGGACCCGACCCACGGTATCTGGAGAAATCATGTCGATTTGTCGCGGTTCTGCAAACGGGATTTATCTACTTCGTCCGGCGATTCAGGCCATCCGCCGCCGCAAGGATGGATAGGCGGCGCATCCCCAGGATTATGGTGGGAGGTTCCACGGAATTCAGATCCGTATGTACCAGCCGCGGCGATCGAGGAGCCGCGCAACGAGATGGATTGCCATGATGTAGATGACCGTCATGGCCAGGGATGCGAGCCGAGGAGGCAGATTCAGGCGTAGAAACTGCTCGTAACCCAGCGTCCAGAGCGATACCCAGTCCCCTCGTGAACCGGTTACGCCCACCGATGCTGCCAGTGCGTATACCACTGTGGCCAAACAGTAAATCGTGATGGGGTTACGACCGATCACCGTCAGCGGCTCGACTGTCCGCGCGAACGGGCTCCAGCGAGTAAAGTGGTCCAGCGCTACGAACAGTAACATGGACATGCCGGAGGTTGTGAGGACGAAAGTGGGTGTCCACAGATAACGGTTGATCGGTATCCATCTATCCAACACCTCGCCTGAAACGAGGCTCGTAGTACCGACCAGCACGAGCAACAGTGACTTTTTGCCGGCTCCACGGCCAGCTCCGATATAACAACCCACCGCTATTCCGCTCAATGTAGTGACGGTTCCGGTCAACGCGGTAATCAGGCGCTGACCTGAGTTGAGCGAGGTGCCGAGGACCAGGCTGTCGAACCATGTCGCGAAGTTCGCCTCAGGCGCAAAGGAGTCGGCGTGGTCGGAAAGGGAAGAAAACGCATATAGCACCGCAATGTACAGGCCGACGCACGCCAGTGTGGCTCCGAGTACCCCCCGTAATCCTCCCCATAAAAAGGTGCTCGCCGCGATCATGTAGCAAACCGCGATGCGCTGTAGGATGCCCAGCACGGGAATCTCGGCCCAGTTAGCTTCGTGGGCCAAGTAGTCGAGTACCGGAATGGCATCGACCAGCATGCCCAAAGCGTACAGCATCACGCTGCGGCGCAGGATCGTCAGCTGCAACCGCCCACAGGACAGCCCGGCGGTAAGATGTTTCGCGATGGCAAGCGGTACGACGACCCCGACGACCCATAGGAACCCGGGTGCAATCAGGTCGGCCAGCGTCCAGCCATGCCATTCGACATGACGGATCGGTGCGAAAACCTGGGCTGGGTCGCCAGGATTATTGACCAGCACCATGCCGACGATGCAAAGGCCCCGGAAGATGTCGAGCGTGGCGAAGCGTGCAAGGTTCTCTGGTGAACGCTTCGCTGCCGGCTGCTGAGGGGGGTAACCGCGGCTGGCGAACATGGTGTCCGATGCGTGGCATCCGGCTCAAGGAAGTGGCCAGCCGGCTGTCGATAAAACATCCTGGTAGACATCCAGGTAACGCTCTGTCATGACCTCGAGGGAGTACCGAGTTTGCTGAAGGTGCTGGGCGTGCTCACCCAATCGGCGGCGCAGTTCTGGGTCATCGTGTAGGCGGATGATCGCCTGGGCGAGAGCCATGACATCCCTCGGCGAAACCAGCAGCGCCGTGACGCCGTCCTGTAAAATCTCCGCGAGCCCACCGACGCGTGACGCGATGATGGGGGTACCGAGCGCCATTGCCTCGAGTAACGTGTACGGCAGCCCCTCGTGCAGAGAGGGCATGAGCAACACATGACAATACGCGATGTAGTCATACACCTTGCGCCGGAAGCCCAGGAAGTGCACTCGGTGTGCAATGCCGCGAGCCTCGGCCAGGGTCCGCAACTCAGCCTCGCAAGGTCCGACGCCCAAGATATGCAGATGCAGATCCGGAGGCAAACCTGCCAACGCCATGGCCTCGATGGCGAGGTGGTGTCCTTTTACCGCATCGAGTCGGCCCACGATAGCCAAATTGAACCAGTCCTCGCGGAGTTCCGATGGACGCTGCGACTGGTATCGGTCCATCTTGGCGACGCTATTGGGGATGACCATGACCCGGAGACCCGAGTACGTGCGTCGGTAGTGCGCCAGGAGCTCTTCGGTAACGTAGCATACCGCCACGCCCGCCATCCGCGTGATCGCGCCGTCCAACAGACGGTAGAAGCGGTCGCGCAGCGCGAGCACCGGTCTGCCAGCTAGGGGCTCGGGTAATCCGTGTTCAGTCTTCACCATCGCGAACGGATGCCACCGACGCGCCAGTGCACAGAACACCGTCGCCTTGTAACCGTGGACGTGAACGATTCGGATTTGCCGCTGCTCGAGGATACGGGCCAACTGCCGGGAAGTGGTCAGCAAAGACCGGTTGCGATGTGGCAGGATTACAGGTTCGATTCCCTGTTCGCGCGCCTGGGCGGCCAGTTCGCCGTCGTGGAATAGCAAGAGCAAAGTGGCTACGCCGTGTGCCTGAAGTCCGTTCAGAATGCCGAGTATGTGGCGCTCGACGCCACCGAACAGCTCGCCAACGGAGCAGATGGCGACACGCTTTATTCGCGTTGGTTTGGCCTCGGTTTCTCGAGAGAAATCGGGACCGCCGCTGGCCCGCGCTCGTCCTTCGCCGTGCATACCGGCGTTATGGGCGATGTCCAAGTGCTGTGATCCTTTGCTGAATTCCATGATTTTTAGCCTGGGAGGGGTTTTTACGGTGAATCAACATTAAAATGTTACCTATAAGAGACGATTCTCAGGAAAATATGGTGACCAAGATAACGTGAATCACTTTGCAAGTGTATAGCTTATTTTCTCTTCTTGAAATCGGTTTTCGGTCCGATGCTTCGAAGATCAAGCCGACCCGGCGTCGAAGCTGCGTTACAGAAATTTGCTGGAGATACTTGAGTTGCTTGGTATCGTCATAAGGCAAGCCCGAATCCAGCGCGAATCTGAGAGAGAGTATGGTTGGCCCGAGTATCACTGGGTAAGCGTTCCCATCTTCGTCTTTTTCCTCGGGTATATCGTTTATTGGTATCTGCAGGGTAGTGTCCGATTTCCGGCGCTGGGCGCCATCCGATTCGAATTCCTGATGGGGGCCGCTCTTTTCGCGCTGGCGATTCCGGCATACTTCACCAACCCTAACCGAGAGCGATCTGGCGTAGGCGTCTGGGTGGTTCTGCTGTTTGCACTGATAGTGATCATGGTCTGGTTCTCATACGCGCCAGAAATCTCTTATCTCGTTTTCATCGATCGCGTCGTCAAGTTCGCGCTACTCGGTTTCTTCATCGCTGCCTTCGTCACCACGCCTGGCCGGCTGGGCTGGTTTATCGGCGCTTTTTTGTTTGCCTGCCTAAAGATGGGGCAGGAAGGTTTTCTGGGAACCATTACAGGGTCGCTTATCTGGGAGAACCAAGGAATCCCGCGCTTGCATGGGTCGACGCCAAACTATGCTCATCCCAATTCATTTTCAGGTATGGCAGTGGGGTGCCTGCCATTCGTCCTCTACTTCTATCGGATCGTTCCCTGGTATCTACGCCTCGCGCTGCTGGTTCAGATCGTATTCATGCTCAACATCATCCTTTTCACCGGTTNNCCGGTTCGCGCACCGGCTACGTGGCTCTGATCATAGGAGTCGGGTTTCTGGCCTGGAAGGCGGAGAATCGAAAACGAGTGTTCCTGGCACTGTTGATCGCGGGGTTCGCTGTGGCCCCCTTCATTCCTCAGGACTATATTGGACGAGCCCGATCAGTATTCACACAGGAGGAGGTGGAGGGCCGTTCTATCGAGGCCCGCAAGGAGATACTCGAGGATGCTGTACGGATATTTATAGACAACCCACTAGGGGTTGGAGTCCACGCTTTCCCGATGGTACGACAGGATCGCTTCGGACGGAGCCAGGATACGCACAACTTGTATCTGGAGGTCGCGACCAATCTGGGCATACAGGGTTTGATCGTGTTTATTGGATTTGTATTCGCGCTGCTGCGGATACTATCACGACTGGCGGCGAGCATAGATCGTCAGATCGAACTGGTCGAGCAGGTCTTGTCACGCCCACCTCCAGCCAACGCGACCGATCGCTCGAGGGAGCACCTCCGAGATCTCCGAATCATGCGGGCTACCTGCAAAGCGGTCTATATCTTCCTCATCATCAGGCTTGGTCTGGGTCTTTTTGGAATGGATCTCTATGAAATCTATTGGTGGTTCGCCCTTGGTACGACGGTTGCCATTTGGAACGTGAATGTTGTCGCGCGACGGCGGACGGATATGCTCCGTGACTCTGCGGATTTAATCGAGGGGGAATGCGGCGAGGTCGGCGCGGATCCTGGTCCGGCTGTGCGTTCGATATCCGAGCCGACGAAAGACTTACCGGTTTCAGCGTCTTCGACGTTGTCGTCAAGACGGGGAGCGGAGGGGTGAAAAAGACAAGGCCGGCTAAACCGGCCTCCGGACTTGTGGTTAATCGGGTATGTTTAGTTGGTGACGCGTAGATTGGTTGGGGCGGAAAAGGAGGCAGTACCTCCTCCAATGGTTATTGGGTATCCCGAGGATGGGTTCCCATTTTCATCTACTACAAACAAATAAGCTTGTTGCCCCGTTGAAAAGGTCCCTTTGTTCACTTTGAAGGCAATCGAATTGGTCGACCATGCAGATGGAACCTGAATCTCGCGATGCGTACAAGCTGTCCAGGTTGGAGCGTTGCCCAGCTCTATGCGGGCTCGGGTTGTATCGACATACAGCTCGTCCCAGTAATAATCGGCACCTGGGTTTGTCCCTGTATCCGTTGCGTAGTAGGCCTGGATATGGACATTCGTAAAGGTGCAACCAGAGCTTTTAATGAAAGTACCTTTTAAAGTTTTGCCCCATTCGACCGTATCTTTCCAAGTCGAGTACACACCATTGTTGCCATTCGGTGTCCCCAGGTCTATCCATGTTTCAAACCGATGCCACTTGCCATCGGCTATGATCAGTCCTGGCATATCCCAATCCTGGGCCATATCATTGCCATCGCAGTCCGTTACGTATTTCGATCCTCCACCGTTATCTGGCCACTGATCGAGGCGTCCATAGGGATAATCCCAATCCCCTGGCGGTCCGCCCCGGAAACCGACAAGTTTCACGTTTCTTGATGGAGAGCCCACTGTCGATCCCGATACCCATCCAGATACGTAAAATTTGCGGGAGCTGTACCCATAAATACCGATATCGCTGTTATATTGGCCGGGAGCGAAATGTTGATGGGCAGACTTGGAACCGGTTGTACCAGAGCGAGATTTATTGGCATACTTGGGTAAGCCATCCGCTTTGGTTGAATCGATATTCCAGCCCGTAAGCGCTTGTCCGACAGTCCCAGCTTCAAAGTCATCCCATCGCAGAGGTGCGGCTGTCGCTTTACTGCCGAACCCGGATCCACTGATCGTAACCGTGCTGTTTTGGTTAAGGGTACCCGATACTTGTTGAATCACGGGAGCAGCAACTGCCGAGCTGGTCAAGAATGCAAGTAGGCAGGCTGTACTGCCCCATGCGCTCTTTTTTGGCAGCAGATTGTGAATTGTCATGGCTTTATCCTCAAAGGTTGGTGAATTCAATTAGGCCGAGTTAATCCCGAAGGGGTGGAGTCCATTCCCCACTGTTGAATCAGCCAAAGACTGTTCCCAGTTTCCATGTCGTAACTAAACGGATCCCATCGGGAAACTAAACTTCAAGCTAATTGCAGGTGATCTTCATCAATATCCCATCCCATACCCCGACAGCGGACCGTTGCCAGAGGCGGTGCCGGTTGCCCAGGTACTCGGCAACGCGGTCAGCGTGGTGCTCTGACTGGTCTCGCTGGGTTGTGCGGCGTTGCCCGCTTTGTCACGGAACTTGAGGAGGCCATTCGTACTCACGATCGCGACCCAGTACCTGGTACCGGCAGTGATTGGAGTGGCGGGCAGGAGAACCTTGTTCCAGCTTCCCGCCTTGGGCGAACTCAAGGTTCCCGTGGCCAGCCGAGCGCCGGGACGGCCGTTGTTATCCGCATAGAGACCTGCGACCAGCTTGGTCGAAGCCGAACCGCTATCCACGTACACGGAAAGGCTGGTAACCCGGCCCGTAACCACGGCTGTGGTCTGGAACGCTGCCGCCGTGCCCTGCGCGAGGGAATCGGACACCGAGCCGAGTGCCTGCTCGCCCAGCAACCGCTTGGGCGGCGAGGACGTTGCGACCGCCGTATTCATGTCGGTCTTGATTTCGGTGGCGCTCAAGGCGCGATTGTAGAGGCGGACCTCGTCGATGCGACCCTTGAAGTAGTCACCCCAGACGCTGTTTCCTCCCAGCATCAGGCGCCCGCTCGAAACGGTGAT
>JRYG01004472.1_pt1 | contig 14975 bp, 14 predicted proteins | sample 235341 | NCBI WGS metagenome assembly JRYG01 (sample SAMN03074218, study PRJNA261478) | activated sludge metagenome | biome: Wastewater Treatment Plant; feature: Wastewater; material: Activated sludge; isolation source: activated biomass of a wastewater treatment plant treating hydrocarbon... ... | reverse complement strand
ATTAACTAACCAGCACATTAACATATTTAAACCTGAATCATTATGAAGAAAATCCTTGTAAGTACCATGATTTGCCTGGCGCTCGGCGCCTTTGCGCTGACATCCTGCGGCGGCGGTCACCAACACGAACATTCCAATGACCAGCAAAACACAGGTCAAACCCAGCACTCTGCAAATACGGGCCCCGAGTATACTTCGGCCTATATTTGCCCTATGCACTGCGAAGGCAGTGGCAGTGACAAACCCGGCACATGCCCTGTTTGCGGCATGGATTATGTGGCACTCAATGACCACACCAAAGACGGCCACTCGCACGACGACCACTCTCACGAGGGGCATTCGCATTAGAAGTACCGGGCGACTTGGCGAGGGAGTGAGGGGGCGACTTTCTCTCCCTCAAACTTCACTTCCGTTTAACCTTTTTCGCCTTCTGCCTATAAACGGGCGTGCGCTCCGATGCGATAAGCAAAGTCCGATCGTCAATAAAATCAATGGTCTCAAACTGGCTGGGCACGGGGCCTTTGTGAATGTTTTTGCGCTGTAATTTTCCTTTCAAATAGCGGTTGTCTGAATATTCGCTCAAATACCATATCGTAGTACGGGTAATAGGCAAAAAGCCGAATTGTAAGCGAAAATAATAAGATAGCAGGGCTACTGTTTTGCCGTCGGGACTGATCGCTGCGCCTGTTACAACTCTTTTTTTGAGTGAAATACTATCGCGCAACAACGCCGTGTATGTCCCCGGCGCCGCCGGCAACACATAGTGTTTGGCGTAATAATTGCCTTTTACCAGCCGGTTTTTGGTAAATAAATGCAAGCTGTCGCCATGCCAGAAAAAAGCCTCCACATCAAAATTGGCATTGGCGGGCGGCGGCGGAAATTCGGACTGGTCGGGGTAATTCAACAGGATGCTGTCCAAATTGCCGCTAGCCGAATGGTAGCGATAGATGCGCAGGTCGCGGCGTATATTGAGGTTATTGCCAAAGTCGCCGATGTATAAATTACCGGCCAGGTCGGCGGTGAGATCTTCCCAGTCTTCATTTGTTGCGCCTGGTATCATGACCTCCTTTCGCAATTTTCCCCGGCCATCGGTGAGCATAAGCCGGGGAGCGTCGCCGCCATCGTTGAGCCACCACAGGCTATCGGGGCCGGCGTAATACAAACCCGATACTTCCCGCAGTTCATCAGGCAACACAAACCGCCTTCGCAGAACTTCCTGGCTCTGAAGCGACTGGACGATAAATAGCGTTACTGCTAATACAATAATTTCGCGTGGCGCGCAAATTCTCATGTCTTTTTCAATCAAAAATACGGTATTGTGTGTTATACAATACGCAAAATGTCAATATGAATCACCTGACCATTTTTATCAAGACACTGTTGATTTCGCTAATCGCCTCATCGGCATTACAGGCGCAAGATCACGAGTGGAAACTAAAAAAGGAATCCAAAGAACTCAAAGTATACTACCGCAAAGCGATTGACTCTAAAATCAACGAGCTCAAACTGGAAACGATTTTTCACGCGCCGATAGCCGCCGTTGTAGCCGCTATTCGCGATGTGCCTACGCAGCCTTATTGGGTGTATCACTGCATCGAAGCCGAAAAACTGAAGCAAGTGTCTGAAACCGAAAACTATGTCTACGCCAAAATAGACTTCCCCTGGCCTATGTCAGACCGCGATTATGTGGTCAACTCTAAAGTCTGGCAGGACACTGTAACCAAAGAAGTGGTTTTGCGGCTAAGCGCCCGCCCAAACTATATTCCAGAAAAAAGCGATCTTGTGCGCATTCCGGTGATGGAGGCCGTTTGGAAATTCAAAGACCTGGGCAACGGCCAAACCAGGGTGGTCAACCACCTCAAGTCAGACCCCGGCGGCGCCATGCCCCCCTGGATGGTCAACCTGGCAATAGACCAGGGCCCCACCAGATCAATGCACAACCTCAAGGAATTGGTGAAAAAAGAGAAGTACCAAAAGGCCAATTTGGGTTTTTTGAAAAAAAGGTAAAAGGGTGATGAAGGGTGATGAAGGGTGATGAAAGGTTAAATTGCCCTCATAACCCCTCATAACCCCTCATCAACCCTCATAAACATGACATACTCCAGCCTGCAATCCGCCGTACTCGACCTGGAGCGCCACGGGCATCTGGTGCGAATCAAAACAGAAGTCGACCCCTATCTCGAAATGGCCGAGATACACCGCCGTGTATATGATGCGGGCGGACCGGCGCTGCTTTTCGAAAAAGTCAAAGGCAGTCCCTTCCGTGCAGTTTCCAATATATACGGCACCTTTGAGCGCACCGACTTCCTGTTCAGACATACGATTCAGCAGGTGCAGCGCGTCATAGAACTCAAAGCAGACCCCGCCAACCTGCTCAAAAAACCGCTGCGGTATGTCGGCGCGCCGCTGACAGCGCTCACCGCCCTGCCTATGCATCAGCGCTGGGGCGCCCCTGTTTTATACGGAGAAACTACTATCGACCAGTTGCCGCAGATCGTATCGTGGCCCGACGACGGCGGCGCGTTCGTTACCTTACCCCAGGTCTTTACCTTGCCGCCGGGTAGCAGGCAAATCATGCAGAGCAATATCGGCATGTACCGCATACAATTGTCGGGCAACGACTATGTCATGAACCGTGAAATTGGGCTTCACTACCAATTGCACCGCGGTATCGGCGTACACCACACCCAATACAACGAAAGTGAAGAGGCCTTCCGCTGTGCGATTTTTGTAGGCGGGCCGCCCTCGCATGCTTTCGCAGCCATCATGCCGCTGCCGGAAGGGCTTTCCGAGCTTACTTTCGCCGGTTTGCTGGGCGGCAGGCGCTTCCGTTATCTGTGGCGCGACGGCTACGTGCTTTCTGCCGACGCCGATTTTGTCATTACAGGTACCATTCGCAAAAACGAAAAAAAACAGGAAGGCCCCTTCGGCGACCACCTGGGATACTACAGCCTGCGCCACGATTTTCCGGTTATGGACGTCCACAAGGTTTACCACCGCAAGGACGCTATTTGGCATTTCACCGTAGTAGGCCGCCCGCCACAGGAAGACTCGAGCTTCGGCCACCTCATCCATCAATTGGTCAAAAAACTCACTACACAGGAATTTCCCGGCGTCAAGGAGATCCACGCCGTCGATGCCGCCGGCGTACACCCGTTGCTGCTGGCCATCGGCAGCGAGCGCTATATGCCTTTCCGCGACAACAAACCCGAGGAAATCCTCACCCAGGCCAACCGGATTTTGGGCAGCGGCCAAACTTCGCTGGCCAAGTTCTTGTTTATTGCCGCCTCCAACGATAATCCCCAGCTTACTACGCGCGATATGCCGGCGTTTTTCCAACACGTTTTGGAACGGGTTGACTGGACGCGCGACCTCCATTTTTATACCAAAACGACTATTGATACGCTCGACTACTCGGGGACAGGCTGGAATGCGGGTTCTAAAGTAGTTATTGCCGCCTGCGGCCCAAAGCTGCGCGAATTGGCTAATGCGTTGCCCGATCGATTTGACCTCCCGGCCGGTTTTGACAAACCCCGCTTTGCGCTGCCCGGTATCCTGGCGGTTCAGGCCGGCGCTTATCGCGAAAATGATGTCCAAGCCCTTGCCGACCACTTGAAAAGCTATGACCTGGCCAATATCCCGATGATCGTGGTGGTAGACGACAGCGAATTTACTGCGGCTACCCTCAATAATTTTCTCTGGGTTACTTTCACTCGCGCCAATCCCTCGCACGATATGTATGGTGTGGATAGTTTTGTAGAACACAAACACTGGGGCTGCCGGGGGCCGGTGATCATCGATGCGCGGGTAAAACCGCACCACGCGCCGCCGCTGATCCCCGATGCCAAAGTGGCACAACGCGTAGATCGATTGTTTGAAAAAGGAGGTGAACTATATGGGCTGGGGTAATTTCCGTTTTTCAAAGGAATACCCTAATTTTCCGCTTGACAATAAACGGAATGCCCTATGTCTTTTACTATCAAAACAGTTGAGCAATACCGCCAGGCTTATCAGCACAGCATCGAAGACCCCGAAGGATTCTGGGCCGACATCGCCGGTACCTTCTCTTGGCAAAAACGCTGGGACAAAGTGCTGGAATGGGATTTCAGAAAACACGACGTAAAGTGGTTTATCGGCGGTCAACTTAATATCACCGAAAATTGCCTCGACAGACACCTCGCCGAAAAAGGCGATCAAATAGCCATTATTTTTGAACCCAACGACCCCACAGCGCCGAATCGCACTTATACTTACCGGCAACTGCACGGCGCGGTATGTAAAGCCGCTAATGCCCTGAAAGCCAACGGCATTAAAAAAGGCGACCGCGTGTGCTTTTATATGCCTATGGTGCCCGAACTGGCCATCGGAGTACTGGCCTGCGCGCGCATCGGCGCCATCCACTCTGTGGTTTTTGCCGGCTTCTCGGCCAACTCACTCGCCGACCGTATCAAAGATGCCGATTGTAAAATGGTGATCTGCTCAGATTACAATGACCGCGGCGCCAAACATATCATGGTGAAAGATGTGGTAGACGAAGCCCTGGCGATGGGCTGCGACAGCGTTGAAACAGTATTGGTGCATCGCAATACCGGCGGCAATATTACGTGGCACGAAGGCCGCGATAAGTGGTGGCACGAACAAGTAGACCACCAGCCCGCCGATTGCCCGGCAGAACCCATGGATGCCGAAGATATGCTCTTTATCCTCTATACTTCAGGCTCCACCGGCAAACCCAAAGGCGTTGTGCATACCTGCGGCGGCTATATGGTGTATACCTGCTACACATTCCAGAATGTTTTTCAATATGAAGACGGCGATATATACTGGTGTACCGCCGACATCGGCTGGATCACCGGCCACTCCTATATCGTATACGGCCCCTTGCTGGCCGGCGCTACTACCGTCATGTTTGAAGGCGTGCCCACCTACCCCGATGCGAGCCGGTTCTGGCAGGTATGCGAAAAACTGCGCGTCACCCAGTTTTATACCGCGCCTACCGCCATTCGCGCGCTGATGGCCCACGGCGATCAGTATGTGGAAGGATTCGATCTTGACTCTATCAAAGTATTGGGCAGCGTAGGCGAGCCCATCAACGAAGAAGCCTGGCGTTGGTATTTCGATAAGGTAGGCAAAGGCCGAGCCCCCATTGTAGATACCTGGTGGCAAACCGAAACGGGGGGTATTCTCATTTCTCCCCTGCCCGGTATCACCCCCCTGAAACCCTGTTACGCTACCTACCCCTTGCCAGGCATTCAACCCTGCCTGCTCGACCAGGAAGGCCGCGAAATCGAAGGCAACGATGTAGAGGGCCTGCTCTGTATCAAGTTTCCCTGGCCGTCTATCCTGCGCACTACCTATGGCGACCACGAACGATGCCGCCAGACTTATTTTGCACCTTTCGACAACTACTACTTTACCGGCGACGGCGCCCGCCGCGATACCGACGGCATGTACCGCATCATCGGCCGGGTAGACGACGTAATCAACGTAAGCGGCCACCGGCTCGGCACCGCTGAAATAGAAAACGCGATTAATACCCACCCGCAAGTAGTGGAATCCGCGGTTGTCGGCTATCCGCACGACATCAAAGGCCAGGGTATTTATGCCTATGTGATTACCGGCGCTCCGGTAGCCGACGACAACACTTTTCGCCATGAAATCCTGGATGCCGTGACTAAAGTAATCGGCCCCATCGCTAAACCCGATAAGATACAGATCGTGTCGGGCCTGCCAAAAACCAGGTCGGGCAAAATCATGCGCCGTATCCTTCGAAAAGTGGCCTCGGGCGATACCTCGAGCCTGGGCGACGTATCCACCCTGCTTAATCCCGAAGTAGTCGACGAAATTATCGACGGCGCATTAAACGAATAATATGGAATATCTACGCAAGCTTATCACCGACGGCCAGATAGTACAAGCCCTCGAAGAACTGGTCAAGATTGCGAACCGGCATAACTACGCCGAAAAAAACGACCTGAATCTGCTACTGTCTCAATATAACATACTCAAGCGCGAAAGCAACCTGGGGTTGGGCGAGCATAGCGGAGAGATCGCACGCATCGCCCTGTCTACCTTGGAGTATATCGATAAGATGGAAGCCGCCTTCGGCGAGTTGGTTAAAACCGAAGATACAGCGCAGGATGCCGGCGCCCGCATGCTGGAACAGTTGAAGCAATTAACCGGCAAAGTGGATTTGCTGCTCAATATCATGGGGCAGTGGCGCAACCCCTTGTTTGAAAACTTCCGCCGCAGCCGCCTGTGGAACCTGCTCGACGGCCGGTCGCGAAACCACCTCATGGCCGCAGTAGCCCTCGAAAATAACGAAGCGCTCGACGATTTCGGCCCCGTAGCCACGGAATACGGCAAAGCGCTCGAAAACGAACTGTTGATCAAGCTTTTTCAGCCTTATCGCGATATGTTCCTCGCCCAATATCCCAAAATGGACCGCAACCAATATATGCAACAAACCTACGGCAATTTCAAGCAAGTGCTTTTTGCTTTTTTATATAAAAATGAAAAGCTGACGCTCAACCAAATGGTGGGCATGTTATACGAAGGCCTTTCTACCCTTAAGGATCAACCCGATAAACTATTTTCACCCAGGGCTTATTTTTACCAATTCTTCAGATTAAAAAACGTGCCCGCTTTTATCAACGCCCTCGATCATTTACAAGATGTGAAATTGCTGAGGTCGGCCCGCAATTTTATCTATACCCGCCAGGAAATCGATGAATTCAAAGACTGGATTTTTGATGTACTGGCCAATATGCAGCCAAATTTGGTGATGAAGGGGGATGAGGGGTGATGAGGGGGTATGAAGGGTTATGAAGGGTTATGAGGGGTTATGAAGGGTTATGAGGGGTTATGAAGGGTTACCCCCTCATACCCCCTCATATCCCCAAAATTTTGTAACTTTGAAGCCATCCTTGCATTATACATATTAAGGTGAAAAACATTGCCATTTTTGCATCGGGAACGGGTAGCAATGCGCGAAAAATCATTGACTACTTTGAGGGGCATTCCAAGATCAAGGTAGTATTGGTGGTTGCCAACCGCCCTGACGCCCCTGTATTGGATATGGCCGGGGCCAAAAATATCTCCACGCTGGTTATTAACCGCAACTATTTATACGAAAGTGAGCAGCTACTCGCCGAGCTGGGTCGTTATGGTGTTGACTTCATCGCCTTGGCCGGTTTTTTGTGGCTGGCGCCCCCATACCTGGTAAAAGCGTTCAAAAACAAAATAGTTAATATACATCCTGCGTTATTGCCAAAGTACGGGGGTAAAGGCATGTATGGAAGTCGCGTTCACGAAGCCGTCAAAAATGCCGGCGAAACGATTAGCGGAATCACTATTCACCATGTGAATGAGCACTACGACGAAGGCGACATTATTTTTCAAGCGACCTGCGACATCACCCCGGAAGATACGCCGGCAACTATCGCCTCAAAAGTTCAACAGCTTGAACACCAATATTTCGCTCCAATAATTGAATCACTACTTACTGGTTAAACATACAAAACGGTTTACTAACACAATCGAATCGCAATGAAAAAAACAATCGCTCTGCTAACCCTGACTTGCCTGCTGGCAACGGGCCTCCAGGCCCAAACCTGGCGAAAACTCAGCAGCACTGCTGACGAACAGTTCAAGCAGGGTAATTATGCGCAAGCAGCAGAAAACTACGAAAAAGCCTGGCAGAAGAAGCAGAAAAAAACCGAGCTCATCTTCAAGGCCGGCGAAGCTTACTACCTGATCAAGGACTATCGCAAGGCTGCAGAAGCCTATCAACACGTGAAAGACAAAAACGACGATTTTCCGCTGGTGGGCCTCAAATACGCTCGTAGCCTCAAGCAGGACGGGCAGTACGAAAAAGCCAAAATGGAGTTCAAAAAATTTATCGACAGCTATACCGGTGAAGGAAAAACAGTGTTGGAAGACATTGTTCAAACCGAAATCAAAGGTTGCGAACTGGGGCTGGATTTGCCCTCGCGCGCCGATCGCAGCATCGAACTCAGTTTCGCAGGCCCCAATGTCAATTCAGAGGCTGCCGAGTTCGCTCCTTTCCCCATGGCTGACGATCTGCTCTATTTCTCTTCGGCGCAGGGAGGCCGCGCCAGGATCTACAATTCCCAAAAACAGGGCAAAGCCTGGACGAAAGCCGCCATTCCTGCCAACTTCCCCGTCATACAAAACGGTCACTACGGCAACGGCAGCCTGACTCCCGACGGCGAACGCTTTTACTTTACGATCTGCAACGCCGATCAACCCTGGAACGACCTCAATACCCGCTGCGAAATTTTTGTCATCAAACGCACCAACAGCGGATGGTCGAGCCCCGAACGCCTGCCCGACTACGTCAATATGAACGGCATGACCGCCACTCATCCCTACGCTACTCATGAAGGCGGACAGGAAATCCTGTACTTCGCTTCTAATCGCGAAGGCGGCCGCGGCGGCATGGACCTCTGGTATGTGACCCGCGACCTGGGCGGCGACGACAACGACTTTACCTTCCCCGTTAACCTCGGCGCCGCTGTTAATACCCTGGGCGACGAAATTACCCCCTTCTTTGATAGCGACGAAGGTATGCTTTATTTCGCCTCCAACGGCCATACGTCTATCGGCGGTTTTGATATTTTTAAATCAAGAGGTAGCGAATCCAACTGGGTTAAGCCTGAAAATGCCGGCCTGCCCATCAATTCCAGCGCCGATGATCTCTTTTTTGTGAAATCAAAATCGGGTTTCGGCGGCTTCCTGGTTTCTAACCGCATCTTTGGTAGCGACAAAACCAGCACGCGTAATACCGATATCTTTGAGTTTTCTATCGGCGGCCGCCGTATTACCCTCAAAGCCAATGTTTACGACAAATCCAACGGCGAACCGCTCAAAGATGTTAATGTTTTTCTCTACCAGGTATTTGACGACGGAACCGAAAACTTGTTGATCAATAAGGTATTTGCCGGCGGCGCTTACCTGTTTGAACTCTTGCCCAACCGCACCTTCCGCGTGGAAGCTACCCGCGACGGCTATCTGTCGGGCACTTACCAGTTCAGTACCAACGACCCACAAACCTTCACCTATGGCCAACCCCTTACGCTCGACAAGCTGGATGTTACGCCTCCCGTTGTCGATAACAAACCCGACTTCCCCGATGACAAGCCGGTGAGCGGCGGCGGCAAACCTTCCACTAAACCAGGCACAACGGTAAAACCCGGCGATGTGTATACCGCCAGAGGTATTTCCGACAAGGATAACGTGGAGTATACCACCTCGGCGCCCAAACACCCGGGCACTTACTATAAAATCCAACTCGCCGCACTCAAAAATTACGATGCAGGCAGCTCCAAGTTTGACAACGTAAAAGCCCTGGGGCGTTTGGATACCGAAAAAATTAAAGCCGGCAGTAAACTCACTCGCGTATTGCTCGGCGATTACTTCTCTGCGGAAGAGGCAAAGGTTATTCTGCGCGATGTGCAGAATAATAAAGGCTTTGAAAACGCCTTTATCGTCCAGTATCAGGATGGTTCGCGTTATGGAAAAGTGAATCTGGACCAATAAATCAAACCCTTTACCGGTTTTGCCCGCAGGTCTTTCGCCCGGGCAAAACCGGTAACAACTGGTTGAACTATCCGAAGTTAAATACAACCGCTTTTTCAACCCGAAAATGGCAAGCAATTAACCTTTCCCATTCATCAAAGGATGGGAAAAGTGACTTGTTCTACTATTCCCGTCTCAAGAAAACAATACTTCCAGATTGTACCAGATGCGTTTTTTTGTAAATTTGAATATTACTTAATTTCACTTCAATTTCAATACGAATGAATATTTTAGACCTTCTTCAAGGACAACTATCAGGCGGGCTTGTAGATCAACTCAACCAACAAATAGGCGGCGCCGATCGTGAACAGACAGCTACGGCGGCTCAGGGTATCGTAACGACGCTTATCAGCCAGTTGGCCCGCAATGCCTCTACGCCTGAAGGCGCCCAGTCGCTGAACAACGCCCTCGAGCGCGATCACGACGGAAGCATCCTCGACAACCTCACCGATATGCTGTCAGGCAATGTACAGCCGCAAAATTCCAGCACACTGAACGGTTTGGGTATCCTTAAACACGTTTTGGGCGACCGCCAGGGCGGCGTAGCCGATATGGTGAGCAAAATGAGCGGGTTGGAGTCGGGCAAAACCATGCAACTCATGGGCCTGCTGGCGCCCGTAGTGATGGGCATGCTTGGCAAAGCCAAAAACCAAAACGGGCTCGATGTTGCAGGCCTGGCAAGCTTGCTTAGTGGCACGGTAAGCCAACAGCAACAACAAGGCAACCCAACATTGAATATGATCTCCCGCTTCCTCGATCAGGATGGCGACGGCAGCGCTATCGACGATATCGCCAACATGGGGATGAAAATCCTCGGTGGGTTGTTCAAGAAATAAACGCTACCAGTTACCGGTCGGACGGTTTGAAACCGTCCGACCGGTAACTGGTTTGAAACCGTCCGACCGGTAAAAGTTACTGCTCCTCTTCCGCCTTCTTGCTCTCTTCCAATTTCTTCTTGGCTGCGGCCTCGTTTTCGCGCATCCCCTCCTTCAATTCAGATTCCAGTGTATTGCGGGCTGTATTAAACTCGCGGATACCACGGCCTATACCGCGCATCAATTCGGGAATCTTCTTGCCTCCAAACAACAGCAGGATAGCAAACAGCACGACGAGTACCTCGGGGCTGAAAATATTCCCAATAAAAATAAGGGTCATTTCCATAGTACTATGTTTTGAAAATTGAGAACAAAGATAAGGCTTTTACATGGGATGTCTCCTAATAAGATGTTAATTGCAGCCGTTGGTTTAATCTGCTTCGCGGTTATTGCTTCGCGGTTTAGCTGTACCACGGTATTCCTGAGGTTGGTTTAGCGCTGCGCTGTTTAGCTTTTTTTCTTATTAAAAACTAACCCTTATCGCTAAAACAGCCACAGGAGTACCTGAGTATAGCTAAACTAAACGCGGGAGAACCGTGGAAACTCATTCCACAGGCGCCGCCGCTTGCCTGATGCGCAGCAAACGCTCCAGCAGTCCTTCCAGGCGATCGAGGGGCAGCATATTGGCGCCGTCGGATTTTGCTTCGGCGGGCTTGGGGTGCGTTTCTATGAACAGGCCGTTGACGCCTACCGCAACGCCTGCCCGGGCAATGGTTTCGATTAATGCGGGGCGACCGCCGGTCACGCCGCTGCTCTGATTGGGTTGTTGCAGCGAATGCGTACAATCGAGTACCACCGGTACGCCAAACGACTGCATCACCGGAATGCCGCGGAAGTCGACAATAAGATCCTGGTAACCGAAAGTAGTGCCGCGTTCGGTGAGCATCACTTGCTGATTGCCCGATTGCCGCACCTTGTCGACGGCAAATTGCATGGCCTCCGGGCTTACAAACTGGCCTTTTTTGATATTGACGACCTTGCCGGTGACGGCGGCAGCCTGCAAAAGACTAGTCTGGCGGCACAAAAAAGCCGGTATCTGCAAAATATCGACATAACCGGCAGCCAAAGCGGCTTCGTCGTCGGTGTGAATATCGGTAGTTACAGGCAAATCGAAGTGTCGCCCAACTTTCTGCAAAATACCCAGCGCCTGCTCATCGCCGATGCCGGTAAACGAATCCAGGCGCGAGCGGTTTGCTTTTCGATACGAAGCTTTGAAAATATAAGGAATGCCCAGCCGGTCACAGATTTGGCTGACTTGACCGGCTACCTCGAAACAAAGGGCTTCACTTTCCACTACGCAGGGACCCGCGATGAGAAAAAAAGCGTCGTTATTGATATGTTTCAACCGGGGAATGAGCGATAACTCCATGAATTTATGTTTTTTAAGCTAAAATCTCTACCATCTTCAGCAGGGTAGGATTGAGCTCGACGTTGTGCTTGATCGCTTTTTCAAAAGGCACATGCCGAATACCGCGGTGCCATTCACCCATCATTACGCCCTTTTGGTCGTCGCGAAGCGCCTCTACGGCGGCAATACCCATTCGGCTGGCCCTCACGCGGTCCATACAGGTAGGACGACCGCCGCGTTGGAGGTGCCCGAGAATACAAACCTTGATCTCATAGCGGCTGAAACGTTTTTTCACCTCCTCGGCCACCTTAAAGGCGCCGCCGGCGTCATCTCCTTCTGCCACCACAACGATGCTTGCATTTTTTTTCTTTTGAAAATTTTCTTCAAGCGTTTGAATCAGCTTGTCGATGCTTGTTTTGCTTTCGGGCACCATCACTGCTTCCGCTCCTGATGCAATGCCGCTGCTGAGCGCTATAAAGCCGGCGTCGCGCCCCATTACCTCCACAAAAAAGAGGCGATCGTGGGCGTTAGCCGTATCTTTGATATTGTCGATGGCATTCATCGCCGTATTGATGGCCGTATCGTAACCTATCGTAAAATCAGTGCCGTAGAGGTCGTTGTCAATCGTGCCCGGGCAACCCACGATAGCCAGGTCGGGGTATTCTTCCATAAAAACCTGGGCGCCGGTAAACGTGCCGTCGCCGCCGATAGCGACTATACCCTCTATTCCCTTCTTTTTAAGCTGCTCGTACGCGCGTTTGCGCCCTTCCGGCGTTCGGAATTCGTCGCTTCTCGCCGATCGCAATATCGTTCCGCCCGTTTGAATGATACCGCTTACTGAACTGGCGCTCATCTTTTTAAACTCGCCGTTGATCATTCCTTCATAACCTCTTTTGATGCCGTATACCTCCATGCCGTGGTGAATCGCGCAGCGCACAACGGCCCTGATACAGGCATTCATACCGGGAGCATCGCCCCCCGAAGTGAAAACAGCTATGGTTTTCATATAGCGTCAAATTTTAAAATCCGGGCGTGAAATTGCTCATTTTTTTTCACTAATGCGCCTTTCGTTCGTCTATTCATCTGTTGTTTTTACCTTCAGATTACGAATATCCTGTCAAAAAATTTCAACTTTGCGCTCCCTGGGTTATTTTTATATAAAAACTGGCAGCAGAAGTTAGTCGGTCCACTTTCAACGACGTACGGCTCCCGCTTGTTTTTGTAAAATTATAAGATCAATAGCGCTGACATGGTTTGGTTTTGGATTGGTTTTCTATTGCTGGTATTCATACTGTTGGCCCTCGACCTGGGAGTGTTCAACAAAAAGTCGCACGTTGTCAGCGCCAGGGAAGCTATGCGTTGGACGAGCGTGTGGGTGACCCTGTCGCTGACCTTCAGCGTTTTTGTATACTACGCTTATGAGCGCCAGTGGATAGCGAGCGATATGAGCGGCGCCCAGGCTGTGTTAAAATACCTGACCGGCTACCTGGTTGAGCAGTCATTGAGTATGGACAATATTTTTGTCATCGCGCTCATCTTCGCCTATTTCAAGGTGCCGCAGGCCTACCAACACCGGGTATTGTTCTGGGGGATTCTCGGCGCGCTGTTTTTCAGGGGCGTACTCATCGCCTTTGGCGTAGTGCTCATCCGCCAGTTTGAATGGATGACTTATGTCTTCGGCGCTTTTTTGCTCTACTCAGCCTATAAAATGCTCGATTCGGGCGAAAACGTGCATCCTACTAAAAACCCGGCGATCGTATTCATGAAACGCCTGTTTCCGGTAAGCAAACACTACGAAGGCGAGCGCTTTTTCGTGCGCCGCCGCCATATTTTGGCTGCCACCCCGCTATTCGTGGCGCTGGTAATGGTAGAGACTACCGATATAATGTTTGCTTTCGACTCCATCCCCGCTATTTTTGCTATTACCACCGATCCTTTTCTGGTGTTTACTTCCAATATTTTTGCTATCTTGGGCCTTCGTTCTTTGTATTTTGTGTTGGCGTCCTTGCTTAATAAATTCCGGTATCTGAAGTACAGCCTCGTCATTATTCTGTTTTTTGTAGGCGTCAAGCTTTTGCTTCAACACCACGTAGAATTCCCGGAATGGCTATCTCTGGCAGTAATTTTTGTATCGCTGGCCTCGGGTATCGGCCTTTCCCTGTATATCAAGCAAGAAGAACCCGCTGAAGCAGAAACGCAGCATGAACCCGTTGAACATTGATTTTTTCTCGGAGCTTGAAATAATTGTAAATAATCGCCGTTAATTACTGCATTGCTCAACCGAAAGCAATTCGCAGTTGTTTTGGTACCCGTATTATCATCGCTTATTTAGCCCAGGTAGTACGGCAGTTTCTAAATTATCTTATTTTTGCCCAAAATTTGTGTGCAGATGGAACCTACGGTGAACAGATATTCTGATGCTGACCTGGAAGAATTCCGCCAGATTATCGTGGATAAACTGGACAAGGCCAGAATAGAACTCGAGGACCTGAGGAAACAAGTCCTCGAAATTACAGAAAATGCCGAAGGCGACTTCGGCAGCGATTGGATGGACGATAGCAGCATCGCCAACGACCTGGAACTACTCAACGAAATGGCTATTCGCCAACGCAAATATATTCAAGACCTGGAGAACGCACTGGTGCGTATTAAAAACAAGACGTACGGCATCTGCGTGGTTACCGGCCAGCTGATTGACCGCAAACGCCTTTATGCTGTGCCTACCACTACCAAAAGTATTGCCGCCAAACTGGAAGACAAACCCAAGGCGATCCCCGTGGAAGACCTGCCCCCGAAGCGCGAAACGCCAACAGATAGCACTTCTCCCAAAATTATTACCAAAATTATCCGCAAACCTACTTCAGAAAAAGGCGGATCAAAAAAGGATGTCGACGATCTGCTCGACGATTTCACCGACGACGAATCTTTCTGGGAAGATCTCAACCTCTCCGATATCGATCCCGATACGCTTAGCGATGATAGCGGCGAAGATACCACTTCTTACGATCGCTACGAGGAGGACGACGGCGGAGACGATGAATAATCTAAACTTTTGATATGTGAGAAGGAGAGAAGTGAGGATTCAATATAAAGAGCCAGAAGAACTCTAACCCGAAAAGGAAAGGAGATAAACAGAAAACAGAGAATCCGAG
>JRYG01007687.1_pt1 | contig 14992 bp, 24 predicted proteins | sample 235341 | NCBI WGS metagenome assembly JRYG01 (sample SAMN03074218, study PRJNA261478) | activated sludge metagenome | biome: Wastewater Treatment Plant; feature: Wastewater; material: Activated sludge; isolation source: activated biomass of a wastewater treatment plant treating hydrocarbon... ... | reverse complement strand
ACCAGAATCTGACATACGGATAAGTGTTGGCGTAATCGATTACGCCGTCATAGTCTGAGTAATTCAGACCTTTGGATGTTTCAGCATTGACGTTAGTGTTCACAAGTTCAACATTCGTCAGCTCATAACCGTAACCGAATACGACAACATCGTCGCGGTAACTCGCATCAATAGCTGAAGCCTGTACACTGGCTGTATTGCTTAGGTTTCTTATGGAACATCGTCCGCCATCATTGGCTCCTGCGGAACTACCTATTTTTGTAATATATGTTAACTGTAACCAATCGCTTGCAGTCACCAGATCTAGGTCAAACGTACACATCGTATCAGTATCGAAAATATGCCCGCCTCCCGCCGAATACTTACCTGCGTTATAGCCCTTGATCCGTAGCGCTGTTCTTCCTTTTGTGCTGAAGAAAGTTCTTGTATGGTCACTCTTAATACTCTCACACTCCCAGAAGATTCTGGACTGAGTAGTTCCATCCACAGCAATATCTTTCCACACGTGTGTGTCAGGTGAGCTTGCTCCGCTCCTTTCAAATTTGCCATAGCCCAAGATTCGGGCAGTGAAAGCAGAGTTGTTTGCAGGGGTTATCTCTCCGTCATGGATTGCATTAGGCTCAAAATAGTATGTGACTCCGTCTTTGACAGTGAAATTCTCAGCATAAGTACCGGCTTTGACGCGGATACATTGTCCCGTTGTTACAACTGCATTGGCGGCGACTATTGTTGTGTAGTCCGCTCCGCCGCTATCGTCAACAGTTATGGTGGTTCCTGCAAATGTTGCGAGGAACCGGCGTGCTTCATACACATCGGTCAAGTACTCATATTCATGAAACGCCGAGGCTTCATCGGGCCGGGTAATTATAACGGATGCGTTTTCAAAATTGATGGTAATGCCGCTTCCTGACTGCGACTTACTTATAACATTCGTAACATTGACATAGTAACTGCGTCCGGATAAGTCGCCGATTGTGACTGTATTTTTGTATGCTTGAGCAAACATTTCACGTGCCGCATACATGGCGAGTGTAATTGTCCGAACATTCAACCACTATAGGTTCATTAGCTGTGTGCACCCACACATTATTGCGGCTGACATAAAAATGAGTGACCAGGCTTTGGTCAATGTTGAATACGCCGTTGAGTCCCGTTACCAGCATCAGGCATTATCCACTAAGTTGTCAAGATAAGCTTCAAGGGCGACTTTGCTCACAAACACTTTTGACTCCGGCAGTGTGAACCGGCCGGCGCCGACAAAATAATAGATATTCGTCTGTTCTCCCGTTCCGTCATTATTGGCATCGAGCACAACGCTCTCCGTCTTTTCAACAACCGCTGCCTGCGGTTGCGGATCACTTGCAAGATACGGGACATATACAGTCTGCCCGACCTGGAAAGTAGTCGCGCTCGGTTTGTTCGTGACTTCAGGCATCAGAGCTCCCTCTCCGTCCTGGCATCCCTGCCTATGCCGGTCACGCTTTTGTCTTTGGCAAAATAGAACCCGAGCAAACCGCCGGCGGCAACAAGGATCTGCCCTACCTGCTTGAGAACAGGATCGTCGCTGGCCACAAGCGCCGATCCGATTGTGAATGCAATTCCGGAAACTGTTGTTCTCCAGTTTTTCATTTTAATCCCCTTGGGTTATATAGTAATTCTCGGATGTCAGATACATCCGACTTGATTTGTGTGAGATCTTCTTTCAGTTTCAGCATTTCGATCTCATTCATCTTGCGGTATGACTCCACCTTAGCATCGATCCTCTCGTCTTTGGCATCCACTTTGGCATCAAGCTTTGCATACGTTGTGGCCACCAGCCATATCACTCCTACCAGCTGTACAATGATCAGAATCGTCTTAAAATCCCAGTTGTTCCAGAACGCCTTGCTCTGTTCTGACCTGCTGATCATTGCCCGTCTCCTTCACCGGAATCTCCTTCACCGGATTGCTCGTCAGGAATTTCAGCGGCAATGTCTTCCGTGACACCCACTACGGTTGCATTCGCGGGCGTGATAAATCTGCCAAGCTCAAGCTGGCCTGTCCGTTCAATTGCATCGAGCCTGTCTGCGGCGGCAACTTCAATATCAGTTTCTATTTTTACGTGTACTGTGTAGAGTGGCATGCTGTGTATTTTGATTAGTTAGCACTTGTAGCGGGTGCAAGAATCGAACTTGCCTGAACGAGGTTATGAGTCTCGCGAACAGCCACTGTTCCAACCCGCGGTAATTTTGCCCGGGCGGTTGTGCCGGCCCGGGCTATCACTTCACTACTATACCTGGAACAAAGAACGTGTGAAACACTCTGCGCCGATTTCGGCCGGCGCCGACCATTTTTGCGGGACGTATCCCGCGCCTGCGGGGTTATTATCCTTACTGCTCCTGCGGCTCGCCGAAGCTGAGCCCTGAGAAGCCTACTGCCTGAGCCGGCGTCACTTCCACTCCGGTAAAACCGGTGATCGTAACGACGCCTTCGCCAAGGTCCGCATCGGCTGAATAGTCAAGCTGTGCGACTCCCGGCCCTGCGGCGATCACTTTGACGATCTTCTCGTTTTCGGGATCTCTTTCAACCGTGAATACGGATTGGTCAGAGCTTGTGAACCTTACTGAACCGGGTTCAACCTGTGCCAGATTGCCAAGCCTGTCAACTGCCTGAAGCTCTCCGGATACTGCGAACTGTGTTGATTTGAGTGATAGCAATGTAATGTCTCCTGTTATGTTTATGTTGTTAGTGATCAGCTTCAGCATCAGCCTGCCGCCTGCCGGCCTGTGTTTAAGCCACGCCAGCAAAGCGGCCACGGCGACGATGAGAAGCGTTATGATAAGGAACTCTGTCAAAACTCGCGTCTGAACCGGAACCAGACATAGACTTTGCGCGAGGCAGCATATACGCCTGTCTTCACCAATCTGAACCCGACGATGACCGGATCGTTGATCGCATAATCTTGCGGCCAGGACGAAGCCTTACTAATAATAACAGTATCGCTGGAAAGAGTTCGCAGGTTTTTTACCGATGTCGTCACCCACTCACTTGATCCGTAGTATCTGACCTGAGGCCTTAGCGTGTCTTCTGTTGTAGAATTATACAACGTGAATGCGCCGGTCACGTAGGTGCCCCCGGTTGTGGCTGTGGCGATTGTGTCAACTCCGTGAACGATGGAATCTTTCTTCTGCCACAGCACCTCCTGTGCCTCTGCCCTTGTCTGGACAGCCGAGAGCAGAAACGCCGTCGCCAGCAGAAACAGCAGGGATGTTATTGATTTCATTTTTTTCATCTCAGTGTCTTATTTATTATTAGTCTATCGCGCAGGTAACTGCGAATTTTGTGTCGAGCAGCTTCGGAGCAAAGTAGCACAGCAGGTCATTGATGTCAACGAGGTGCTCACCGTCCCATGCCTGCTTCAATTCCATGTACTTACTGAGAACAAATGCCAGGCCGGGGCCGAAGAACGCCGTTACAGTATCCTTACCGCCCACCTGCGGCACAAGCCCCGAGATGAAGAACTTCATTCCGAGAATGTTCATGAATGTGCCGGTCTCCATGTATTCCTTCTGATAAGCGGCGGCGTTCTTGACTACGTCAATTGAGTAGAACTCCTCTGCCCTGTCGGCCGGAATGCAGATGACGACATTGCGGTTCGGGACTTTGTTCTTTGCGAACTTCGCCTTGATCTTTCCGAACACGCCCCACGTCAGCGCCGGCACAGCGGCAACTGTCTGGTCAGTGGTTTGCGCCTCTGTGATCACGCGAGTATCGAAATACTGCTGGAAGGTCTGTGCCGCCGAGATAGTGAATTCCTTCAGGAGCACTCCGTTGGATTCCCATCTTCCGGCAACTTCATCGGCGATAGGGATTACCGCCTTTTCAAACGGTACGTTTACCATACTGGTATGTGTTTTCGTNNGTTTTCGTACCTTTTCTGTCGGCTCCGTTGCCCGCTGTACCCGAGGTTTTGACAATAAGCCCGGGAAGGTTTGGAATATCAATGGAAGTCGCGCCCTGGCTGACAAGGCCGTCGAATGTTCGGTTGCAATACTGGTAGATACCCTGAGTTTCGATGAGCCTCTGTACTACCGAATCAGCTACTAATACTTTTGAGTATGACATATTTTTTCAGGTTTAAGAATTCTTTGGTTACACAGAAGTGTCAGCGAATCTTGCCGACGCTGCCTTCATTTTGTTGACCTGCTCATCCGTCAGCTTACCCACATACTTTTCCGGCTCCCTGAGCACGTCTTCATATGCGACATTTGACAGTTGGTCCGTGGCAGGCTTAGCATCGGAACCGGTTGCGACTCCGGATTCTTCGGTAAGCGGTTTACCAGACATTGATGCAAGCAGTTTTGCACAGCCTTCGTAGTTGCTCTTTGCAAATGCGGTGAAGTCTTCCTTCTGCGCCGGAACGATCTTGCCGGCTTCAATCGCATCGTCAACAAGTTTAACCGCCTTTGCCTCTTCAGACTTCCTGAGCGCATCAGAGGCGGCCGATTCCGAAGCTTTCAGTGCCGCAGTCTTTTCTTCGATTGACTTGGTTATCTGCTCTTCGGTCTCACTGCCCGTAAGCGCTATGTTCAGCGAAGCCGCAAGCTTTTTGAGTTGTTCCATTTGAATATTAAATTTTGGTTTCTGATTGTAGTCAAAATTCATGAGGGAGAAGCAGACCTTGTTCTTAAGCCTGCTTTCGTCAAACTTCTTTTCGGAAAATTTCATGACCGGCAGGCCCTTTACTGCAGGTATGTTTGTGGCCCCGAGCGCCCAGAGATAGGGGACGACAGTCCCGTTTGAATCTACTTCCAGGTCTCCCATTTCCACAGAACATTTTTTGAACTCGCCGGATTCATAAAGGTCCTTCATCCAGTCCGCGATATTTGAGAACGATACATACAGCTCCTTGCCTATTGCCGCCACATTCTTGATCCATCCGCCTGCCCTGGGCTCGCTCCTCCAGTCAGGGTGTCCTACCCAGAACGGAGCTTCGTGAACATTCTCAGGGTCGTAGTTTCTGGCAACCTGCGAAATATAGTCTTCATTGTACCTGTGCTGGGGATCCATGTATGACGGTATCTTTCCGCACTCGAAGACCTTGAAATATTTTTCTCCGTTGATCTCAAACATGGCGCAATATTGGAATAAGCCCGTCTCCTTGCAAACCTTATGAACCTACATATAACATTTAGGAACATTCCTATTAATAAGGAAAATACTTAATCGCATATTGCGGCATGCTTAAGGAAATATTTGAGAACATTGCAGAGCTGATCAGCGGGCTTCCGGAGTTTCAGGGTACGCCGGCCAGAATGGTGAAGCGCTATCACGGAGAATTCGAAGAAGGTTTCGAGTGGAATCCAGTCCTTCCGTGCGCTTTGCTTTACATCGCAAATTCACGGCCTCAGACAAAGGCGGCTCAGTCAGAGACCATTACGACGACTACTCAGGTAACGATATTCGTTGCCGGGCGGCTGGATTCACTGGAGCTGGCCGAGAAGGTTGCCAATGTGCTCGACGGTGAGGATTTTGAGATAAGCCAGTGCAACTATTATGTGAACTATCTGAGCCTCGAATTCTACGGCTACATACGACAGGTCGAGGTTTACAAAATAATCGTTGAAGTTAAATGAGCGGAAACGGGCCTGTGAGAGAAGAAGGGCGCTCAGGCGAGTGTTTATACACCTTCGCCGGAATGAACGGCTTAAAACGCCTCTATGGAGCTTGTTAACATGAGGTCAACTTTGTTATACTTTTGTATAATAAAGTTGTACAAGAGTATAATAAAGTTATACAGATTTGTATAATAAAGTTATACAAGAGTATAATAAAGTTATACAAAAGTATAACAAAATTAACCTGAGTTAACTAAAAGGGTTTGCAGATTTTTCATGACATATTTGGAGCGCAACAAATAAAAAGTGCAGAAATGAGCGGAAATTCAAACATACTTTTATGAACTGGAAAGAGCTTCTGTCGGGGATCAGGCTGTTTGCCGATAAAACACCTCCTGCGAAGGTATATCCCAAGAATTTTGACACGCGTATTTCAACTACGCGCAATGTAAGCCAGCTCTACAATACATATACATCCGAGTTCAGCCAGCTGAACATTGACAACCTGAAGAGGTACATCGAAACTGCCCGGCTAGGGATGAACTTCTGGAAGGCATTGCTCTTCGATGAGATCCGGAAGCGCGACCTCCACATTGGCGGGGTACTGCAGACGCGTAAACGTTCCATCATGAGCAAGCTCAGAGACAAGACACTGAATCAGTTGATAACATCTGAGTGGGATGAGGGGAAGGACTTCATTGTGCAGTGCTTCTCCGGACGCAGGGTGAAGTTTGCCAATTTCATCTCCGATATAATAGAGGCAGAGATCCAGGGTGTAAGCGTATTTGAAAAGATATTCCGTTATGAATCCGGGAAGCTGTACCTTGACGCAATACCGCTAGTGCCGGCGCATCTACTGCTGTATGATGATATTGAAGACCGTTACAGGTTCCTGGATGCAATGAGCAATGATGCTATGGAGGCGAGGACCGTAAGCGCAACGACTTCCGAAGACCGGATTGACTTTACCAGAATCAGCACAGTGGAGATAATCCCGGAGAAGCTGTTGGAAGTACATTCGCTCGACGGCAATTCTCAGAACGGGTTCCTCAACGGCTTCGCTGATTCACTGATGTGGTGTTACTTCTTCAAGACATTCAGCCTGAAGGACTGGTCCATATTCCTTGAGCTTTATGCTATGCCGGCCCGCATCGGGAAGTATGATCCACTGATGAGCAACCGGAAGGACCTTAATGATTTTATAAAAGCCGTTGAGAACTTCGGCTCCATGTACTGGGCTGTAATCAACAAGGACAATGACATCCAGCTTGTTGATTCCAACAAGACTGCAAGCTCGCAGGTGTATGACCAGTTCATCAATTACTGGGATACGAAGGCAAGCATCAGAGTCTTAGGCAATAACATCACCACGGAAGTTCAGAAGTACGGAAGCAACTCCGCCGTAATGGGAGCGAAGATAATCAGTGACGAGATTGCAGACTCTGACATTCTGCTCGTTGAAGACACAGTCAACACTCTGATCGAAGACCTGATCAGACTCAACTTTGCCAATCCTCCGGAAATACCGAAGTTTGCATTCCCTCTTGAAAAGTCGCTGTCTGATCTTGAAACTAAGTCACGGATATATGTCAATCTCAACTCGATCGGCTTTCGCCCGGGCAGGGAGCAGATTGAGGAAGACTACGGATTTGTTCCTGAAGATGCGCCGCAGGCAGAGCCGGGCGCTCCGATAGTCAAGGCAAGCGATGCCAAGGCCGTCAGCAAGACTGAGCCGAAACAGGAAGACATAATTGACGAGTACCTGAAGGAGATATTCGAATCGGCAAAACAAACATAACACACCGCCATGTATTCAACCGAAGCTGATTTTCTTAAACGGATCTCAAAGCAGGATTATGACGAGCTGGTACGCCCGGTATCAGGGGACACACTTACTTCAGCGGAGATTCGTGATGAGGCAATCGGGACAGCCGATGAAGTAATTGACAGCTACATCATGTCGGCTGTAGCCACAGTGCCTCTGGCAACGCCCGGCAAGATGATCACGCAGTGCAGTGTTGACATTGCAATCTTCAATCTTCATTCGCGCATACAGTATGACCGCATTCCGGAATGGGTGAAGGACCGCTATGATGCGTGCATCGCATGGCTGAAGGATGTGCAGAGCGGCAAAGCCAATCTCGGACTTGACGAGGAAGAAGAAGATGACCTTCTCGACAAGACGACATACGGCTGTGCAGAGCCGGTGATGAGGAGAGACAGCTTATGAAGCGCGGGATACCCAAGAGCAATCAGCGCCTGAAGCGCGGAGCGCAATATGTAAATGACATCGAGCGGCTCCGGAAGTATAAAGCTTTAGACAAGCAGAAGTACTTTGAACTGTTTGCCGCTATTGAAGTGAAATACGGGATCAGCTGTAAAACGATATACCGGGATATGAAGAAGAAAGTCCCGGGACTAGTGAAGCCGAGAAAAGATGCCGGCAAGCTCAAGAGCTTCATGCCTGCCAAAGCCAGGAAGATCGTTTCCGAAGTTGTCCGGGCAGGTAAGACGAAAAGAGAAGCCGTGAAAGTGGCTGAGGCAGTTACGGGCAAGCATATTTCAGGGCGCGTGGCGCAAAGAACAAAGACGGTTGATATAATAGAGTCAAACTTCGGAGGGGACGTGAAAGCTTTTCTGGAGAAGATCTGCAGCTATGACCTGATGGCTCCTGATGCAGGCATCAAGTTCAGGCACAACAGATTCTCATTTATTGTGAACAAGGAAGACCTTGCCGATATTATTCTGATCCTCACAAATGCTTACAACCGGCAGGCAGATACTGCCGGGACAGACAAGCTTCCATTGGACAAGAATGAACTATTCCGCTCTAAAATATTCCAGTTGCTCGAATATAACATTAAGCTTGCAGAAGCTTCGGCGGATCTGAGATCTCTGGAATCAATCACCAGGATGTATAACAGCATTCAGGAAGACCATGATCTTGGCGCAGACTTTGAAATAGTTTACCGGATCTGCTCCGCCCTGAAGCCGGGCATATCACGCACTGAGATAATAAGTCTGATCAAACAGTTTGCCAAATGACAGTCAGCAGTCTTCTTCAGCAGGCACTGATGGAAGAGAAGCGCCTGAACCTTGAATCAAGGTTCGGGACGAAGAAACCCGTCTCCAGATTGGACGAGCTCAGCATCATACTTCCCAATTACAGGCCGCAGGAAAAGCAGACCGCGTTTCACCTTGCCAAGCAACGTCACAAAGGAATCAAAGGCGGATACCGCGCCGGGAAGACTTATGCATTCTGCGCAGAGGCAATTCTGCTCGCTTACGTCAATCGCCCGATACCGGTGATCTTATCCTACCCGACAGAAGACTCTGCTATTGCCGCCGGCCTGCCTGTGCTGAAAGAGCTTTGCAGGGATAATGATATTGAATTTACATTCATCAAGGACGGAGGCGATTTCAGAATGACGTTCGGCGCAGGGGAGGACAATATCGGCAGAATAATTCTGATCGGGCAGAAGTTCTTCAAAGGTATTACCGTGGCGGCAGTAGGGCTTGACGAGCCGTTCAGCCAGCGCAAGGAGACTTATGAGAACCTGATAGCCAGGGCAAGCTCAGGCCAGGCGGCAAGGCAGGAGATCTTCTGGGCAGGAACTCCGGAGCCGGAGAATATGGAGTGGGGATTTGAGTTCTTTGAACAGGACCACAATGACAACGACCTTTTCACAATTACCGTCCCGACTTATGACAATAAGTATCTCTCACAGGGTTATCTCAAGTCTCTTGAGAACACGTTCGACTCGAAGACCAAGGAAGTGTATATGATGGGCAAGTACATGTCGCTCTCTCAGGGCAAGGTCTATTACGGATTTGAACGCGCAAAGAATGTTCTGCCTCCGGAAGAGGTTGAGCGCAAATTGCGCGGCACTATTGAGCTCATCATCAGCTTTGACTTTAACGTTGACCCGATGACGGCAGTGGAAGTATATCTCGACCGCAAGACCGGGATCCGGTACCAGACAGATGAATACCTGATACACTCTTCCAATACTGACGAGCTGTGCGAGAGCATCATAACCGGACTCCGGAACAAGTATAAACCTGAAAGCCTGAGCCTGATCCTGACCGGCGATGCGTCAGGACGATCCAAGAAGTCTGCGAGCTTCGGAAAGTCTGACTACATGATCATCAAGGACTGGTTCCTTCGCTCAGGGATCAGCTTCACGCTTGCCGTGCCGAATGAGAATCCGCCTGTGAGAGACCGGGTAAACTATACCAATAAGCTTTTCGAGCAGAAGACTTTCTACATTGCCGATAACTGCAAATGGTCAATCCGTGATCGCGAGCTTGTGGGCTGGAAGCGCACAAGCTCCAACATGGAGGGCTTTCACATAGACAAATCGAAGAAGGATCTCTCACACCTTTCCGATGCAGGAGATTACGCTCTATGGAATACGCGCACACTGTGCATTGAAGAAGATGAAAGACAGCCTATGATAGTGACTGGCCCGAGAAGACAGCTGAGGTCATGACTCCTGAAGAGATACAAAGAAGGATCACCGAACAAATTGAAATTATCAAATCGAAAGCTTTGCCGGTTATTCAGGCGGAAGCATTAAAATCTATACGAACGAATTTTGAACAGGGCGGCCGTCCGAAGTGGATACCTTCAAAGAAGAAGGGAAAGTCGAAGGGGACTAAGACACTTGTCGTTACAGGCAATCTCAGCAACATAGGTTCTGAAATAGATTACTCAGGTTCTAAAGTTGTTCTTATGCCGAACCCGCTTGCAAGAGTATATTCCCGCATCCATCAGGAAGGCGGCACGATTAACATGAAACCCAGGACGATGGCGAGAAGAACTAAGAAGGATGGCAGATCTGTATTTGCTTCAAAGAATCGGGAGACCGGCAAGCGCAATAAAGTTGATGTGAGTTTTAGCAGGGCTTATGCAATAAAAATTCCGGCGAGACCTTTTTTAGTCATACCGCCGGAAGATTATCCTGTAATACTTGCGAGGATATATGAAGCTTTAAGACTATAGATACAGAATCGCAAATGGCGACTATTTCTGTCGTTCATAAGTGGTCATCATCACTGAAATGTTATCCGTGAATGTCTCAACATTTGGTTCGCTAACAGCTTGTATGTTAGGCACAGCAAATTGTTTTAGTGCGTAAGGTTGCCCTTGAATTGGCTCGCCAATTGTTACAACCTGCATTGTTGATGTCAGCAATTCATTCTTTATTTCATGTACCAATCCATATTGTTGCGCTTCAGGTGGACTTAGCGTTGTTCTGTTATTCATGTCAGCATCAACATCCTCAAGTGTTTTACCTGTGATGTCAGCTATTACTTTAGCAATATTCTTTTGATCTATTTGGAGACTCTTAAGATACTCTTCTAACTGCTTCTCATCCATTGTTATGTTGCCGTTCAAATTGAACTTGACACTATGAATTAGAAACCTTGAGTGGGGGACAGTATATCTTCTTTGCCCTGCTGAAAAGATCACAACCCCAATTGAATCCACGCTACCAAAATTGTAAGTATCAACCGCAACCGGCAAACCCTTAAGGTAATTGTGTATAGATAGACCATGGAACACTGAACCACCAGGAGTTGATAGTAACAGACGAATCTTGGTTGTCCCTTGAGCCAGTAAGTTATCAATGGCAGAAAAAAGATGGTCTGTTGACTGGTTATTTACAGGCGCTAGGAACCTAATTGCTCTTTCCATAATCAATTGTGCCTGAAGCTATGAATTTGGTTTAATTACAAGAATGTTACAAAATTTTAACAGAATTTCACGGCATAAATGCTTGCGAAGACTGTAGTCAGACATGGGGAGAGACTTGCTCTTTCGAAGATTGTGTTAAGTAGATTATCTAAGAATGTTTTCGAGTTCTCCAAGTGGAATCTGTTCCACAGATATTCGAAACATATCTTCGCTTTCGTCTTCAAACTTGTAGAACATTTGCATACCCTTCACTAAAGTATTGATTCTTCTCCCCTGAGCATTTAGTAATATTTGAGTAGCGTTTGAATGCCCACAGTGAGTTGCTAATGCTTCAGTCAATGGACCATAATATTGGTCCCATTCAGCTATTTTCTCACTCCAGATTTTTTGGAGTATCAGAGTTTTTCTTTCCATTTATTTCATTAATTAAGATTTTTAATTCCTCGGTTACTGATGCAAATTTACTTAAGAGCTTTTTCTGAACCAAGTTCAATTCCATCATCATCTCGCAAGTATGTACAAACCATTCTTTGTAATTATTATTAGTAGATCCCCAGTATTCTTTCAAATGACCAAACCCTTCCTTGCCATTTGTAATTGCGTTAATGTAATCTGCAGTATTTGAGAACAAAAATCGTAGGCTGTCCTTATCTACTGAGTTGATCTTCTTACTGAGAGCTTTAATTACTTTCTCTTTATTCTCAAACTTGAAGACGGTATCAAAATATTTTTTGTTTTGCTTATATATTGTTATCGAGTCCTCATGTATTTTCTTAATCCGACTATCTACGAAGTCATCTGTAATAAGCTTATGCCCGAAGTGGTATGTGTGGAAAAATTCATGTGCGTGAATGTATCGACTTCTTAGCGGGGTTTTTAAGATTGAAACAGGCATATAAATTATGCTATCAATAGTTACGGCAAAATCTCCACTCAAGAAGTATAAGACTGTAGGTTTGGGATTGAGAGAGTTAAACATATCTTTAGGAAAGTATTGAGTTGGCTCATATATTTTTTCACCATTCTCTATTGCATCGCCGAGATTATATCCGGAGTAATTGACGGATGCAGCAAAATTTGATGCCAGTCTGCTTATCTCTTTTCTCAATTCATCAGGCATTCCACTCAGCTTGGACCTGTTCCACTTGTCGAATATATGCCCCGTAATTCCTGAATTCCTGTTAAAGTCCGGATGTATCTTCGCCTGTTTAACAAGCTCAGCTCTCATTGTTTCGTCCAGATGTATAGGCTTGTTTTCAGGGAGATTGATTTCATCTTGTGAAAGGTAATTTATGTAGCATCTGCAGTTCCAGCCGTTTGGCGGGTATATTGTTTTCCAGATAGGATCGCTGGCAAAGTACACTGAATTGTTGAGTACCCTGTGCTCGTCTCTAACTCTCGCATCCTCACGGGTTTTGTACCGGTATGCAGGATACAGTCCCTCTATTGCAGGATCATGAAGCATCTGCCATTGCGAAGCATTATATGCTGAACTGACTGCAGTCTGAAAGTTTGTCTTGAGCCAGCCGGTTTGCGGTGCTTTGCCGTCCTTTGGAGGAAGGTATCCGTCCATCAGGTCTCTTGCCTCTTTGATGAATGCTTCAAACCTGTTGCCGGTATCTGATTCGGGTTTGTTGAGAATATCCACTGCCGCCTGCTTGAGCTTTTCCTCAAGCTCATAGCTTCCGACACACGCTACAGTAAAGCATTCCTGCTCGAAGTTTCTGAGAAGCTTTTTGTCAGTCTCATTGAAGTCAGTCGAGAGATAAGACGGGAGCTTATCGCTGAAGCCGGCAATGTTCTTTCTGTTGCTTCCGGCTACATCCTTCTTTGCCTTCCTGTATGCCACGGTTACAGCTCTGGCAAGATATTCGGTTATCGAATAGATTATGGTTGTATTCATTGCTTTCTGGTTTGTGGAATTACTTTCTTGTCAATCCTCCTCAGCGAAAAGTCCTTCTGAATTTCATAAGTCTTCTGCCCCATCTTGACTCTTTCCCCGACCTTGCACCATTTCGGGTTTACGAAATATTTCCCCCGCTCATCGCACAGCCAGGTCTTTATGCCGTCAATGTATTCGTGGGGAGGCTGTAAGAAATTTGATTTACGCATCAGTATCCTCCCGCGGTATTCCCGGCAACGGCATCCAGGCAATTACCTGATGCACCGGCGACATATTGGGATCATCCGTATGATAATGCTCGCCGGCGGCATCTGTGTGAGTGCGGTGTCCTAAGGTTATTTTCTTCTCTCCCTTTTTTCCGCTAAAGACATACACTATTTGCCACAGCAAAATGACAGTGGCACTATACGGCGGCTTCATACGTGATTCTTCTATCCACCCGTCTAATCCTGCGAAAAGTGTTTGCGCGTCGGTCCAATATTGTTCTTTCTCTTGTTCCGTTACGCACTCTGTGTAATTCATGACTGTTAGTTTTGATTATCAAACAATGTGTGATTGTACTCATCAAACTTCGACTTATTCAGCTCTTTGTCGTATGAAAGCTTTGCAAAGTCATCGAAACTTATCGGAACTTCCTGAGTCTTCCACTCATGCCGGCAGCGGTAGCACCGGCGAGAACGCAGGATGAACGTCTGATATTTCCGGACGTCAAAGACTTTCGACTTTTTGAACTTGCATTTCGGACACTTCATCTGAGCTTCTCCGATTCGGAAAGTTTGTTGTTGTACAGTTTGAAAGTGTATTTCCATTCGTCGAGCGTATCTTCTTCCTGCTGAGTCTTGGGCCTGTATTTCCGGATCAGCGACATGAACAGGGGATTGGTGATAATGCCCTCGAGATGGTCGTATGCGAGCCGCTTGATCTGCTTGGCTCTTTCCGTGTTGTATTGTTTGGGGTTGTTCAGTACTCGGCTCACATAAGCCGCAGTGCAATGTGTGATTACGGCTATGTTTTTCTGAGTAATTTTCCTCCGCATAAGCTTCAGTATGTAGTGTCCGTTGGTTCAATGAGTATTAGTTTGGTGTTACATCTGTTGAATGATCTGAATCCTACTGCTGTCTGGATCTCCGCCTTGTGCTCATCGCAGTATGTTAGCCTGCCGTCAACCACGTCGCCGTCAATTGTGACTGCGCGGTAAGTTGCTCCCTTACGGGGAGCGAACATCTTGTGGTATGCCTGTTCTATTTTCGCATAATCAATCATTGGCTGTGTCATTGGCACACCTTCGTTCCGTAATACTTTGCCTGCTCATAACGATACCTGGTTGTGCGCTCCCAATCACCTGAGGCTGTGTGAAAACGATTTATTGAAATCAAATGTTATGGCATCAAAAAAATGGAAAAGCCTATGCGTTACATAGAAGGAACGAGCCGAAGCCAAATGATTTTGTTCCCTGAAACAGTAGATGAATACATCTCCGATGATAATACAGTGAGGTTTATTGAAGCTTATGTTAACTCATTGAGTATGAAAGAACTTGGATTTACGCACAGTGAGCCCAAAGAGACAGGGAGGAAGCCATATGATCCATCAGATATGCTGAGATTGTATATATATGGATACATAATGAAGATACGTTCAAGCAGAGGACTAGAAAATGAAACGTACAGGAATATAGAACTGATGTGGTTAATGAAGAGATTGCATCCTGACTTCAAGACAATTGCAGACTTTAGAAAAGATAATATTGAATCGATACGGAAAGTATGTCGGGAGTTTACCGTATTCTGC
>JRYG01010685.1_pt1 | contig 15011 bp, 9 predicted proteins | sample 235341 | NCBI WGS metagenome assembly JRYG01 (sample SAMN03074218, study PRJNA261478) | activated sludge metagenome | biome: Wastewater Treatment Plant; feature: Wastewater; material: Activated sludge; isolation source: activated biomass of a wastewater treatment plant treating hydrocarbon... ... | reverse complement strand
ACCTACAACCTACAACCTACAACTCCTCCCCATCCGAAGTCCACAATTTCAGGGTTGTATTGGGATACATCTGGCGAAGGTTGGTTGCCAGGTCTTTAAGTTGTTGGGGGTTGCCCGTATAGTCAAAGAGGAAAGGTTTAGAAAAACCTTGTGCAGGGGCGCCTTTGATAATCAGGTTGTTGGTATTATTGATAATCGTAAAATAGCCGTAATAGCCGGGGGGGTAATCGGCGTCGTAGGCCACATTGCCGATGGCGTCGACAATAGCGTTGGCGGCGCTTACGTCGGCGGATTGGGCGTAGGCCACATAACCCCAAATAGCGCTGGAGGGTACTCTGCGCAGTTCGTGGTGAAGAAATTGCAACCCTTCTTCCGTTTGCATGGTGATCGCGTATTTATCATAGCTCACCTGCAACCTGCCGTCGTTAATAATGGTATTTTTCAAGCCCAGCGAGAGGTTATAGGTCGCCGCCGACAGGCTCCCGAAATTGATATCCGCTTTTGCAGGCGCCATGCCGGGGTCGCAATCATTGGGCGTTACGATTTCATTTAACGAAACAAAAATATTAGCGCCTATCCGGTTATGTTCAAAGGCAATTGCAGCATTCAGGCAATCTTCGTTTTTTATAGTAGACACCTGAAGATGCAGTTCCCTGCCGGTGGGATACAACGCTTCCCACAAATCGATATTAAATTCTTTGTCGATTTCGGGAACGATAATCGGATCTTTTTCTGCATCCAGATTGCAAGTCCAGAAAAGGACGGCAATCACAACACTGTACGCAATCGGTCGATAGTTCATAATTCAGGTATTCTTAATGGGTAACGGTAAAGCGGCTGAAAAGCTGCCTGAATACGGATAAATTCGCTGCAAAGATAACTTTCCGTTGTTTTTAAGGCTGGTTATGGCTTATCTTCGCTGATAAAAAATAGTTATGGCGCTTATCAAACCGGTATTGGGCGTTGTTCCTCAATTTGGCGAAGACTGTTACCTGGCTGAAAATGCCACCATTGTCGGCGATGTGGTGATGGGCGATCAATGCAGCGTGTGGTTTCAAGCCGTGGTGCGCGGCGATGTCAACAGCATTCGCATGGGCAACAAAGTTAATGTTCAGGACGGCGCCGTTATACACGGGACCTATCAGCGCGCCAGTACGACTATCGGCAACAATGTTTCGATCGGTCACCGGGCTATTGTTCATGGTTGCACCTTGCACGACAACGTGCTGGTGGGTATGGGCGCTATCATCATGGATAATGCCGTTGTTGAATCCAATGTGTTGATCGGCGCAGGTAGCGTAGTACTCGAAAACAGCCGCCTGGAGTCGGGGCATATCTATGCCGGCGTGCCCGCCCGCAAGGTGAAAGCGATCAGCCAAGACCAGTTTAAAGATTCCATCGAACGTATAGCCAACGCTTATATCCTGTATTCCAGTTGGTTTAAAGAATGACGCGGGCGCCGCGCAACAAATTTGATAGTATTTGCGACAATATTGAAAACCTGCCTTGCCAAGGGCCGATACTTTTGTGTGGTCAAGTGAAATGATTACCGGCCGGTAAAGTTCACCGAATCAAAAACTGTTTTACATCACTAAATCACTGAAGCCATGTCAGTCAGACTAACCTTGTTACTGCTGTTAGCGCTAACAGCCTCCTGCGGCGTCTCCAAAAAATCGCCGCCGCCGGAACTCTTTAATCATTGGAAACATTCACACGAAGAAGACACTTCCGACGCCAAAGTATTCCGCACCGCCGCCTATTCTTTTCCGCCTTCAAGAGGGCGCGAAGGTTTTGAAATCAAACCCGACGGGCAATTTATCCGGCATGCCATCGGCGCCGCTGACGCCCCCGAGAAGATGAACGGCCGCTGGGCAATGAAAAAAAAGGATGTGATCGAGGTGACGCTCGACGATAAATCCGTGAGCCCCTACCTATTGATTATTCAATCCGTTTCGAAAGACAAACTCATCTTAAAACCTTAAAACTGACCTATCATGAAATCGGCTCTTGGCACTTTTCTATACCTTTTATTTATCATCGCGTTATTGCCGCTTACACTCAACGGTCAATCCGTTGATAACTACCAGGGCAGGTTCGGCAAGCGAAACACCGCAGGCGCCACTGTCTTGCGCGATAAAATGAACCTGTATCCACAGACAACCGGCAATATGTACGCCAAAATGCCCCGGCAGCGCACCTGCGAAACTATGGAAGATGACGCCGAATTGCGCGCCAAATATCCGGAAATGGGCTCCCTCGAACAATTCGAAGCGCGTATGTCGCAATTGATCGACGCGCATCGCCACGACCTGGAATCGAGAGGCGGCGTTGTACTGACTATTCCGGTGGTGGTGCATGTTGTGCACAATGGCGAAGCGGTGGGCGCCGGCGCCAATATCTCGCAGGCGCAGGTGATGTCGCAGATCGATGTACTCAACGAAGACTACCGCCGCATGGGGGCGGGTTTTAACAACCACCCCGCAGGCGCCGACGTAGAAATCCAGTTTGCTATGGCAGTGGTAGACCCGCAGGGCAACCCCTTGCCCGAACCGGGTATCCACCGCGTCAACGGGGGCAGGCCCGCCTGGGAGCGCCAGGCCATCCAGGATGTGCTCAAACCCAATACCCAATGGGACCCCAACCGGTATATGAATATGTGGTCGGTAGTTTTTGGCGGCGACGACTCCAATTTGCTGGGCTATGCCCAATTTCCCAGTTTGTCGGGACTACAAGGTATGGAGCAAAACGGCGGCGCCGCCCAAACCGACGGCGTGGTGATCCGCTATAATTCCTTTGGCCGCATCGGCAACGTAGAAGCGCCATACAACGGCGGCCGTACTGCAACCCACGAGGTGGGTCACTGGCTGGGGTTGCGCCATATCTGGGGCGATGGCAATTGTAGCGCCGACGACTTCTGCGCCGATACGCCCAATACCGGCCACCCCAATTATAATTGCACGCCCACCAATAGCTGTCCAGACGGTGCAAGCGATATGATCGAAAATTATATGGATTATACCCCCGACGGCTGTATGAACATTCTGACCAACGATCAGAAAACCCGTATACGCACCGTGTTGCAAGTGAGCCCCCGTCGCAAAGAGCTGACAACCTCTACCGTGCACATGGGCGGTGGAGGCAATACCGGCGCGCCCAACGCTGTTTTTACCGTCAACAGTCCCAATATTTGTTCGGGATCCTCCGTACAGTTTGTTGATCAATCGACCAACAACCCGAACTCCTGGCAATGGCAGGTGCTGGACGTTAACGATAATGTGCTCGCTACTTTTAACGGTCAAAGTCAGACCATTACGTTTAATTCAGCCGGTATTTATTCCCTGCGCCTCACCGTTGCCAACGCCAACGGCAGCAGCAGCCGTACGGAAAAAAATATCATTACCGTTTTGTCGAATACAGGACCGTCGGAATTTCAGGAAAACTTCGAAAATACCAACAACCTGCTTCCCGGCTGGGTGATTTACAACCCCGATGCCGACCGCAGTTTTGAGTTGGCCGGTGTAAGTTCCTACGGATTGGGTACAAGAAGTATCCGGTTTGACAACTACAGCACCGACGACGACCCCACCGGCACTATTGACGCGCTGATCAGCCCGCGGATCAATCTGAGCAACATCGATAATCCGTATTTTTATTTTGAACACGCCTACGCTCAATACGGCGGGCAGTATACCGATACCCTGGTGTTGTTGTATTCAATCAATTGCGGGCAAACTTTTACGCCTTTTTATGTATTGGGAGGCGAAGATCTGGCTACCGCCAACCCTACGGAAAACGATTTTGTGCCCACCAGTACGCAGTGGAGTTATAATCAGGTTTCTCTCGGTTTTCTGAGCGGGCAACCCGGCGTGCACATCGCCGTCGCCAATATTTCGGGCTGGGGCAATAATTTGTATCTCGATCAGCTTGCCTTCATCGATGGCGATAATTACGCCAGCGGCGCAGTAGACCCCGATTTCGCTTCGGCGCATCAGGTGGTATGCGCGGGCGATTACGCTACTTTTATCGATTATTCCAGCAACTTCCCTTCGGAGTGGATCTGGCAGTTTGAGGGCGGCTCTCCTTCATCTGCTACGCAACAACATCCTGAAGTAATTTATAATGTGCCGGGGCTATACGACGTTTCGCTTTTTGCTTCCAATTACCTGGGCGGAAGTACGGTTACGGCCCCCAACTATATACAGGTGCTGCCCCTGCCTTCGGTAGATGTAAGCGTAAATGTCGACTTCATTTGTCCCGGCGAAGTGATTACCTTCACCGCCCAGGGCGCTGCCGAATACGAGTGGTATGACGACCGCGGCACAATCATTGCTACGGGGCAGCAGGTGACAGCCGTTTTGTACGAAAATATCGTATTTACGCTTGTGGGTTATAGCGTGGCAGGATGCAGCAGTTCGGAGACCTTCCTGGTTGAAGTAGTGCAAACGCCAACGCCGTCGATTAGCATACAGGGCACGATACTTACCGCAAGTTCGGCGCTGGCTTACCAGTGGTATTTCAACGGTCAGCCCGTTTCAGCGCAATCGGGCGGCAACCAGCAGTCGATTCAGGCGCAGGCCGCCGGAAACTATGCGGTTGAAGTATTGTATGCGTCGGGATGTACGGCCGTTTCCAACGAAGTATTCTTTAATCCTTCTACGGGCATCGATCCTCGGGATGTGAGCCATACGGTTGCCGCTTTCCCCAACCCAACCACCGGAGAAATGCGCCTGATGATGGATAACGATATGCAGGGCGAAATCCTGGTTCAACTCGCCAACTACCTGGGGCAATCGGTGTTGATCCAGAAAGTGGAAAAAACGGGTTATCATCTCGATATTCCGCTTGATTTGGGGCGCCTGCCTGCCGGTTATTATCAACTAGAGATAACAAGCGATGATTATTCGGCAGTGAAAAAAATAGTGAAGCAGTAAGCGCTTCGTTCCCGGTTGCAGGTTGTCAGTAACAAAGGCGACCTGCAGCCGGGAACTACACCTCCATAAAATCAAACGGCGTAAAAGGCAGTTGATCGTCGAGCAATTTGCGGTAGGCGACGTGTACGCGTTGGGGTTTGACACCCAGGCTCATGGCGCTTTCCACCATCATTTTGTTGTGACCTCTGATAGTTGGCATATAAAATGTGCTATATAAGCTGGTATTTCTTTCGGTATGTAAAAATGAAATCATCAGCGGGAAAACGCCTTTGCGGTGAAAGTCGGGGTGAATGCCGAAAACAACGCCTTTGGCGACCCGCACTTTGGCAGTACGTAAACGCCAGAGGAAACCCGGCAGCTCCCATAAGCTGAGTTTGCCTTTTACAGGCTTAAGGTACTCATTGATATCGGGCATGATGCCTATAAACCCCACCGGTTGCTCGCCTTCATAAGCAAAACAAACCAGGTATTTGTCCATCACAACTCTCAATTGCTTGAGCATATCTAGTATCTGATGGGTATGCAAGGGTTTGAAATAGGGGAAATTGCGAAAAGCCTCGTTGTAAACTTGCCGCATATGATCGGCATATAGCGGCAGATTACCCGGGTCGATATAACGGGTTTTCAGGCCATAGCGCTCGCGCACCCTTTGGGCCAGCTTATCGAGGCGTTCAGCAGGCATTTCTGCCACAATGCCTTTCATCGTCAGCATCTGCTCATAAGGGCGATAGGCAAGTGATTCGAAAAAACGCTTGTAATAGGGCGGATGGTAGTTTTCCTGATAGAGCGGCGCAAACTCGTGGCCCTTCACCAGCAATCCCCAAAATTTCTCCCGCTCGCCAAAATTAATGGGGCCGTCAATGGCTTGTACACCTTCTTCAATCAAGTATTGCTCGGCAACGTCAAAAAGCATTTTTGCGTATTCTTCATTGTCGATACACTCAAAAAAGCCGATGCCGCCAGTAGGAAATGACTGCTGCAAATTTCGCTGCTTGTCGATAAATGCCGCTATGCGTCCAACTGGCATACTACTATCGTCAAGCAGTACCCAGAGGCGGGCAATGCCGTTCTGAAAGGTTTTATTGGTCGCCGGATTAAATATTTTTTCGATGTCGGACTCCAACGGACAAATCCATACTTCGTTGTGACGGTATACGATATGGGGCGTCTTGTGGAATAACTTCCAGCTTTCCCGGTCCTTTACTTCAAGGATACGCATAAGGTTGTTGTTGATATACAATAATACCGCCTCAAAAATAGGGATATTATGGCAACTTCATTAATTGCGCCGGCCCGTTTATTGATAAAACTGACCGGTTGCCCGAAAAAAAAGGCCGTTAACTAAAAACGCGCCCCGTTCCCTAAAGAATTAGTACCGTTTACCTTTTTTAATTACCCATTGCATAAACGATAGCTACTCAACATTGCTTTGCCCCTTATCTTTGAATCAAGTTTTCTCATAGTATGTTTAATTTTCCTACACCTGGTCCCTTCTGGGGTGTAGGAATTTTTTTTTAGCCCGCGCGTCATCTTATCTTCGTAACCTTTTTCCGGAGCCTTTCCCTTTTCTAATCCAAAACCGCCACATCAGGGGCCGATAGTGCCATTGCGTAAACGTCGCTTTACCGTTTACACAACTCCTTTACATTTGCACCGTGTAGTTTTCTCATAGTATGTTTTGTGCTCCTACATCCGAACAGCCTCCCCTGATGTAGGAGCTTTTTTTTGCCATCCTGCGACCCTTGCGCTAACATCTCGCGTTTTCTTGGTCATTTTTCCGATATTTGTAGCTATTGATAAAAAAGTCATTGCTATGAGATACGTCCTGTGGTTGGTCTGCAGTGCTTTTCTGCTGTCTCAAACGCCCCTTGCTGCCCAAATGTGGAACGGCGCCGATACCCTGTACGGCAATGAGTGGATACGCTACGATCAGGCTTATTATAAATTTTTAATCGCCAATGACGGCTTGTACCGCATCAGCGGACAAGCGCTGGCTGCCGCCGGCGTGCCCGTGGCAAATATCCAGGCGGCTCAATACCAGCTTTTTGCCGAAGGCCGCGAAGTGCCTGTTTATATCAATACCGCTGGGCCGCTGGGCGACGGTGATTTTATCGAGTTTTTTGGAAAAAAAAATAAGGGCGCTTTTGACCGGCACTTATATGCTAATCCCGATGCCGAGCTGCTCAACCCAGAGTATAGTATGTTTACAGATTCTCTGGCGTATTTTCTGACCTGGACTGCGCCGGGGACACCCACATTGCGCTACGAAACTATCGCCAACGACTTGACCGATCTGCCGCAAAAAGAAGCCTATTGCTGGATAGAAGAAACGGCAGTATTTGCCAATACACTGGTTTATCAAACCCACCCGGTCGCCGGCGAGTCGCTGATCGAGTCGGTTTTTGACAAGGGGGAGGGTTTTGCGAGGGCTTTTAGCCAAATCAGTGAAGCCACGTTTCAACCGCAACAAATTTACGTCGATTCAGATTTGACGGCTCAGATAGCCGTGCGCTATTTTGCTTCCATCGCCGACCATCAATTGCTCATCAAATCCAATGAACAGATTGTATCCGATCAGGCATTCAGCGGTTTTTTTCTGGATACCTATACTTTTGAAAAACCGGCCAATACCCTGTTGAGCACAGAAAAAGTCAAATTAGAAGGGGCGCTGGGATCTTCCGACCGGTATGCGTTGGCATTTGCCAGCTTGCGCTATCCGCGCAGGTTTAAATTCAATAATGTCCCGGCTCGTTTGTTGAATATCGCAGGCAACGGCAATCCGCAATACCTCGAATTCGAAGAATTTGCCGGCGGCTCGTCGCCCGTAGTTTATGATCTCGCCAATGGACTGCGGCTGGAAGCCGTCAATCAGAATAATGTTTATTTGTGCAAATTGCCGGCAGCCCAGGGCGACAGGCCGCTGCTGATCGCCAATCAACAAACGGGCGTGGGGCAGATTACCGCACTCCAACCTGTGACGTTTATCGATTACAGCCAGGCCGATTACAATTTTATTTTGCTTTCGCATAAAAAACTGTTTGCCGACGCCGACGGTAATAACTGGGTACAAGCTTACGCCGACTACCGCGCTTCGGCAGAAGGCGGCTCTTATAACCCGGTGGTTGTCGATATCCAACAAGTTTATGACCAGTTTGGCTACGGCATTCACCGGCATCCCCAGGCTATCCGCAACCTGGCCGGTTTCGCGGTTCAGCATTGGAGCGATCCGCAGTATTTGTTTATCATTGGCAAAGGGCAGGAATTTCGGAATATGCGCACGGCCGCGCAACTCAATGCCGGTCAGGCTTTTATGTTGGCGCCAACTTTTGGCTTTCCCGGCGCTGATAATTTATTGACGGCCACGCCCCATAGCAATCTACCGCGGATTCCCGTAGGCCGCCTGGCTGCCATCGACGCCATCGACGTAAAAAAATACCTCGAGAAAGTGATGGGCATGGAAAATCCGGTCTCAAATGACGAAAGCAGCCGCTCCTGGCGCAAACGCGTGGTACACCTGGGTGGAGGCGGCGCCGCCTCCGAGCAATCCCAAATCAGGAACAACCTCAACGGTATGGCCGCCATACTGGAAAACAGCGCGATGGGGGCGGAAGTACATTCATTTTTTAAAACCAGTTCAGAGCCCGTGCAGCAGTCCCAATCGGAGGCCATGCGCAGTTTTATAGAGCAGGGCATTGCCATTATGAACTTTTTCGGCCACTCCAGCCCCTATGGCTTCGACCTGAGTATCGACGACCCCGCCACCTACAACAACGAGGGGAAATACCCGCTGGTGTTGTCGCTGGGGTGTTATTCCGGGCAGACTTTTGTCAATTATCGCAGTATCAGCGAGCAGTTTCTGATTCAGGAGAAAAAGGGCGCCATCGCCTTTATGGCCACCACCGGCTTTGGCTTGTCTAATGAACTCAATAAAATCGGGCGTACCTTATATAGCAAAATCGGCAACGAACGCTACGGACAAAGCCTGGGCAAGGCTTTCCACGATTGCCTGCGGCAATACGACAACCCGGCCAACTGGGTGGGGTTGCGCGTGTTGCTCCAGCAATTTACCCTCAACGGCGACCCCTCGACGAAAATTACGCCCCTGGAAGGCCCCGATTACAAAATCGACCCCCAAAGCCTGGCTTTTAACCCCTCCAGGCCCAACGCGCAGGACGACAGTCTGACGATTACTTTTGAATTGGTAAACCTCGGCAAATACCAGCAAGACAGCGTTCGACTGGAAATACTGCGCCAATTGCCCAACGGCACGCAAGTGGTGGCTGTTGATAAAAAGGTAATAGCCCCCGCTTATCGCGCTTCCTACAGCTTTACCATTCCCGTTTTGGGTAAACCGGCAGTGGGTTTCAACCATTTTTATTTTCAAATTAACGGCGATAATACAGCCCCGGAATGGCCGCAGCCCGAAGCGGCCCAGAATAACAGCCTTATCGGCCCCGACGGTACCCCCGGCGTCCGGTTGTATATTTTTGCCAATGGGGTGGAAATTGTCGCGCCGGCTTTGTATAGTATTGTCAATCAAACTAATATCACACTTTTCGCTTCCACAGCCGATGCCCTTGCCCCGCTTCAGCGCTATATTTTTGAATTGGATACCTCGGCTTTGTTTAATAGCCCGGCCTATTTGCGCCATGAAGTTGAACAAGCTGGCGGACTGCTGCAATGGACGCCGGCGGTCAACTGGCGCGACAGCGCGGTTTATTATTGGCGAGTGAGCGCAGATAGTATTGCCGGACAAGGATTTGTGTGGTCGAATGCCTCTTTTACCTATATTGACAATAGCCCGGCGGGCTGGCGGCAAGGGCATTATTACCAATTAAACGACAACGAAAGAACAACGCTCGATTATCCGCCCGATACCCGCGCGTTTGCGTATCGCAACGACCTGCTGGAATTCCGCATTCGCAACGGGTTGTTATCCGCTACCAACCCAACCGTTGATGTCAATAACGATACTTACTTTTTTATCAGTGGCGGCGGCACGGTAAATAGAGGCGTCGTGGTGTATGTGTTTGACTCCCTTACGCTTGCGCCCTGGTATAATACGGCGCCGGGAAGATTTGGATCGCATTATACCACAACCTACGACCACCCCATCTTCCCGTTCTGGACCCGCAATGCCACTGAGCGCGAGACGCTCATGCGTTTCCTGCGCGACTCCATCCCGGCTCGCAACTACGTGATCGTGATGAGTCTGCAAGCGCAGTTGGATAATAATGACTACGATCCGGAGTTATGGGCGGCGGATTCAATTACATTCGGGACTAATATATTCCAGATTCTGGAAGCGCAAGGCGCGGGGTTGATCCGGCAAACTGCTGTTACAGGCCCCCGGCCGTATTTCCTGATGTACCGCAAAGACGACCCCGGTTTTGAAGTAAAAGAATGGATGTCGGAAGACGGCAGTACCATCCAGGAAACCTTTAACGTATTTCGCCCCTGGACGCAGGGCGCCATATTTACCGGCCGCATAGGCCCTGCGCAACAATGGGGCCGGCTGTTGTGGCGCCGCGCCGGTATTGAGCCCCAAGACCAGGAAACCCTGGAATTGCATGGAATAAAAGCCGACAACACCTCTGATTTGTTAGTGCCGAATTTTACTGCGACCGATACGACTTTATCCTGGATTGACGCGGCGGTATATCCATATTTGCGCCTGAGATACGCCAGTTCCGACCAGGTGAACCGCACGCCGCCGCAGTTGCAGCATTGGACCGTATTGTACCAGGAACTGCCCGACGCCGCGCTGTCGCCCAATCTGGGCTGGGATTTCCACCGCGATACCCTGCAACAGGGCGAGCCCTTATTGCTGCGCCTGTCGGTGGCCAATGTTACCCAGCAAAATATGGACAGTCTGTTGGTGAAGTACACCATCATCAACAGCGTCAATGAAGAAACCCGGTATTTCCGCCGTTATGCGCCCTTGCCTGGCGGCGACACCTTGCAGCCGGTGTTCAGCGCCGATACCCGAGTACTGAGCGGCCCTCATCGTTTGCTCGTGGAAGTCAACCCCGGCCCTGATCAGCCTGAGCGCTATGATTTCAACAACATCGGCCTGCTCGATTTTTATGTTGGCCGCGACAGGGAAAACCCGCTGCTCGACGTCACTTTTGACGGTATTCACATCATGAACGGCGACCTGGTATCGGCCAAGCCGTTTGTGGTGGTAAGTTTAAAAGATGAAAACCGCTACCTCGCGCTATCCGATACGGCGGTATTGCAGGCCTATTTGCAGCGCCCCGGCGCCGTGGAATTAGAACCCCTGGACTACGCCACGGGAGCATTGCGGTTCCTGCCGGCTACAGGCGCCGGCGCCGACAACTACGCAAAGCTGGAATGGACGCCCCATTTCACGGAAAGCGGAGTATATACCCTTATCGTACAAGGCCGCGACGCCACCGGCAATGCCTCGGGCCAGCTGAACTATAGGGTAAGCTTTGAAGTCATCACCGAAGCCCGCATTTCCAATGTATTGAACTATCCCAATCCGTTTTCCACTTCCACTCAATTTGTATATACGCTTACAGGCGAAGAGCCGCCGGCGCAATTTAGCATACAAATTATGACCGTATCTGGCAGGGTAGTGCGTACGCTTACCCAGGCGGAACTGGGCCCCTTGCGCATCGGTACGCACCGCACCGATTATGCCTGGGATGGAACCGACGACTACGGCGACCGCCTGGCGAATGGGGTGTATTTGTACCGTGTTTTGGCCAAGGACAGCAAGGGCAAGGAATACGGCCGGCACGCCGGTCCGGCGGATGCCTATTTCAAGGGAGGAATGGGAAAGCTGGTTATTTTGAGGTGATTTTCACCGAAATAATATGCACGGGGCAGTTTTTAGCGGCGAGCAGGTTGTCCTCCAGTTCGTGGCGGTGGACATTTACAGTGTAAAAACCTCTTTTCTCTTTTGCGCCAATCAGCGTACAGCGGCCGTCGGTGCGGGAAATGCGCCAGCGGTAGGGGGCTGCTTCCACGCAAGCGTTGCAGCCTATACATTTTTCCCGTTGTTGGGTAATTTGCACCGTCATCAGGCATCCACAATTTTGTACAACTTATCGGAGGGTCTGATTTTTTCGCGCAAAGGGAAAGTTATCGTATCGCCTTTCTGCGCTTTATCGGCGCCGGCATTGGCGATGCGCAGCTCTTCTATGGTCGCTTCAACATAACCGGTAGTAGGGCCGGTGATCATAATCGCGTCGCCCACTTGCAATTGGTGCGTTTCAAGCACAAACTCGGCAACATGGGCCTTGTCGTAGTACTTGATGCCCCTGCCGATATAAATTTTCTTTTGGGTAGCCTTTGAGCCGTATTCGTCGTTCCATTCGCCCATTTTCCGGCCGAGGTAATAGCCGTCCCAAAAGCCGCGATTGTAGACCGTCGCCAGCCGGGCCGTCCATTCGGCAATTTTTTCGGGGGTATAATTATGGTGATGAATGGCTTCTAGCGCTTCTTTATAGCATTTGGCGACCGTATAGACATAATCGGCGGAGCGGCCCCGGCCTTCAATTTTGAGCACCTTCACGCCGGCGTCGAGAATTTTATCCAAAAAACCGATAGTACAGAGGTCTTTGGCCGACATGATATACTCGTTTTCGATTTCGAACTCGATACCTTCATCTTTGTCGGTTACGATATAATTGCGTCGGCAATTCTGGATACAGGCGCCCCGGTTGGCGGAGGCAAAATGGGAGTGCAGGCTCAGGTAGCATTTGCCGGAGACGGCCATACACAGGGCGCCGTGGGCAAAAATTTCTACTTCCACGAGTTCGCCTTTGGGGCCCCTGATGTCTCTTCTTTTAATTTCGCGACAGATTTCTGCCACTTGTTTGAGGCTGAGTTCGCGGGCCAGCACCATCACGTCGGCATAAGCGGCAAAAAACTCAACCGTATCAATATTCGAGATATTGGCTTGTGTGGAGATGTGAATTTCCAGTCCGATTTTGCGGGCAAAATTCAGCGCGGCCAGGTCGGAGGCTATCACAGCCGTCACGCCGTTGTCTTTGGCCGCCTGCATAATGGTTTTCATGAGGGTAATATCGTGGTCGTATAATATCGTATTCAACGTCAGATAAGATTTGACGTTATTTTCGTTGCATATACGGGTAATATTCTTCAAGTCGTCCAGCGTAAAATTATTGCTGGAGCGCGCCCGCATATTGAGTTGTTCAACGCCGAAATAGACGGAATCGCAACCCGCCTTGATGGCTGCCATCAGCGATTCGCAGGAGCCGGCGGGCGCCATAAGTTCTATTAGCCTGTTCATCATGATAAAATAATAAGCAGGCAAAATTACGAAAATCCTATACCGTGCCGTACACCGGCGTCACAAAATTGCCGTTGAGGAATGGCCAGGGATCGATCTGACTTTGGAGCACTACTCCTTTGCGGGGCGATTCGAGCAGCATTTGAGCGGCTTGCAGCATCGGCACAGCGGTTGTTGTTTGGATCGCGCGCAATTTGCGGCGGCCAACCAACTGGGGTAAAATCAGTTTGCCGACTTCTCTTCTTCGCAGTGTTCCGTTTGCGTCACGACCTTGTACGGCGGCATACAGCACGATTCTATCGTCTTCAACGTGCGGAATTTCCCGTTCCAGCGTACGCTGAAAAGCGGCGAAGGGGTCGGAGTCGCTGCGCAATGCGGTAAGTTGCGCTTTTACCCAGGCATAGTGGCCGGGATGGCGCAGCGTTTTGTAATCGAGATCGCGGACTTTTCCTTCGAGGAAATCGGGCAGGTCGGCGGCGCCGCCGGAGGTCAGGTCGTCTTCGTAAGTAATGCCGTCAATGATAATCGTTCCTCTCTCTGACAAGGCGTGCAGTTGAGTTTTTTTGAAATTACGGATGGCCACAACGTCTTTGACGTATTCGGTGGCTACGCCTACCGGGCTCCAGGTGAAGCCGTAGTAGTGGGGCGCAACGGCGTGGTCGGTGAGCGCGCCAACTTTCATCTCTATTTTATCAACCTTGTCAACGCCGAAGTCGCTGCAAAACTGTTGAAACATGCCATGCGCCAATACGTCGATGTAACCCGGGGCGATACCCGTTTGGAGCACAAATCCCGTTTCGGCGTCGCGGGCCAATTCCATGATTTGGTTGGTTTCCGCTACGTATTCCGTCATATTGGCGTAGTGCAGGTTAAAAGCTTTGGCCAGCCGGGCCATCTTGGGCGCCATACTACCGGGCAGGCAGTCGAGCAAGATATGCGCGTCTTTGAGGATGGTCCTCATTTCATCGCTCAGGGCATCGCTAATGAGGTGAAATGCGCTGACTTCACAAGGCTTGGTAGCCCCCTCTGCAATCCATTGGGCTGCCTGCTTCGCTTTGTCGAGTGTGCGATTTCCGATGAAGAGGGTCGGAGTAACTTCGCTCCATTCTGCCAGGAGCAATCCGGCGGCCTGGGCTATGCCTCCCGCGCCGGCTATGACGATGTTATAGTGCTTTTTCATACCCGTAATATAATGAATATTGGGGATTAAAGCAATGATGAGTCGTCGGTTCTCTGTTCGTTTATGGGTTTATTGATTTATAGGTTTACTCTTATTCATAAACCCATAAACGCTTAAACTCATAAACAAACTTACAACCTACAACTTACAACCTACAACAGAGAACCCCTCACGTCAACTTATAATCATCAGTTTCCACGCCTTCAATTTTCATCAATTCAAGTCCGAAATTGCGGATCATTTCGATGACGGGGATAGACGACCGGCCTTTTTCGGAGATGGCGTATTCTGTTTTAGGAGGGACTACAGCGTAGACTGTTCTGATGATAAAACCGTCGGCTTCCAATTCCCGCAACTGGCTGGTCAGCATTTTATCGGAAATATGGGGAATAGATCTTTTGAGTTCGCTAAAGCGGTACACCTTGTCTTTTAATCGCCACAAGATGGGCATTTTCCAGGTGCCGCCCAGGCGGTCCATGGCGAATTCTACCGGGTTGTAGTAGACTTTTCCGTTGTAGATGAAATCAGGCATTATTAATGTTGAATTTTGGTATCTATTTAGGTTGACCGTGTTATTCGCGAATTGCGAACCCACACCCCTAAAGGGGAACCCCAC
>JRYG01008449.1_pt1 | contig 15012 bp, 11 predicted proteins | sample 235341 | NCBI WGS metagenome assembly JRYG01 (sample SAMN03074218, study PRJNA261478) | activated sludge metagenome | biome: Wastewater Treatment Plant; feature: Wastewater; material: Activated sludge; isolation source: activated biomass of a wastewater treatment plant treating hydrocarbon... ... | reverse complement strand
TTTAATAGTTTATAGGTTTATGAATAAGCGTAACCTATAAACTCATAAACGAACAGAAAACAGTATGATTTTTTGCAAAAAAATGATAATTTTCGGGCAAACAGTTGCCCTTCAGATATAAACTATCTGGTTTAGCCCCGGTTATAATATGACCGGGGTTTTTGTTTAGAAACCTAATTGTCGAACTGCGGGCTGTTACATAACAATAACGGGCTGCAGACAGCAAAAAAATCAGTTATGATATCAAAAAAAATGGAAAAAGCGCTTAATCAACAGATTGCGCTTGAAGGATATGCTTCTTACTTATACTTGTCGATGGCATCGTGGTGCGAGCAGGAAGGATTGGAGGGATGCGCACAATTCTTGTATCGCCAATCTGCCGAAGAGCGCAGCCACATGCTGCGAATTTTCCGATACCTCAATGAAGTTGACGGCCACTCCCTTTCGCCGGGTGTCAAAGAACCGCCGCACCAGTTCAAGTCGGTCCGCGATCTTTTTGAGCAGGTTTATGCCCACGAGCAAAAAGTGACTCGCTCTATTCACGAATTGGTTTCACTTTCTTACGAAGAAAAAGACCATACCACCCTCAATTTTTTACAGTGGTACATCAACGAGCAACGAGAAGAAGAAGCGCTGATGCGCACCATACTCGACAAGATCAAGCTCATCGGCGATGCGCCGCAAAGTTTGTATTATATCGACATGGAATTGGCGAAAATCAACCAGCAAACGGCACAGGCTGAAGCAGGAGGAGAAGAGGAAACGGCATAAGAGGTGTTGAGGCTGGTATCTTTTTACATTAGAAAGACAGCCTAATGGGTCAGCTCAAGGGATATTGGAGTATCCCAGCCGCACAATTGCTGGAAGACCTCGGCAGCAATAACGAGGGTCTCACGCAACGCAAGGCGTCCATCCGGCTTTCGAAGTCGGAACGGCGGAGCCACGACAGGCCCTGGTGGGTGAGTGATTTGCTGTTATTCATCCACCAGTTCAACAACCCCCTTATCTTATTGCTCGTCTTTGCCGTGGGGCTCTCTACCCTGCTGGGCGAATACAACGATGCGTTCATCGTAGTGGTGGTATTGGCCATAACGGGATTGCTGGGATTCATCCAGGAGCGCAATGCCAACAGGGCTGTAGAGCAGCTTCGCAATCTCGTAAAGGTAAAAGTCAAGGTATACCGCGACGGCGAGTTGCGGTTGCTGCCCAGCGACCGCATTGTATCCGGTGATATCATCAGTTTATCAGCCGGCGATATACTGCCGGGTGATGCAATTGTAGTGGATGCCACCGATTTGCACGTCAACGAAGCTGCCCTTACCGGCGAATCTTACCCAGCCGACAAATTTCCCTGCGTTGTTTCCGAAGAAGCCACTTTGATGGAGCGCCGAAACACGCTGTTTCAAGGGTCGAGTGTAGTGAGCGGGGTAGGCCGGGCGATAGTAGTGGCAACGGGCGACGACACTGTTTTGGGCGGCATCAGCCGTTCTATCAGTACTACAGCGCCGGAGACGGCGTTTGAACAAGGTATCCGAAAATTCGGCTACCTGCTCATGCAGATCACCCTCATATTGTCGATCCTCATATTACTCGTCAACCTGCTGATTGGCAAACCCGTGGTAATCTCCATACTCTTCGCGCTGGCATTGGCAGTAGGCCTGGCGCCGGAGTTGTTGCCCGCCATAGTTACCATCACGCTTTCTGCCGGCGCCGCTCGTATGGCACGCAAAAAGGTGATCGTCAAAAAGCTGGCGGCTATTCAAAATCTGGGAGAGATCGATATTTTTTGCTGTGATAAAACAGGCACGCTCACCGAAGGTACGGTACAAATCCACTCAACTATTGATTGGGAGGGCCGCAGCAGCGAAAGGGTAGCCCAACTGGCCTATCTCAACGCCTACTTCGAATCGGGATACGCCAACCCCATTGATACGGCTATTCGTTCATCTTTTGCTTTCGATATTGCCGCTTATTCCAAATTTGACGAGGTGCCCTACGACTTCATCCGCAAGCGGCTCAGCATTGTGGTAGCGCGCGGTGATCAACATATCATGGTGACCAAAGGCGCAGTTGGCAATATATTACAAGTGTGCAGCCGTGCCGAATTGCCCGATGGCCAAACCCTACCTTTGGACAACTGCCGTAACGACATATTACATCGCTTCGAAGCGCTCAGCAGCGAAGGCTTCCGGGTCATTGGTCTGGCCTGGAAAGACATCAGCGGCGACCCGGTAATTGACAAGAATGACGAGCAAGACTTAATCTTTCTGGGATTTATCGTCTTGCACGATCCTCCCAAACAAGACATCCTCGAAGCAGTGGGTCGTTTGAAAAATCTGGGCGTTTCGCTCAAGCTCATCACTGGCGACAACCGCCTGGTAGCGGCCCACCTGGCGCAATCCATTGGCTTACGCACACACGAGGTACTTGATGGCAAATCGCTGCACAAGATGACCAACGAAGCATTGGCGCGCCGTATTGACCATACCGACGTATTTGCAGAAATTGAGCCTTCTCAAAAAGAGCGCATAGTCAAGCTATTGCAAAAAAAAGGCCATGTCGTCGGTTTTGTCGGCGACGGCATCAACGACGCCTCGGCAATCCGCACCGCCGACGTGGGCATTTCTATTGACAACGCTGTTGATGTGGCCAAAGAGGCTGCCGATATCGTTTTGTTGGAAAACAATTTGGACATACTCAGTGAAGGCGTCATAGAGGGCCGAAAAACATTCGTCAATACACTTAAATACATTTATATCACGACCAGCGCCAATTTCGGCAATATGTTCAGCGTGGCCGGCGCTTCTATATTACTGCCTTTTTTACCGCTGTTGCCGATTCAGATTTTGCTGGTAAATTTCTTTTCAGATATACCCTCGCTGGCGATTGCCTCCGACAAGGTGGACCCCGAGTCGCTGCAACATCCTAAAAAGTGGGACATGGAGCAAATCAAACGTTTTATGACCATTTTTGGACTGCAAAGCTCGATTTTCGATTTCATGACTTTTGGGGTGCTGTTATACCTCTTTCAATCCGGCGCCGAATTATTTCGAACGGGCTGGTTTATAGAATCTATTCTATCTGAAATTTTCATCCTTCTGGTTATACGCACCTCGCGGCCACTATGGAAAAGCCGCCCAGGCAAATATTTGCTAATCGGGTCCGTACTTATCGCAATACTGACCATAGCAACGCCGTATATCCCGTGGTCGAATACATTTGGATTTGTCCCCTTGCATTGGCACGCACTAGGGGCTATGATATTGCTTGCCGTCATTTACACTATTAGCGGAGAATTATCTAAACACTTCTTTTACAAACACATAAAGCTACTTTAACCCGGAAAATCTCGTAGTTTTACCCCGCTATTGTATTTTTTTTCAAAAAAAATCACTTTATGAAATCCCCTATTGCCATTTTAGCCGCAATCCTGCTGCTGAACGCCCCATTGCTGAGCCAAACCCAGGAGCCCCCAATTGATTTTAGCAAGGAACCGGCACTACAACTCGAACTTGTTGTGGATGGAAAAGTATACCATCTCAAAGACGGCGAACAAATCAAGTTGAGCGATCTGCCGCCTAATCCCACTGTAGAAGTACGTTCAGCGCCATATCGACTTTTCAACTTTGAATCTATAGCTTTCGAATATCCAACGAATTTCTCTTTTACATTTGAAGAAGATTTGGGCTACCGCATTTGGTCGCTCGACGGCAGCGATTTTATCATCCTGCTGTTTGTATACGATATGCCTGTTGAACTGGATGAACTCGTCGGCGAGATGGTTGCTCAATTTGGCGAAGAAAATTGCATCATTCTGCCTTTTGAGCGCAAACTGGGCGACGTATCCTGCACAGGTAAAAAAGTGGACGTATCGCTCATCGGACAATCGCTGAGTTATGAGATTTTGGATATTCCTTTTCCTGACGACAAAAAACGCATCCTCGCTTTTCAAGATATAAAAGATGAAACGGGCAATGCGTCGGGTGAAAGCGAGCAAACGATTCAACACATCAATTCTACATTCCGGCTAAAAAAATAGGGTGAACGATTGCCGTTCACCCCGTATGATTGTCGGGTCATTTCACAGCAACCACCCTGCCGGTGTGCAACACGCCCTGCGTTATCACGCGGATCGTATAAACTCCCGGGTTGTAGTTGTGTAAATCAATAGTTTCGGCAGTACCTGTGCTGATCAATCGGCGGCTGAATACCATTCGGCCTGTGGGATCAATCATTTGCAACTCCATGGGTTCTCCTGCCGGTACGGCAGTATTTACCCAGGTAATGCCTGTCGTGGGATTTGGATATACTACAAGCATATCCGGCGTTTGCGGCGGCGTTTGGTCTTTTTGTTCATTTTCGTCGGCCAGGGCAACAACATGGTTATTTACCGGCGCCATCAAGGGTTGAATGCCGCCTGAAACCGTCACGTTGTCAAAAACTACGGTAGTTGTAATATTATTGTTTGTACTTTCTGCATATAGGCCCATCAGCACGCAATTGGGGAAATTGACCTGGGAAGCGCCCACGGAGGTCCATTGTTCGCCATTCACTGAAACATAAGTCGTAATCGTATTGCCCGTGCGGTTGATGCGCAGCCAGTGCTCCTGGCCGGGGGCGATCACGCTTTGTTGAATTTGCATGGGGGCATTGGCGACGCCTCTTACTTCCCGGCGTATTTGATTACCCAGGTTTGATTTAACTGCCGTTTTTCGGGCGCCTGGCATCAGATTTTCGCGGATCATGAGGCCTCCCCAGCCGCCATTGGGCTGGATGCCGTTTACGCGAGCAGTGATTTCGCCATTGCCGCACAAATCGACATATACAAAATGCGCCACGTCGGATGTAGGCACGGAAAACCCTTTGGCGCTAACGGTATATCCATGATCGCAAACCTGGTTGGTAGCGCTGCCGTTGGCGGTAGCGCCTATATTGCCGTTGCTCCAGGGCGCTTTTATGCCGCTGTCTTCTACTACCGAAACCTGGGCAACGCCCTGCGTTTGGTTGCCGCATTCATCCTGTATGATTACCGTAACAGGAATTGTCTGATCGAGTTGCGAGCAATTAACAACCGAGGGCGAAATGCTCACCAGGCTAACGCTGCCGCAATTATCGGAAGTTTGATCGACGAGCATAGCTTCGGTGAGGGCAACATCGGCGTCTTCAAAAAGCGTCACCTCAATATTCAGCAGGTCGAGGTCGGGCGGCGTATTATCGGTGACGGTAATAGTTTGTATAAACTGCTCCATGCTGGTATTACCGCATTGATCGCCCATCTGCCAGGTGCGCACGCGGGTATAATTGCCGGCGCAACTTCCTTCGTTGGTCACATCGCTGAGCAATTGGGCTACAGCAATGCCGCCCAGATCAACGCCTTGCGGTTCGAGGTCGAGGGCGGCCTCCAGGCCGGCAGCATCATTGCAATCCACTGATACGTCGAGGCTGCCCGGCGCGCTGCTGATAAAGGGAGGCGTATTGTCATTGCAATCGAAGGTAAACACCAGCAAATAAGTGGTAGAAGAAAAAGGCACATCGATATCAATCCAGCCGGTGTACGTGCCTGGCGGCAGGGGTACGTTGAGCGACCCAATGAGGTTAGAAGTGGGGATATCGGCGTTGTTGATATTGTCAACCTCCACATCCGGACTGTTCAACGGCTGGGCGTCATCGCCAAACCAAAATCGAAATTTGACAGGGGTAGTTTCAAAAAGGGCATCCATCTCTTCGAGGTGAATAGATACCAGTTCGAAACCTTCCGGCACTGTAAATGTAAACAAATCATGGTAGTCTACTTGAGAAGGTACCAGACAACCAAACAAGTCAATCTCGAGATTATCGCCGCTCACATCGGCCATACTGATATTGTCGGGGTTGGCAAACGACAAACTGCCGCCCAGGTCGTTGCTGAAGCACTCTTGAAGATCGGCATCAAAGTGGTTTTTTTGCGCCTCGGCGCTCACTTTGCGCGCCCTTGCATTTTCCAACAATGGTTGTTGTGCCGAAAGGGATAGTGCAATAAACAGGCTTAATACCGTAAAAAGGGGGGATTTGTTAATACGGGTTTTAATCAAAGAGAAAAGCATGGTCGTTTTTTTGGTTAATAATTATTGTTCAAATTTCCACCCCAAAGTTGCCGCCATGCCAACAGCCAAAGGTTTAATGATTTTTCAAAAAGTATAAAAAAGTATTAAAACTGAAAATTCGGTTAAGAAAAAATTAAAACAGGCAATTACCGTTCCATTTTAGGTTTTGTAGCGTTAAAAAAGATGTAACTTATGGCCATATTAACGATTGTAGCCCAATGAAGCACCTTTTACTCCTGATGTTAACCCTTTCGGCACTGCACAACGGCTTCGCCCAAAAGCTGTTGTCTTTTGAGCCCAATGCCGTGGAAGAGCGCTTCCTGGTGGATCTCGACGACTGGACGAAGACGGTCGAGTTGAGCGCTACAGTCACCAACACATCCAACCAAACCCTGCTGCTGAAGTGGAAAAGGAATATCGTAAACCAGCCGCTGGGGTGGCAAACCCAGATTTGCGACGACTTTGCCTATTACACGCCAGACATTTCGACGAATTACTCTCCCAAATACAACATCAACGCTCCCGTGGAGCTAGCCCCAGGCGCTTCGATATCATTTTCGCTGCATATACAGCCGCTGGGCACTGCGGGCAGAGGGGTATACGAAATCCCCTTTTCAACTACTAAAAACCCCGATAAAATCATCGGCTCGCTCATGTTTACGGCCAATGTGGAAGATGCCGACAAAGAATTTTCCAAAGCAACGCTGCGTCTATACCCCAATCCCGCCATTGACTATTTTGAAATTACCCCCAACGCCCCTGTTGACGAGGTGATTCTATACAATATGATCGGCAAAAAGGTACGCACCTACGATGCCACCCAAACCAACCGCTTTGATATTTCTGATATCCCTGCCGGGCTCTATCTCGTAAGTCTGCTAAACGAAAAACGCGGAGTGGTCAAAACGCTGCGACTCAACAAGCGCAGCTTGCGACCCTAGCGCATCCGTCAAGCGTTTGACAAATTCCGCTTTCCCCCCGCTTGCCTGCGGCAAAGTCATTATCTTTCGCTTCGCTTATTAATTGCTTTTTATAAAAACGCCTATACCCATGCTGCGCCGCCTTTTATTAGTAGTTTTGATCGCCGTCTTTTTCTTGCCTGCCGCCAACTGCCAACTGCTCGATCACGTGCAGGGGGAGGTGCTGGTGCAATTCCGACCGCACGTCAGTGCGCAACAATGGATCAAAAAGTGGCAATATTTTGAAGGGCGGCCCACCGGCCTCAAAACGCGCAAACTCATCTCTCCGCCAGTACGTATCTGGGCATTAACCTTCGACTTCGCAAGTATCCACGAAACCCGCTTTTTGCAAGCCATTCGTCGCGACGCCGAAGTTATCGAAGCGCAATTCAACCACTTTGTCTACACCCGCTCTACCATCCCCGACGATCCCGGCTTCGGCAGCCAATGGCAATACATCAATACGGGGCAAAGCGGCGGCCTTCCAGGCGCCGATATCGATATGGACCTCGCCTGGGATATTACCACCGGCGGCCTTACTGTAGAGGGCGATACCATTGTAGTTTGCGCCCTCGACGACGGCATCGACCTCAACCACGAAGATTTTCAGGATAACCTCTGGGTAAACCATGCGGAAATCCCCAACAACGATATCGACGACGACAACAACGGCTACGTCGACGACTACCGCGGCTGGAGCACCGTCACCGATTCCGACAATATCAGCGGCGGCGGCCACGGCACTCCTGTAGCCGGCATCATGGGCGCCAAAGGCAACAACGGCATCGGCGTTGCCGGCATCAACTGGAATGTGAAGCTGATGATTGTGAAAAATAATTTCAACACCAACGAGGCCGCGGTGCTTGAAGCCTACTCCTATCCCCTCGTGCAGCGCATGCGCTACAACGAAACCAACGGCGCCGAAGGGGCTTTTGTGGTGGCTACCAACGCCTCCTGGGGCACCGACCTGGGCGACCCCGAAGACGCTCCGCTGTGGTGCGCGTTCTTCGATACGCTAGGCGTACATGGTATCCTCAACTGCGGCGCTACCATCAATGGCAACGTAAATGTGGATATCGAGGGCGACCTGCCCACGGCCTGCCCCAGTGATTACCTCATTTCGGTGACCAACATGAACCACAACGACGTGAAGGTCACCCAGGCCGGCTACGGCGCTACGACGATCGACCTGGGCGCCTTTGGCGCCGGCGCCTGGACTACCGACCTGCCTAATACCTATGCGCCTTTCGGCGGCACCTCCGGCGCTACGCCCCATGTGACCGGCGCAGTGGGGCTGCTGTATTCCGCTCCTTGCCCTTCTTTTATCGCTATTGCAAAAAGCGACCCCGCCCAGGCTGTTTTACTTGCCAAACAATACATCCTGGAGGGTGTCACTCCCAACGCCAGTCTGGACAGTATCACCGTCACCGGCGGGCGGCTCAACGTATACAACAGCCTGCAACTGCTCATGCAAAATTGCAGCGGCTGCCCACCCGCCACCAGCGTAAAAGCCGTTGACGTTACCGACGAGCAGGCTACGATATCCTGGAATGTCACTGACAGCATCACACAGGTCGACCTCCTCATTCGCCCGCTCGATAGCCCCGAGTGGGATACGATTCCCGGCGTAAGCTCGCCGTTTGTACTCGACAGTCTGCTATCCTGTACCCAATACGAGCTGCAACTCACGGCCTATTGCGCCGCCGATACCGCTAATTTGTTCGAAAATTTTGTTTTCAAAACCGACGGCTGCTGTGAATTACCCCAGGATTTACTGGTATCAGAGGTCAGCGACTCGTCGGCATTGTTTACCTGGGGCAACGTATTGGCGGCAACCGAATTTGTATTGCAATGGCGACCGGCAGGTGATTCCACCTGGCAAACGGCAACGATTGACGGCAACAGCTTTTCGCTCGATAGCCTTGAATCTTGCACTGATTACGAAGCCGCGCTTTTTACAGTTTGCGATACCCTGCAAACCGAACCAAGTAACCTGATGAACTTCCGCACACGCGGTTGCGGCGCCTGTACCGACCTCGAATATTGCCCGGTTACAAATCTCAACGCATCTGAAGAGTGGATAGAACAAGTCGTTTTTGCCACAATTGACACAACCAGCGGCAGCAATGACGGCTATGGGCTTTATACGGATATTCCCGCCCCAATCCTGGAATTGGGCGGCAGCTATGATATTAGCCTGAAACCGGGTTTTTCCGATTTTGTCTACCAGGAATACTTCAAAGTATGGATTGATTACAACCAAAACGGGATTTTTGAAAATAACGAAATTGCCTTTGACCCCGGCGCCACCACTTCAACCGGCATTACCGGCACGATAGTCATACCGCCTACCGCCCCCATCGGCTTTACCCGCATGCGCGTGGTGATGAATTTCCAGAATGTGTCGGGACCCTGTAATTTCGCCAACGGCACTTTCGGCGAAGTGGAAGATTATTGCGTAAATATAGTGCCGACTACCTATTGCGCCAGGCCGACCAATATAGATACGCTCAATATTGACCTTACCAATGCCGAACTGGGCTGGGATTTTGTGGCGCCCGCCATTAGCTATGTGGTTCGCTACCGCAAAGCCGGCGAAGATTTGTGGGAGGAGCTGTCTTCGCTTACCCCCGGCATCGTACTGGCTAATCTCGAACCTTGCCAGGATTATGAGGCCCAGATACAGACTATCTGCGGCTACAGCCTGAGCGATACGGCCAGTAATTTCGCTTTCCGCACCAACTGCATAACTGATATTGCCCCCGGGCCGCGCGCCGACTTCGAGTGGAGGGTATTCCCCAACCCGTTCAGCGAGTCCCTGCGCATCGCAGTAGACGCACCCCGCGGCGGCGAGTTGTACCAGATGGAAGTAATCAGCGCGCTGGGGCAGGTCATGAGCCGGCAGCCATTGCTCTGCGCATCTCCCGGCGTGCACTGGTTCGACATAGCCGGCAGCAACTGGAGTGCCGGTATTTACCTGGTTCGACTTACTAATAGCGAAGGCGGCATGGCCGTTCGAAAAGTGGTAAAACAGTAGGTCAAAAGGCGTTATAGTATAATTATTGCTAATTTTGTGGCCGAAATACAAAACACGGCCCACTATGCAATGGAATCTCAGCGGTAAAAACGCCCTGGTAGGCGGCAGCAGCAAAGGAATAGGCAAGGCTACCGCCATCGCGCTGGCCGAACTGGGCGCCAATGTCACCCTGGTATCGCGTTCCGCGGATATCATGGGCGATGTCATCAAGTTATTGCACAAAACGCCGGGGCAAGACCACGATTTTCTTGTAGCCGATTTTACCGATACCAAAGACCTCCATACCAAAGTATCGGCGCTGGTGTCCGAGAAAAATATACATATCCTGGTCAACAATACCGCCGGCCCGCCTGCCGGACCAATTACCGATGCGGCAGCCCGGGATTTTCTGCAAGCGTTCAACAATCACCTCATTTGCAATCATTTGCTTGCACAAGCCGTATTGCCGGGTATGAAACGCGACAACTACGGTCGCATCATCAATATTATTTCTACCTCTGTTAAAGCGCCGCTCGTCGGGCTGGGCGTTTCCAATACCGTGCGGGGCGCTGTGGCTAGCTGGGCCAAAACTATGGCCAACGAACTGGGCCGGTTTCAGATTACTGTCAATAATGTTTTGCCGGGGTTAACCCTCACCGATCGCCTGCACGACCTGATTGAGCGCCAGGCTGCCGAATCCGGGAAAAGCGTGGAAGAAGTGGCCCGCGCCATGCAAAGCAGCGTGCCGATGGGGCGTTTTGCCCAGCCCGCCGAAATTGCCGCCGCTGTAGCCTTCCTTGCCTCGCCGGCAGCCTCGTATATCAACGGCGTCAACCTGCCCGTCGACGGCGGTCGTACCCGTAGTCTTTGATCACCCGCTATTGAATAAATACCTATGAGCCAATTAGTCTATTATTTATTGCTCAAGCCTATATCGCTGCTGCCTTACCGGGCGTTGTACGCCTTGTCGGATTTCATCTGTTTTGTATTGTACAACTTATTGGGCTACCGCAAAAAAGTGGTGGTGACCAACCTCAAAAATTCGTTTCCCGACAAATCGCCGCAGGAGATTGAGGCCATCGCCGGCAAGTTCTACCACCACTTCTGCGACCTCATCCTCGAATCGGTGAAAATGTTCAGCATCACCCGCGAGGAAGTCAACGAGCGCTGCCGCATTGTCAATCCAGAGGTATTCGAACACTACGCTGCCGAAGGCCGCAGCCTGTTGCTGGTGGCCGGCCATTACAACAACTGGGAATTGGCCGCCGTAGCCTGCGACATGCAAACGCCGCACACCGCCGTGGGCATATACAGCCCATTGGCCAATCGCTTTTTTGATAATAAATTATACCAATCGCGCAGCCAATTTGGATTGGAGTTGTTGCCCAAAAAACAGGTAAAGCCGTTTTTTAAAAACAACGCCCACCGGCTCTTGGCTTTTATGTTCGGCGCCGACCAATCGCCCTCCAATGCCGCCAATGCCTACTGGACAACCTTCCTCAACCAGGATACCGCCGTGGCTTTCGGTACCGAAAAATACGCCGTTGAATACAACTATCCCGTGGTATTCGGGCGGATCAACAAGTTGCGCCGCGGCTATTACACGATGGACTTTACCGTGCTTGAAGACCAGCCTGCCAATACCTCGTTTGGCGAAATTTCGGAAAAACACACCCGCGCACTCGAGCAACAGATACTGGAACAGCCGGAATATTGGCTCTGGACCCACAAACGCTGGAAGCGCAAACGTCCGGTGGATGCAAACGGCGCTGCTTCGCATGTCTGACCGGGGGGACCACCTTCGGCAACTTGCCGCCTGCCTGATCGACCCCCACTGTCGCTGGGAGCAATGGGCGCCAGCCCTCGATCAATGGTATGACGATTTGTGTGCCCTGGCCCAAATTGATCCACGCAACCAGGCGTTGCTCGACAACGTAGAACTGAAATACGGCCAGGCCATCGGCGCCTATTGGGCTGCCTCTTGTGTGAAAGATTACCACCGCACCCGCCGGTTTGTCCAAGGTATCTACCAGGCCATCATCGATCAGCAGGCACTGCATCCGGGGCGGGCTGTCAATCTCCTGTATGCCGGCACGGGGCCGTTTGCCACCCTCGTATTGCCATTGATGACCCTCTTTCGACCCGGTGAAGTTGATTTTTATTTCTTGGAAATCAACCCGCAAAGCAGAGCCATCCTCGGGCAAGTCCTTGAATTATATAACCTTAGCGAATATGTCCGACTTATCAGCGACGCCGATGCCTCCACCTTCCAACTACCTGACGACATAACCATCGATATAGCAGTAGCGGAAACCATGCAGCACGCTTTGCAACGCGAGCCGCAGGTAGCCATCACCCTCAACCTCTGCCGGCAATTGCCGCCCCACGCGATATTTATCCCGCAACAAATCACCATTTCCGCCGGCTTGTTACACCCGGGAAAAGATACCGAAAGAGCAATGGGTCTGCTGGAAGATCTGCAAGACGCGTATCTCCTGTTGACTGTTATTTTTGATCTTCAAAAAGAAAATGCAGCGCAGTACTTGACAGCAGCGGGTGAATATCATTTCCCTGTGGTCGAAACCGTAGCACAAATTGACGAGGGTTATTCCCGCCTTTGTCTGTTTACAAAAATCCGGATATACAACGACATTCAGCTCGACTACTCCGACAGTGGGTTGACGCTGCCCAAAACCCTTGGCGATATTGCCGTCCCTGCCGTTTCCTTGCAATTTCAATATCAACTGGGGGTCGACCCGGGTTTTGTATGGAAAATGATCCCCGCCCGTTAGCAGCCTACTGTTGTAACCGCAGGCGCACCGCGGACACACTCAGAACCCCACCGCCAGCGACGCCGTATAGAAATAATTCTGTTGCGACGGTTTACTGACCAGTGTAAAAATATGGTCTTCACTTTGAAGCGTGCGAGCTTCGAAGCGCAACGCAACATTTTCAACAGGCATAATATCAATATTGGCAGACAGGCCGAACACCTGAAAGCCGTTGAGCGAATTGGTCGTTACAATAACCTGATTTTCATCGTTATAGTACTCCGCGCGGGCGGCAACGGCCAGCTTGTCGGTGAAGGCATAGCGGGCTATGACAACAGGAGTAAACCAGTAGTCGTATTCGCTTTCTTTAGGGCGTTGTTGCTGAGCGCCCAGGTCGAGCCCTGCAATGAGGCCGAATTTGGGCGTTAGTTGAAACATGCCGTATAAGTTATTGAAAACGCGCCATCGCTCCTGGTCTTTGCCGGGGAATTCATTACCGATAAAAGTGCTCCAATTGAGCGTGAGTTTATCGTTGGGCTTGAAAGTGAGCTGAGTTCCGAAGGCGGGCGTCTGGTTGGCGTTGATGCGGCGGATGCGCTGCCAGCCGTTGAGCAAAAGGCCTGCCACATACCACCTGCCGCCTTCCGAGGTATAGCTGAGCCGTGCGCCGGCTTCGTAATAAGGCGAGGTTTCGGCGGCCAGGCTTCGAGAGAGCGCCCAGCAGTCTTTGCTGACGGCGCTTTCAAAACCAATATGCGAGGGTAAAATGCCTGCGTCGAGCCACAGTTCTTTGTTTTTCGACAATTTCACGCCTGCATTAGCTTCAAAAACAAAGCGCAACAACTCCTGTTCAGCTGCCAGGTTGTATTGGGCGTAAGTGCCCGCCATCAATGCCATATTGGCCCGCACCCGGTTGCCCGAGTAAGCCCCTTTGAGGTAGGCCAGGTTGATATTGAATTCGTTGTGGCGGTTGTGGCTGTAGAAAAAGCCGGGGCGCTCATGGCCGGCGGGATTACCGGCGTCGTAGCTGTAATAGGCTTCCACATACCCCGAAAAAGTAAGGTTTGATTCGGTTCCGGTGAATATCATTTCCTGCGCGCCAAGCGCTGTCAGGCAAAAAAGAAATAATAAGGTTAGTACGGATTTCACAGGTTAGCTTTTTTATGGGTGAAAATTTGTAATTTTTTTTTCTGCAGCTTCAAAGGCCTGTACTTTTAGGGGTAGTAATATTAGGCGGTTTCAAATAAAAAGGCTCGTAATAAGCCAGGTTGACAAAGGCGCCCTGTCTGAAGCCTTCAAGTGCGAGCGGCGCCAGATGTTGCGCCGAGCATCGCAAATCGGTAAAAAACACTTGCGGAGAAACAAATAGCGGCCTGGCTTTGACTGAGCCGTTGCCGCAGCACACCACGGCAAAACCCTTTTGCAGCCATTCATCCAGCCAACCGGCATGCAGGACGACCGCTGCCGGCGCCGTCACCTCGCGCCCTTCTATATCGTACAACGCCGCGTATACCTCCATGCGGCGGGCGTCGATCATTGGGTAATACAAGGTAGGTTGATCGGTGGAGACAAGCGCAGCGGCGTGGGCCAGCGACGCCAGCGTGGGCACAGCCAAAAGCGGTTTGTCGAGGGCATAGCAGATGCCTTTGGCAGTAGCCACGCCGATGCGCAGCGAAGTATACGACCCCGGGCCGCCGCTCACGGCCAGGGCATCGAGATCAGCGAGATGATGCCCCCCCTCCGACATACAGCGTTCGATATAGGTGGTGAGTTGCGCAGCATGATCGTTGACCGACTGCGACTCCGCCAGCGACAACAGGGCCTCGCCGCGGCACAACGCCACCGAACAGACATCAGTGGCGGTTTCTATATTTAAAATCAGGGGTTCCGGCATATGGCGGTATTACTGTCGACTATAATTCGGGGCTTCCTTTGTAATAGTAACGTTGTGCGGGTGACTTTCCGTTCTGCCGGCGCCCGATATTTTCACAAAGCGGGCATTATTCAGCGCTTCGATATTGGGGGCGCCGCAGTAACCCATGCCCGCGCGCAAGCCGCCGATGTATTGCAACATCACCTCCGCCAGAGTACCTTTAAAAGGCACGCGGCCCTCGATGCCTTCGGGCACCAGCTTCTCTACGTTCGCATCGGCTTCCTGGAAATAGCGGTCGGCGGCGCCCTGC
>JRYG01020455.1_pt1 | contig 15043 bp, 16 predicted proteins | sample 235341 | NCBI WGS metagenome assembly JRYG01 (sample SAMN03074218, study PRJNA261478) | activated sludge metagenome | biome: Wastewater Treatment Plant; feature: Wastewater; material: Activated sludge; isolation source: activated biomass of a wastewater treatment plant treating hydrocarbon... ... | reverse complement strand
GAATCTTCCGGAATGTGCGGAATGCATTAAATGACAACGGCCTCTTCATATTTGATGTCAATACTCCGTACAAGCTTAGCATGCTTGAGCGTATTTCGCCGCTCGTGCATGAGTTCGGCAGGAACATTCTGATCATGGACATCAGAAAGACCGGCACAAACGTCTTCAACTGGAATCTCAAAGTTTTCGAAAATGTGAACGGGCCTGATTACAGGCTTGTGGAGGAGAACATTGATGAAGCGGTTTTTGAAACAAGCAGGATATTAACCGAACTGGAGAAGTCTTTCGATGTTCTGCGGACGGAAGAAGAAGACGGGAGAAAAGCAGGCCCAAAAGCCGAAAGGGTTTATTTCATTTGCAGAAAGAAAAAATCTAAGTGATAATGAGAAAGATAGTCGAATGTGTCCCGAATATTTCGGAAGGCAGGGACGAAAGAATAATCAGCGCGTGCGCCGAAGCGGTAAGGCAGGTCAGCGGAGTTACGCTTCTGGATGTGGATCCCGGAAAATCAACCAACAGAACCGTGTTCACATTTGTCGGCGATCCGGAATCTGTTGTTGAAGCGGCGTTCAGATTCAGCGCAAAGGCCTATGAGCTGATAGACATGCGGAAACATTCTGGGGAGCATCCGAGAATGGGAGCCGTGGATGTAGTTCCTTTTGTGCCCGTTTCTGACGTTACCACCGAAGAGTGCGTCGAATGTGCCATGAAATACGGGAAGCGAGTTGGTGAAGAACTTGGTGTTCCGGTTTACCTTTACGAAGAAGCGTCATCAAATCCCGACAGAAAAATGCTTAGGCAGATCAGGGCCGGAGAATATGAAGGTTTGAAGGATAGGATACTCAGGCCGGAATGGAAACCGGATTTCGGACCTCAGGAATTCGTGGCTGAGTCAGGCGCAACCGTGACGGGAGCAAGGTTCTTTCTTATTGCTTACAATGTGAACATACTCGGCACAAAGGAACAGGCACACAGGATCGCGCTGAACATCAGGGAGCAGGGGAGAAACGAGAATGAGCCGGGAAGGCTCAAAGCCGTTAAAGGAATCGGATGGTATGTGCAGGAGTACAACATGGCTCAGGTGTCAATGAACCTCGACAATTACAAGATCACTCCGCCGCATGTTGCATTTGAAGAGTGCGCAAAGGATGCGCGTGAGCTTAACCTCGGTGTTTGCGGAAGCGAGCTCGTGGGCTTGATTCCGCTTGAAGCAATGCTGATGGCTGCGGATTATTACATAAAGAAGGAAAACCTTTTCATACTTGATGAGATGCAGAAGATAAGGCTTGTCATAGACAGGCTGGGGCTCTCATCGATCTCGCCGTTCATTCCGGAAAAAAGGATAATTGAATACATGATATCCGGTGAAGCCGAAGAGCCTCTTGCATCGCTGACTGTGCGTGCATTTACCGAACTTGTCGGCGCAAGAACATCAGCGCCCGGAGGAGGAAGCGTGTCTGCACTGATAGCCTCGCTTGGCGCGGCTCTCGGCGCAATGGTGGGATGGATGACATACGGCAACAAGAAGTTTGCGCACCTTGATTCTAAGATGAGAGCGCTCATCAGCCCGCTTCACATTAAGATGAAGGAGCTAATCCCGCTGATAGATGCAGACACAAATGCATTCAATGATTATATGACTGCCATGAAGATGCCGAAGAAAACCGAAGAGGAACAGAAGGCAAGAAAGGCAAAGATGCAGGAAGGGCTGAAGAAGGCTGTTGAGGTGCCCCTTGCTGTGATGCGTACTGCAGATTCATGCTGGGAGAGCATGGCTGAGGTTGCAAAGTACGGCAACATCTCCTCGAAGAGCGATCTTGAAGTGGGGGCAAAAAGCCTTCAGACAGGCATCTGGGGCGCATCAAAAAATGTCGAGATCAACCTTCCGCAGATCGAAGATCCCGGTTTCAAAGAAGCGGTGATGAAAGAAACAGATGAACTGAACAGAAGAGCGGAATCATATGTGAAGAAGATCCTCAAGACTCTTGAGAAGCGCTCAGAGGAAAAGTGACTGCTGTTGCAGTTATTCCTGAAGGCCTTTAGTAATCAGCCTGCATACCACAATGCAGGCTTTTTTTGTAATACCCCGAAATAGTAAATGGCGTGTTTAAAAATAAGTTCTCGTTAAGAAAAGGAACAGAGCCGCCAAACTCAAAGATGCAGATACGATTCATTCATGCAAGCGTGTAGAAATCTTCTTTGCCTGTTGTGTGATGCCTGATCACATTGGCCCGGACAAGGTTAACCAGCGTCCGGCTTGCACGGCGCTCTGATATGTTCACAAGCTTTTTGAACCCCTTAACGGTGATCTTGTCGTTCTCATTCAGATAATCAAACAGCTTCTTCTCAATCTCGCCGATAGTGATCTTCAGCGGATGTGAATCTGCATTTGTATCCTTGAGTATCTTAACGGTTTCCTTTGTGGCTGTTATGCTTTGGTCCTTGTGGCGGATGTAAACCCTTGTGCCTTCATCTGAGTCGTCTTCGGTTATGAGGCGGTGTGGCTTGCGGTTGCTTTCTTTCACATGGACAACAACTATGTCCTTTCCCTTCAGCAACAGAACTTCCGCTTCATAATCAAGCTCCGGCTCGCAATAGAACCGGGCGGCCATTGAGATCAGTTCAAGCTCGCCCTTCTCGCTTTCGACGCCCACAATGCTCTTGTCATCGTCAATTCCGAAAATGATCCTTCCGCCATGCGAATTGGCAAATGCGATCATCTCCTTGGCAATCTTCTCGGGGGATGAGAACTTGCGCTTGAACTCGACATACTGGTTCTCGCCGTTCTCTATAAGTTCATTGAGTTCTACAAGATACACTTGCGTCTAAAGTCTTTGATTTTTTTTCATATCAAGATAATTCTGCAGTATGATCTGCGCAGAAAGTTCGTCCACTAATCCTTTGTCCCTTCTCTTGCCCTTTCTCACAACCGCCTCAAGCACTCCCGCTTCGGCCATTCTGCTTGTAAGCCTCTCGTCAATGAATTCAAGTTTTGCATTAAGCCCTGCCGACCTTAAATGACCATCCAGCTTCTCTGCAAATTTCCTGGTCTCCTTTGTCTGCGGAGTCTCTTCTCCGGAAAGCGAAACGGGAAGCCCTATCACGATCTCAGATATCTCTTCCTCCCTTACTATTGCCTCGATCCTCTTCATCAGTCCGGCGTCATTCAGCAAATGACGCCTTGCAAATGCCATTGAAAGCCCGGGATCGCTGACGGCAATGCCCACCCTTTTGGAACCGTAGTCTATTCCTAAATTTCTTGGCACTGTGCAGTGGATTGATTTTCCTTAAATACCATCAGCCGTTTTTGAGAAACTGCTTCAGAAGCTTACCCGGTTTGAAATGAACTTTTCTTCTTCCGGGTACATAAATGAACTCGCCTGTCTTAAGGTTCCTTGCTTTGGGTTTCGGACGCGTTTTTTTTATCTCAAACACGCCAAAGTCCCGGATCTCAAGCCGCGCCACAGGATCGGCCTGCATCAGCACCTCCCTTATTGATTCTATGAAACAATCCACGATCAGCTTTTCCGTAAGCTTCTTTCCGATGAGCTTGTCATACAACTTCGTCTCAATGTCTCTTCTTGTGTACGTCTTTGCCTTTTCTGTCTCACGCTTTGCCATTGACCACCTCAAGATATCTTTTGAAATACAGGTAAGATGAATAAAGGATCAGCGCTATGGAGATGAAATACATTATGCTTCTCAATGCATCAAGACTTTGCGAGTTAATGACCGAAAGCAGAATCACCAGTCCTATGCTGAACACTGCCGCTTTTCCGGGATAATTCGACATGAGCCGCACATCTTTTCTGGTGTTAAGGTACATCCCGAAACCGAGGATCAGAATGTCTCTAAGCGCAATGATTGCGAAGAACCACAATGGAAGCTTCCCGATGTAAAGCAGTGAGAGCGAAATGAATATTACGGCAATCTTGTCTGCAAGCGGGTCAATGATCTTCCCGAACTCAGATACAAGTGAATTCCTCCGGGCAATGTATCCGTCAAGCAGGTCTGAAAAATACATGCATAGAACGATTGCTATGATTGCAGTATTTTGCGTTTCAAAATGTCTGATAATAAGATAACATGCAGGAATCGTGAGAAACAATCTCAGCAGGGAAATAAGATTCGGTATAAGTAAGATTTCTTTGTTGAATTGCACGGATCAAAATAATTAATCAGAGACTTAAGTTTCAATCAAAAATCAAAGCTGTGAACCGCATTTATCTTGACAATGCTTCAACAACGGAAACAGACAGCCGGGTGCTGGAAGCAATGATGCCGTATCTTACCGGGAAATTCGGAAACGCGTCTTCCATCCATTCATTCGGCAAAACCGCCAAGATTATGCTCGAAGACACAAGGGACATCATAGCAGAAGCGATCGGTTGTTCGTCTTCCGAAATCTTCTTCACATCGGGCGGAACGGAGTCAAACAACTTTGCGATAAAAGGAATGGCATTCAGCCGGATTGGGAAAGGCGGGCACATTGTGTCATCACTAGCAGAGCACTCCGCCGTACTCGACACGCTGAAATACCTTGAGAACAGGTTCGGTTTCGATGTCACTTACATCGCTCCTTCCGGGGGCGGTAGCATTGATCCTGACAGAGTAGCGTCTGCGGTCAGGGAAGACACCTTTCTGATCTCTCTTATGCATGCAAACAACGAAACGGGCGCGCTCACTGATGTCAGAGCTGTTTCGGGAATTGCATCAGCTTACGGCATCACTTTTCACAGCGACACCGTTCAGAGCCTTGGAAAGCTAAAGATTAATGTAAAGGAACTTGGCATGGACATGGCCGTAATTTCCGCACACAAGATATACGGACCCAAGGGAATATCGGCACTGTATATTAAGAAAGGTACAAATCCGGATAAGTTCATGCACGGCGGGATGCAGGAAAGGGATATGCGGGGAGGAACCGAGAATACGGCGGCAATTGCGGGATTCGGCAAGGCAGTACTTATCTGCAGGGATCAGGCCGGGCGTGACTTTGAGCATTACACTGAACTTCGCAGGCATCTTCTCGGACAGTTAAGGAACGCGTTCGGAAAAGCGGTATCGGTTAACAGTCCGGATGATGAGAGCAAGTGTGTCCCGAACATTCTGAATTTTTCGTTCAGAAAGCAATTTGCCGCGTATGACGAAGAAATGCTGCTTATACAGCTTGACCTGAAGGGAATAGCAGTGTCGGGTGGGTCTGCATGCACTTCAGGCACAAACAAGCCATCTCATGTTCTTCTTGCAATGGGAAAGGAACCCGCCGAAGCGCTTGGGGCTGTGAGAGTTTCTTTCGGAAGAAACAATTCAAAGAATGACTGTGAAGTTCTTGTGGAGGCGCTTAAGGAATTTGTGACGCTGAAATGAACTACTGTTTTCCCGTTTCAAGATGTTCTTCGGCCACATCATCGCTTCCGTGGTGATGCTTCTTCCGGAAGATCAGATTCTTCGCGCTCCGGATGATGCCGCTGAAAATATAGAACAGGCAGAATGAGAATGAGCCTTCGCCATTTGTTGCAATGATTAGTACCGCCGCGATAACCAGTACAAGGAACGGAATAATGTTCTTTCTGACAGATGCCATACTTGGTTTCGGGAGAGTGTCATACTTGATCCTGCTGATCATAAGCGCGGGAAGAAGCACTGCAAGAATCAGAAGTACGGTAACGCTGTGCTCGTGAGAAAGTATCTTGTCATAGTAAAACAGGACGAATGAGCAAACCGTGAAAGCTGACATAGGCGCCGGCAGTCCGCTGAATTTGGATTTGTCAAATCCCGTGAGCTGGACGTTGAAGCGGGCAAGCCGCAACGCGGCGAAGACGAGGATCAGAGAGGAGATGACCATTCCGATCTCGCTGAGTTGGTGAAGGTAGATGTTGTAGATCAGGAAAGAGGGCGCAGCCCCGAATGAAATTACGTCGGAGAGAGAGTCGAGTTCAACTCCGAATCTGCTGGCTGAATTGGTCAGCCTTGCGGCAATGCCGTCAACTGCATCAAACAGCGAAGCGTAAATTATGAACAGTGCGGCGTTGTCAAAATCTCCGTGTGAAGAATGGACAAGCGACATGAACCCGCAGAATGCATTGAGTACGGTAAAAAGGCTTGGTATGAATCTCCTCGACAACGCCATCCTACAGCTCTGCTATTATCGTTTCGCCTGCAGTCACAATGTCGTTGATCTTCACTTTCACTTTGTAATCACCTCTCATTATCATATCAACCCTGGATCCGAATTTTATCATGCCGAACCTGTCACCTGCAGTGACGCCGCTTCCTTCTTCAATGTCATAAACGATCCGCCTCGCTACGAATCCGGCGATCTGCTTGAACAACACTTTCTCCTTCTCCGTGCTTCCTGAGATTCCGATCTCCGACCTCTCATTCCTTTCCGATGCCTTATGGTCAAAAGCCACTAAGTATTCGCCCTTCACATATTTCAGGTAATCAACTTTGCCGCTCAGCGGAATCCGGTTAACATGCACATTCAGCGGCGACAGGAAAATGCTTACCTGCTTCAGCTTCTCTCCTGCAGGAAAAAGATTGTCCTCATTGTTTGTGATGTCCTGTATCAAAACAACCTTTCCGTCAGCAGGCGAAAGCAGATCGCCCTGCCTGTAAGCCGAAGGCACTCTTCTTTCGGGATCCCTGAAGAAATAAAGCGTGAAAAGCCACAGGAAGACTGCAACTGCGCTCAGGAGAATGGTGACAATAGTATTATTCGTGAATACTGCGATGAGCGCAAGTATTGCTCCGATGATCAAGACCTTTGTTACAACATCCTTTCCGTAAGGCGTAATGCTGATCAACTTACCCTTTCCATTATTTCCTTGTAAGCTTCCTCTACATTTCCAAGGTCAAATCTGAATCTGTCCTTATCAAGCTTCTTTCCGGTCTTTGCATCCCAGAGTCTGCATGTGTCGGGCGATATCTCATCTGCAAGTATGACATTTCCGTCCTTGTCGCGCCCGAACTCAAGCTTGAAGTCAACAATATTGATGCCCCGCTCAGCAAAGAACTTCTTCAGTATCACGTTGATCTTCAGAGTCAGGCCTTTGATCTTCTCAAGTTCTTCCTTGGTTGCAATTCCGAGAGCCAGTACATGCGCATCCGTAAAAAGAGGGTCTCCAAGTTCATCGGATTTCAGGTAGAGTTCGATTATGGGCGGATCAAGCTCCGTGCCTTCTTCAAATCCAAGCTTTTTGACAAGGCTTCCGGCGGCAATGTTCCTGCAAACCACTTCGGCCTTGATTATGCTTACGCGCTTTACAAGCATCTCAGTATCGGAAAGTCTCTTTATAAAATGTGTCGGGATACCTTCATTGATGAGATGCCCGAAAATTATGCTTGTGATCTTGTTGTTCAGCTCCCCTTTGTGCGCAATTTTGTCCTTTTTCAGGCCGTTGAATGCGGTTGCGTCATCCTTGAATTCCTGTATGAGTTCGTCCTCGATTTCGGTTGAATAAAGTCTTTTGGCTTTGCCTTCGTATATTAAATTGCCCATTCGTAAATTTTTTCGAAATTACTCAATACTCCTTTAAGAAACTACGCTTAAGAACTGCATTACTTGGTGCAATCCTGTTTTTCCGCATAAACTCAATCAAGATATAGCCACTTTCTGTTACAGCAATCTTGTTCAATTGCACCTCCCGGCATCATTGTCATTTACAAAGTTGGAGCTAATGCAGATATTTGCCAAATGAAGATCCCCCCCGAAAAACTTGATGAGATCTCCTCTGCAAACGATATTGTGGAGGTCATCTCTGACTATATCCCGGTAAAGAAGCGGGGAAAGTCTTTTCTTGCTCTCTGCCCTTTCCATCCCGATAAGAATCCGTCCCTTCATATCTCACAGGAAAAACAGGTCTATCATTGTTTCTCATGCAAGGCCGGAGGGAATGTGTTCTCGTTCGTGCAAAATTACGAGAAGATCGGATTCATTGACGCCGCGACCAAGCTTGCAGAAAGGGTTGGCATCCGGCTTACCTTCTCCGGCAAGGAACTCGATACTTCAAATGAGATCTCCGTCCTGCTTGAGATCAATAAGGCGGCAGCGGAATATTTCAGGATGATGCTCAGGGATGTGAAAGGAAACGAAAGAGAATTCGTGCACACTTATCTGAAGCAAAGGAACATTGATGAGNNGTTTGGAATTGGATATTCCCTCAACAGATGGGATGCCATGCTGAATCATTTTCATGAAACCGGGGATTTCAGTCCGGAGGAAATTGAAAAGGCAGGCCTAATCATCAGGAAGGAAAATGAAAAGCAAGTATTTTACGACAGGTTCAGGGGAAGGCTCATGTTTCCAATTCACAATGAAAGCGGTAAGGTCGTCGGTTTCGGCGGCAGGAAGCTTCTCGAAGAAGATCAGGGCGGCAAGTACATTAATTCTCCGGAAACAAGGATATATAACAAAAGCCGAATACTCTACGGACTTAATCATGCCAAGGACCATATCCGTTATGCGGAATCTGCAATACTTGTAGAAGGATACATGGATCTCATTTCGATGTTCAGGCACGGCATTAGAAACGTTGTGGCCTCAAGCGGTACGGCGCTTACGGAAGAGCAGGTGAAGCTCCTTTCAAGATATGCAGGCAAGGTTTATGTTTTGTTTGATGCAGACTCCGCAGGCATCTCCGCTGCAAAGCGTGGAACAGAAATAATGCTGCAGGGCGGACTTGATATCGACGTAGTCGCACTTCCTGAAGGAGAAGACCCCGACAGTTTCCTTGGCAAGAAGGGCGTGGAAGATTTTCATAAACAGCTGAAGTCGGGAATGTCGTTCGTCAGTTTCATTTCCGACATGTACCAAAAGGAAGGCAAGCTCTCGTCTGTGGAAGGCAAGACCGAATTTATAAGAGAGGTCATTTCATACATAGCGGTGATTCCCGATAAGATCAAGCGTTCGCTGTTCCTTAAGGAGATAGCAGAAAAGTACTCGCTTATGGAAACAGACCTCAGGGATGAGCTCGAAAAGAACCTTAGAAGAAAGAAGCAGTTTCCCGAGACATCCGTAGTCATTCCTGATTCGCCTGTAAGGAGGAGGCAAGATTCAGCGGAGTATGAAGTTTCGGTTAATGAGAGAGAACTCCTTAGAGTGTTTCTCAGAGGTGATCCGGAAGCAGTTGCATACATCGAGAATAATCTTGAAACGGCCTTCATAAGAAACGGGAGGATACTGAAGATTGTGGAACATCTTCTTGACGATTGCGTAAATCATGAAACACTTGATCTGTCCAGAATCCTGCACGAATTCAACGAAGATGATGAGTGTGTCGGAATAATCATGGACGCCGTTGCAGACAAACATGAAGCAAGCTATTTCGAGTATTCGACATTTGACAGCTTGCTTGAAAACGAGATAAGACCCGTATATGACATTGACCATGCAAAGGATGTGATCAGAAGCCTCAAGCTTGAACAGGTCAACAAGGAAATTGAGAGTTTGAAAGGCGATCCGGAAAATCTGACCAGGGTATTTCAGTTAATCAAGGAAGCGACAGCGCTTAGAAAGGGGGCATGATGGCAGGAAAAGTCGTGTTTGCAGCATACAGGGCTCAGCCGGGCAAATTGAATGAGCTTCTTGAGATCATTTCTCAGAAAAGGAAATTCATGAAAGGTAAGGGCTATTACAGCAACAAGCATGCGTTTGTTCTCACAACAGAAAAAGACCCTCAGCTTGTGATCGAAGTGTTTGAATGGGCAGGCCTTGATGAAATAGACAGCGCCCACAAGGATCCCGAAGTGCATGGGATATGGAACAGGATGTATGNNCTTTTCGATCCGGTTGAAGTTTGAATCAATGATCAGAAGGAGGAATTGCACATGTTCAGCATAGAGCCCATCGGTTTTGTTCACAACCAGAGAAAAAATCCTGAAGATGATTACTGGGGCGATGTGATCTCAGAGATCCGGATCAGCGATAAGATCTCCGAAGACTGCATTGTCGGCATTACCGATTTTTCCCACCTTGAGATAATATTTTATTTCCATCTTGCAGATCCTTCAAAGATCAGCATATCGGCTTCGCATCCGAGAGGAAACAAAAAGTTTCCGAGGGTCGGGATCTTTTCACAGAGAAAGAAAGCGCGCCCTAATCTCCTGGGATCAAGTATAGTTAAGCTCTTGACTGCAGAAGGAAGGACGCTTAAGGTTACGGGACTTGATGCGGTTGACGGTACTCCCGTGATAGACATAAAGCCTGTTGTAAGAGAGTTTCTTCCTGTCGGGGAAGTGATTCAGCCTGATTGGGAAACCGAACTGATGAAGAAATATTGGGCGGTAAAAAAATCTTAACGCATTCTTCACAATTTAGTGTGTAAACTTTGCATTATATTGATTAGCTTTGCTCAAACTTTCTAGACCTTAATGGCTCAATTGAAGCGTCGGGATCTGAGAATTGCAGTAATGCAAGTTCTTTATGCTCACGAAATGTCCAAAGATCCTGTTGACAAGATCAAAAAGGATCTCCTTCCTGAAATCAAAGAAGAAGAGAGCAGGGATTTTGTAAACCAGCTCATCGAACTCACTCTGAAAGACGAGGAGATGCTCGATAAGATGATTCTTGAAAAGGTCGTCAATTGGGAGCTTGAGAGAATGGCTCTGATTGACAAGATACTTCTTCGGATGGGAATCACAGAACTTATGAACTTCCCCGAAATTCCACCCAAGGTGTCAATAAACGAAGCAATAGACATTGCTAAAGAGTATTGTACGCGAAACAGCGGAAAGTTTGTAAACGGCATTCTTGATGCTGTACTCGACGATCTCAAGAAAGCGAACAAACTCAACAAGACCGGCAGAGGCCTGCTCAATCTTAAGAAGAAGGAAGGCAAACCTCAGCCAAAGAAACAGAGCCAGCCGCTTCAAAACTGAAACTTAAATACCGCTGCATAACGGCTGATTGAAGAATAGACGAAATGTAATTATCTGGTCTTTGTTTGATTTCGGCAATTCGTCTTACGCCGTTATCATAGTTGCATTTGTATTTGCGGTGTTCTTCAAAAAGATTGTTGCCGGAGGCGAACCCGTTGCTGATTTCTACTGGGCGCTGGCAATCAACATCTCAATGATCGCATCCGCCGTGCTCAATCCTGTTTGCGGAGCTATCGCAGACAAGACACTCTCAAAAAAGAAATTCCTTCTCTTCTTCACCCTGCTCTGCATTGCGGCTACGGCGATGATGTATTTTACCGGCCCCGGCACAATTGCGCTCGCTTTGGTTCTCTTCATCATTTCCAATATCGGATTTCAAACCGGCCTGACATTCTATGATGCGTTCATGTCTGATGTTGCAGAACCGGAGGAGTACAACAAAGTGTCCTCAATCGGTTATGCGGTCGGCTATGTAGGTTCCCTTCTGTCCGTTGCGCTTGTGTTTCCCCTCAAGGATGATCCAAATCTGCTGTTTGTAGTGTGCGCCGTCTTCTTCCTGATCTTCTCTGCGCCCTTTTTCATCTTCATAAAAGAGAAAAAAACAGCTTCGGCACAGCATGGAAACCTGATAGCCTACGGATTTACAAAGGTTGCATCCACACTAAGACACCTAAATAGTTTCCCTAATCTCAGAAATTTTCTTCTGGCATTCTTCTTCTATATTGACGCGGTGAATACAATAATTTACTTTGCCGGAAATTATGCCAGCACAACTCTGGGATTTGACGTGACAGAGCTTGCAATATTTTTCCTGATAGTCCAGTTCACCGCAATGGCCGGCTCTTTGACCTTCGGGATGATAGGTGAGAGGCTGGGAATCAAAAGGTCAATCATGGTCAACATTGTCATATGGATAACCCTTACACTGGCCGTTTACTTCACAAGTGACAAGATGACTTTCTATGTGATCGGCGGTTTTGCGGGAACATTCCTCGGATCCGTGCAAAGCCTTTCAAGAACACTGATGACGATGCTCACACCGCTGGAATTCAAGGCGGAGTTCTTCGGATTCTATGGTCTTATGTCCAAGTTATGCAGGCTTCTTCGGCCCTCTCACATTCGGATTCGTATCCTATGTTTCCGGTTCACAGAAGCTGGCAGTGCTTTCTTTAGGACTTTTTTTCGTTGCAGGTGTGTTATTGCTGATGAAAGTAAAAGAAAAGGAGAAACCAAAAATTGCTTAATTCAGAAGAAGCAATCCTTGGATCAAAAGAGCTGGATCATCTAATAAGGCTCCTTGATGACGAGGACGAAAAGATCTACGGCAACATCAGGGAGAGGTTCATCTCATACGGAGACCTTTCCTCAGAGTATCTGAAAAACTTCACCGAGGACGATAACCTACTTCTCAGAGACAGGGCAAAGGAGATCATCTCCACAATTAATATAGATAAGCTTGAGAAGAAGTTTCAGGAGCTGTCGTCAGCCAAAAATATTCTTGAGGACGCAGTTTTTCTGATCGCGGAATTCGGATATCCGGGTTACGATCATCTGAAGTACAAGAGAATGGTTGACAGAATGGCTGATGACATAAGAAGAAATCTGACCGCAGTCCGCGGCGACTATGACGGCATCCCGGCAATATCAAAACTCAATGCAATCAATTCGTTCCTGTTTGAAGAGAAGGGATATGCTGGCAACAAGGAAGACTATTACGATACAGACAACAGTTTCATCAACAGGGTCATAGATACAAAGCTCGGAATCCCTATTACGCTTTCGGCATTGTATATCCTGATCGCAAGAAGGCTTGGCATTCCTGTGCACGGTGTTAACCTTCCCGGGCACTTCATAGTGAAATATCAGGACGATGCCGGGGAATACTTCATTGATCCGTTCAATCAGGGATTGATCGTCTCGCGGGATGAAGCGGCGGAATTCATAAAGAATCTCGGCATGACTGACGAGGAATTTGAGAATCTCCCTTACCTCAATGCTGCCGAAGACAAGGACATTGTGCTGAGGATGCTGAGAAATTTGTCAGAGAACTACAAAAGCAAGAAAGATGATGTGAAGGCGGCGCAGGTTGAGAGGTTAATGCTTGCATTGATATGACGGCACGCAATCCGATCCTGAGAGCATTGAAAAATAAGGCGGCGGCATTCTTGCTTCCGCTTTTTTTATGCGCATCGGTTCTTCCCGCACAGCAAAGCATACGTCTTGTTGAAAGCGTGCCTGAGGAAACATCGGTCGGTTCGCAATCCATTCAGAATACTGCAGATGTGTGGCTAGAGATGTTTCGAAATGCGAAGCAGTCAATTGACATTGAAACATTTTACTTTGCTGACAGGCCGGGCACCTCTCTCAATGACATTATCACAGAGCTTAAGCATGCGGCTGAAAGGGGAGTAAGGATCCGGATCATTATTGATTCTTCATTCTACGCCGCTAATGAAAAGGGAAGCGATGTGCTGGAAGGAATTGAAGGCATAGAGATCAGAAAGATCCCGATGCGGAACATTGCGGGCGGAGTGATGCATGCAAAGTATTTTATAACAGACAGGCAGAACATTTTCCTTGGCAGTCAGAATATGGACTGGCGTGCGCTCATTCACATTCACGAAATGGGAGTTGCAGTGACAGACAGGAAGCTCGCGGAAACATTCACGGAGATATTCGAAACAGACTGGAAACTGTGCGAGGGAAACATGGATGGAATTTTGAACCAGCGGCTTAACTTAGCTGTCAACAGTGAGAATCCCGTTGTGCTTAATGACAATGTATTCGGAACTGTGGAGTTGTTCCCGGCGGTAAGCCCCGTTGATTATTCTCCTGCGGGAATGAACTCTGAACTCACTGAGCTGAAGGAACTTCTGTGCAAGGCCGGGGACAGCGTCAATGTTCAGATCTATTCATATTCTCTCAAAGGCGGACCGGAAGGGGAGTTCCTGCAAATTGACAGTGTACTCAGGGAAACTGCCGCAAGGGGAGTTAAGATAAGGATCATTCTGCCCGACTGGGCGACACGTCCGGGAAATATCGATGCGATTAAGGCGTTGTCTGTTGTTCCCAACATGGCTGTTAAGATAATTTCATACCCTCTGCACAGCGGGGGCTTCATTCCCTATGCAAGGGTTGACCACTGCAAATACTTCACAGTTGATTCAGACATTTCGTGGGTTGGAACATCAAACTGGGAGCGGAGCTATTTTTACAACTCGAGGAACATTTCGCTCATTATGAAGAACACCGGAATAAACAGCGAACTGAACAAAGTGTTCGAAATTTCGTGGAACAGTCCCTATGCTGAGCCGGTTGATGTAAACAGGACATACGAAGAAGTAAAGAGAAAGTAGCCGCAGTTGATCTCTCCTTACTGACGGGAGGCAATACACACTATCAATTACCTGCTTATTGATTTTTGAAAAGAGTCTTTTTAATTTGTCCCTCATTCATTAATCAAATACCAAATTGTTATGAAGAAACTTGTCTTCATCTTTTTGGTGCTTGTTCTTACCCCAAATCTTTATTCACAAGAGGACAAAGCATCCACTCCCCAAAGCAGGAACTGTGCAACAATGGAAGTCCATGAGAGGCTTCTGAAAGAAGATCCCGGCTACAGAGACAGGCAGAACCAGATTGAGGCTCAGATTCAGGAGTATCTCAGGAATAATCCTGAAAGGGACAACCTCGTAATCAACATTCCGGTTGTGGTCCACGTGGTTTACAGAACTTCAACACAAAACATTTCTGACGCACAGATACAATCTCAGATGACGGTCCTGAATCAGGATTTCAGAAAGCTCAATCCTGATGTATCGGGAACGCCCGCGGCTTTTGCGGGACTGGCTGCTGACTGCCAGATAAATTTTTGCCTGGCTACAAGAGATCCGAACGGAAATCCGACAACCGGAATAACAAGAACCGCCACAACAAGGACTTCCTTTTCATCAAACGATTATGTGAAGAAGTCAAGCAGGGGCGGCAAGGACCCGTGGCCGGCGTCAAGCTACCTCAACATATGGGTATGCAATCTCTCAAACGGTTTGCTTGGATATGCACAGTTCCCGGGTGGCAGCGCTTCAACTGACGGAGTTGTAATCGGGTACAAGTATTTCGGAACTAACGGACAAGCCACATATCCCTTCAACAAGGGCAGAAC
>JRYG01002117.1_pt1 | contig 15043 bp, 12 predicted proteins | sample 235341 | NCBI WGS metagenome assembly JRYG01 (sample SAMN03074218, study PRJNA261478) | activated sludge metagenome | biome: Wastewater Treatment Plant; feature: Wastewater; material: Activated sludge; isolation source: activated biomass of a wastewater treatment plant treating hydrocarbon... ... | reverse complement strand
CAAAACGCGCCCCCGCCTTGCGGGACTTCGCTGCGCTACGCTCGTCTAAAATAAAATTTGCTCGCTTTCGCTCAATCACGAAAATCCAAACATGCTCTTAGTCTTCCACTACGGATATAGCTTATTTGTTAAACTGCATGCGCAAAAACGCCAGCGCTTTAGCGTTAGCTTGTTCTGCCGCCGATTTATCAAAATTGGGATTGCTGGGGTTGGCAAAAGCGTGGTCGGCGTCGAACATTTCGACCTGCAGCGACTTGTTGGTGGCTTTAGCCAGGTTTTCAAAGTTTTTCGCAACCGCAGGCGTAATCCAGGCATCTTTTTTTGCAAAAATACCCAACACCGGGGCATTCAACGGGGCAAGATCAGCGGCTTGCGTAACCGGCATGCCGTAGTACATCACACAACCCTTGCCCTGGCGGCCTGCCAGTATAGAAGCCTTGAGCGACCAGCCGCCGCCGAAGCACCAGCCCAGCGTAGCAACCTGTGCGGAAGAGCCCACCTGGCTCAAAGCGCCTGCGATAATCGCTTTGAGGTGGTTTTCATCAACTGATTCCATCAACCTGGCGGCATCTTCGGGGTTGTCGGCCACTTTCCCATCGTAGAGGTCGAGCGCTAAAACAGCCACGTCGCCCAGGCTGTCGCAAAGGCGGTCTGCCTCTCTTTTTACATGGTCGTTGAGCCCCCACCATTCGTGAATGACAAACAAATATTTACCGCTCAGATTTACTGATGGCGTCACAAAATAACCGCTGCCCTCCTTCCCATCGGTAGTGGCAAATGTCAGCGGCCGCCCTTTGGGCTTAAAATCAATGGATTGCGGTGACTCGTGGGCTTTTTGGAAGCTACTGTCTTGCGAAAATTGTTCCATGCCGCCCTTGTCAGATGAAGAAGGCTGGCAGGCAAACAGGCCAACGGCCAATGACAGGAATACAAAGAGGCGAATTGGTTTCATGAACTGCTAGTTTAATGGTTTTGCGATGTATCTTTGCGCCACTAATTTATGCAAAAAAGATATGCTAACTGCCGAATCAACACCAATGACCTATGAGCGGGGCAAATTTTCTGATGAGATCCTCCTCGCTTTATACGAGCAACTCGTCAAACCCCGGCTCATCGAAGAAAAAATGCTGATCCTGCTGCGCCAGGGCAAAGTGAGCAAATGGTTTTCGGGCATCGGCCAGGAAGCTATCGCCGTAGGCGCAACCATGGCCCTGTTGCCCGATGAATTTCTTTTTACGCTTCACCGCAATCTGGGCGTATTCACGGCAAGAAACATGCCGCTGGACAGATTGTTCAGCCAATGGCAGGGAAAAGCGCATGGATATACCAAGGGGCGCGATCGTTCTTTCCACTTTGGCGCCATGGAGCACCATATTGTAGGCATGATTTCCCATCTGGGCCCTCAACTCTCGCTGGCGGCCGGTGTGGGCCTGGCTCACAAATTGATAGGCGAAGGGCGCATTGCGGTAGCTTTCAGCGGCGAAGGCGGCACCAGCGAGGGCGAATTTCACGAAGCGCTCAACACGGCGGCAGTATGGCAATTGCCTGTCATTTTTTTGATAGAAAACAACGGCTACGGCTTGTCGACGCCTACCCGTGAGCAATACCGCTGCGAAAACATTGCCGACCGGGCCATCGGTTACGGTATGAAATCCCGGATCATCGACGGCAACAACATCCTCGAAGTATATCGCACGGTAGACGAGCTGGCTACTGAAATGCGCGTCAACCCAGAGCCCGTATTACTCGAATGCAGGACCTTCCGCATGCGCGGGCACGAAGAAGCCAGCGGCACCAAATACGTGCCCAAGGAACTCATGGAGCAATGGGAAAAACGCGACCCCGTTGTGAATTACGAACAGTGGCTATTGCAGGAAGGCATTCTTACAGAAGCCCGACGCGACGCCATCAAAAAAAGCATAAAAGCCGATATAGAGGCGGGGTTGAAGATCACCTTCGATCAGCCGCCGGTGCAGTCGGATGCCGGTCGAGAGCTGGCCGACGTATATGCGCCCTGGCAGCAAACCGTGGTGGCGCCGGCATCGGCTGCCGCTACGGATAAGCGCTTCGTAGATGCCATCAGCGACGGCATGCGCCAGGCTATGCGCCGTCATGACAACCTGGTATTAATGGGTCAGGATATTGCCGACTACGGCGGCGTATTCAAAATCACTGACGGTTTTGTCCATGAATTTGGCAAAGCGCGCGTGCGCAATACGCCTTTGTGTGAAAGCGCCATCCTGGGTATCGGCCTCGGCTTGAGCCTCAAAGGCTTCAAAGCAATGGTAGAAATGCAGTTTGCCGATTTTGTCACCTGCGGCCTCACCCAGATCATCAACAACTTCGCCAAGTTGCATTATCGCTGGGGGCAGAACGCCGACGTAGTTGTGCGCATGCCAACAGGCGCCGGCACCGGTGCGGGCCCTTTCCACTCTCAAAGTAATGAAGCCTGGTTTACCCATACGCCAGGGCTCAAAGTAGTGTATCCGGCCACCCCCTACGATGCCAAAGGATTGCTATTGGCAAGCTTCGAAGACCCCAACCCCATCATGTACTTTGAACACAAGGCTTTATACCGCAGCATATCCGGATTGGTGCCCGATGATTACTATACCGTTGAAATCGGTAAAGCCCGGGTTGCGCGCGAAGGTCGACAACTCAGTATCATTACCTACGGTATGGGCGTGCACTGGGCTTTGCAAGTTGTGGAGGAAATGGGTATTGACGCCGACATAGTAGACTTGCGTACATTACTGCCTCTAGACTATGCATCCATTGATGCTTCGGTGAAAAAAACCAGCCGGGTGCTTGTTCTTCATGAAGACACCCTGATCGGCGGGTTTGGCGGCGAAATTGCGGCCTATATATCCGAGCATCTCTTCGAATTCCTCGATGCGCCGGTATTGCGCGTAGCCGGGCTCGACTCGCCAATTCCATTCGCTACCGAACTCGAAAAGATATTTCTGCCTGTTGACAGGTTGCGCGAGCAACTGGCCCGGCTAGCGGCTTATTGAACCAAATTTTGACGGAAAGGCGCCTTTTAACCCATGAAAGGCGCCTTTTTTTGTTCATCGGGTTTTAATATTATAATTTTACTTGCCTTGTATCTTATATTTAATTACATTTGCATGAGTTCAGTTTTGATTGGCTAAAATCTCGTCTCCCAAGTTCAGGGGGAATCTACATCCATACCTCCCAACGATGGTTTTATCTTCGCTTGAATTTCCATTAGTGAACTGCAAGCAACAACTTCTCCTTTTGTTTGTATCTTTGCGGTCCAAACAAAAGTAAGGTTACTATGGATTTAAAGCACCTGGTTGCTGTAAGCGGTTTGCCCGGCATTTTTCGCATGGCTGCCAACCGCGCCAATGGCATGATCATCGAAGATTTGACCAACGGGAAAAAAGTTTTCGTCCCGGCCCGCAAACACCAATTTACCCCTTTGGAATCGACGGGGATATATATTGACAATGGCGACACCATTGAATTGGAAAAAGTATTCCAAAACATGATGGACAATGCCGGTACCACACCCCCTATTAACCCCAATTCCAGCCCTGAAGAGCTGCACCGGTACTTCAGCGCGATACTGCCCAATTACGACCGCGATCGCGTACATACCGGCGACATTAAGAAAGTCATCAAATGGTACAATATTTTGGGTGAAACCGGACTTCTGACCCAAACGCCCGAGCAGGAAGACAGCGAAACAGCAAAAGAAGAGGAATAATCTACTGTTGGTCGCTGTAGCTAGAGCACGAGAGGCTTTCAAGCGTTTTCCTTAGCGGCGGAAGGTAAGGGTTGCTCAACAACACAACTATGACTACTACAGCGATACCTCAGCCACGGCAGTTCAATTTTTTGCCAAAAGATTTCAAACTCAATCTTTGGTCTGCATTGGAGCCGTATTATGAGGAACTGCTCAACAGGCCCATCAATTCGGTGAGCGATCTGGAGCATTGGATACTCGACCATAGCGAGCTTGACGCGATGATCAGCGAAGATTTTTCATGGCGTTATATTCGGGTAACAAGCGACAGTCGGGATCAGGCAGCCAATGATGACTATCAATACGCCGCGCAAGAGTTGGCGCCGCGTATTACCGCCTACGACTACAAGCTCAATAAAAAACTGGCGGATTGCCCTTTCCTTGAACAACTCGACCCCTCGCTATATGCTATCCATATTCGCAATGCAAGGAATACGATAGCGCTTTTTTGTGATGAAAATATACCCCTGGTCACCGAAGTTCAGCTCAAATCAAAAGAATACGGGCGCTTGTTTTCGGAAATGACAGTGGGCGTAAACGGCGTGCAAATGACCCTCCAAAAGGCCGGCGCTTTATTGGAAGAAACCGACAGAGGTTATCGCGAGTCTATTTACCACAAAATTAATCAGCGCATCTTACAAGACACGGAGAGCCTGGAAGAGCTCTTTGACGAGATGCTGCGTCAACGCCACCTCATAGCCCGCAATGCAGGCTTTGACAACTTTCGCGACTATCGCTTTCAATCGCTCGGGCGTTTTGATTATTCTGCCGGCGATTGCCTGGCGTTTCACGATGCCATCGAATTTGAAATTCTGCCTTTACTCGACGAACTCAACGAGCATCGCCGGCAACTGCTGGAGCTCCAAACGCTCCGCCCCTGGGATCTCAACGTAGATACATGCGGGCAGCAGCCGCTGCGCCCTTTTGATAATGCGCAGGAACTCGCAGAAAAAACCGTCGCCTGTCTGTCGCGTCTTCATCCTTACTTTGGCGAGGTTATTCAAATGATGAGGGAAAAAGGACATCTCGATATTGAATCCCGCATGGGCAAACGACCCGGCGGCTACAATATGCCGCTGCACCTCACCGGGGTTCCTTTCATTTTTATGAACGCCGCCAATTCGGTGAGCGATATGCGCACGTTGCTCCACGAAAGCGGCCATGCCATCCACTCGTTGCTAACCCACGAACACCAGCTCAGCTCCGCCAAACGCGTTCCTTTCGAGGTAGCCGAGCTGGCCGCTATGGCTATGGAGTTATTCACCATGGACCATTGGGATATTTTCTTCCATAACGAAGAACAATTGCGAAGGGCAAAAATAGGGCAGTTGGAAAATGTACTGAAGGTATTGCCCTGGATCGCTACTATTGACCAATTTCAGCACTGGATCTATACCCATCCCGATCATTCGCGCGAGGCGCGCAAAGAAAAGTGGATGGAAATACTGCACCACTTCAGTTCCAATCTGGTTGACTATTCCGGGCTGGAGCACTATCTGGAATACCTTTGGCACAAACAATTACACATATTTGAGGCGCCTTTTTACTTTGTAGAATACGGCTTTGCCCAACTCGGCGCGATTGCATTGTGGAAGCAATACCGCGAAAACCCCGAGCAGACTATACAAAACTACATTAACGCCCTCAAGCTGGGGTATACCCAACCCATTAACGATATATATAAAACAGCAGGCATTTCGTTTAATTTTTCGCGCGAATATGTACGCGAATTAGGCGCTTTTGTTAAATCGGAATTGATGAGGCTGCTTTGAAAACGAAGGCTATCCTTCACACTATGATACACTTTTATATCTTTGCCCCACAATTCTAATGTCTGCTATGTATAAAGGAAAAAAGGTTGTGGTAGTGCTGCCCGCGTACAACGCCGCGCTCACCCTTGAAAAGACATACAACGAAATCCCTTTTGATCTGGTTGACGAAGTAATTCTTTGCGACGACGCCAGTAAGGATAACACGGTTGAACTGGCTCGCCAGATTGGCATCCGGCACGTTATTGCCCACGAAAAAAACAAAGGTTATGGCGGCAATCAAAAGTCGCTGTACAATAAAGCGCTTGAACTTGGCGCCGATATAGTCATTATGCTTCATCCTGACTATCAGTATACCCCGAAGCTGATCCCCTCTATGGTCAATATTATCGGTGAGGACTTATACCCGGTAGTGCTGGGTTCCCGAATTTTAGGAAAGGGGGCGCTGGCCGGAGGTATGCCTGTTTATAAATACCTGGCCAACCGCTTTCTCACGCTTACCCAAAATTTGTTGGTCAATTACAAATTGTCAGAATACCACACCGGGTATCGCGCATTTAGCAAGCAAGTATTGGAAAGTATCAATTATAATGAAAACTCGGACGACTTTGTGTTCGACAACGAAATGCTATCGCAGATCATCTACGCCAATTTTGCCATTGCGGAGGTAACCTGCCCCACCAAATACTTTGAAGAGGCCTCTTCAATCAATTTCTCCCGAAGCATGCGTTATGGAATGGGCGTGCTGCGGGTTTCGCTCTGTCATTTATTACAGCGGCTGGGCTGGCGGCGTTTTCGCATGTACGAAAAACCATCTTTAGCCAAATAGAGTTTGGCGCCTTTCGGTTTGGCTATACCGTTTCCATTCTCCTATTGTTGCTGCAAAATTTTTCTCATAACGTAAATAGCGGCGAGTAGGAGGGTGTAGGTTAAGGTTGCAGTCATCATAAGGGCATCGGATCGTGTGTGAAAATTGCTTTATTTGGTATGTAGGGCTAAAGTTCTGAAAAATTAGAACGCGACTTTAGCCAAATGCAAATCTGGCAATCCGGCTGACAATTTTCACCGAAATGCCGGATTTTTGACAAAAAAAATCGACGAACGGTATTGCGCGGTATTTTTAAGCAGGTTCACTGGCCGATAAGTTGATCGTAAATACCCAGGATATCTGTATTGGTTTCCGCTGATTTTGCGGCATCCAGCGCTGATTTAATCAATCCGAGGGGTACTGCAATCTCCTGTTTCTCGGCGTCATTGTCTGTTGCGTTGGAGCGGCGAAGTAGTTCGCTGCGCATTTCCACCAGGGCCCTCACGGCTGCCACGCGCTGCCAGATAGTTTTTTCCATATTAACTCCGAACGAGCGCAGCTTTTCAATGGCGGCATTAACCACCTCAGGTGATCCTGCAACAGCAAGACTTTGATAACCGCTGAAAAAAGAGAAAGCGCTCATGCCGTCAACTTTATCCAGTCTGCTTTCAAAAAATGGAAGGTACTGCGCATCTCCGCTGCTGAGATAAATTTCGCCTACTGCATCCAGTAGTTCGCTATTATCTTCTTTTTCGAATTGGCGGGCCAGGGGCAGGGCGCTTTCGCTATCCAACTGGCCAAGCAGCCGGAGAGCAGTAGACATTACAAAATACGACTGTTCTTTTTGCAAGGCTGTTTTTGCAAGATCGACGGCCTCTGTGTCGCCCATTTCCAGGAGTTTGTTGAATGCCAGGTAGCGCACTTGGGAATGTGGGTCGTTGATGGCCATTTGCCGAATGAGCGCAATGGTTGTTTCGTCAATATCTTCTTCTACCAGGTTTTCCAAAGTTGCGGCCCGCAATACCCAGAAGCGGTCTTTTAAGGCTGACTTGAGCATTGCTCTCGAAGCGCTATTTTCGCTTTCCACTACGCTCAGCAGCGCCTCCATGCGGTCCATAAACCGAGGTGCAAATTGATATTGCAATACCATGTCTGTCTCGGTTTTGTTGTCTTTGCGCTCGGCTAGCAGAACGCGTTCGGCGTCAAAAATAATAAATGCGGGTTGGCGGTCAACTTTATAGGAAAAAGTCTGCTCCCGCTGCATCATCACTTCGTTGTAGCGTTTTGAAGAACCATCTGCGAAGTAAATATCAATCGCGACAGGCAATTCGAATACAGGGGGCATCATATCGGGCGACTGGGTTTGCGCCACAGTAACGGTTGCTTCGCCTGAAACAGCTTCATAACCGTATGAAATTTCGAGTTGCGGATGTCCTTCGCGGAGATACCACTGGTTAAAAAACCAGTTGAGATCCTCCCCCGTCACTTCTTCAAATGCCAATCGCAGGTCGTGTACTTCAGCAGCTTTAAACTGGTGGCGATTGAGGTACAATTTGAGGGCTGCAAAAAACGCATCGTCGCCTACGTGATTACGAAGCATGTGAAGTACAAGCCCCCCTTTGTTGTAGCTATGGGCGTCGAACATATCTTCTTTGCTGTCGTATCCAAAATGGATCAGGGGGTGGATATTGCTGCGGGAAGCGTCGAGATAACCGCCGAGTTCTTCCCAGAGGTGATAATCAGCGGCATCTTTGCCGTATTTGTGTTCCAACCATAGGTATTCGCTGTAATTGGCGAATCCCTCGTTCAACGTCAGGTTGGCCCAGCTTTCGCAGGTGACCAGATCGCCAAACCAGTGGTGAAACATTTCATGGGCAACAATTTTGTCGTTAGTCAGTTCGTCGATCAATTCGCGGCTATGGCGCTGTATAAACTCTCCGAAAATGACGGCGGTGGTATTTTCCATGGCGCCTGACACATAGTCGCGCACTACTATTTGAGCAAACTTGGGCCAGGGGTATTTTACGCCAGTCTTGTTGGAGAAAAAGGTGAGCATCTCGGGCGTGTGGGGGTAGATGGCCCGGGCGTCTTTTTCGTAAGCGGGTTCTACGTAATAGTCAACATCAATACCTTCCCATTTATCTTTCACTACTGCATATTCGCCAACGGCCAGCATAAACAGATAGGGAGCATGCGGGAGATCCATCTTCCAGTAGTCGGTGCGGGTGCCGTCGTTATTTTTTTTGGATGAAACCAATACACCGTTGGAAAGGGTTTTGAATTTATCTTCTACGGTAATGTACATTTCCTGGGTGGTACGCTCATTCGGTTTGTCGATAGTTGGAAACCAGCGCGAATTCCATTCGGTTTCGCCTTGCGTCCATATTTGTTGAGGTTTGCCCGGTTCTTCTCCTCGAGGGTTGATAAAAAACAACCCTTTATCGGAGGTAATAGCCTGGCTGCCGCCGGTAGCAGAGGGCGAGGCGGTGTATTCCAGGTTGAGGGTATAAGTTTGATCGCGGGTATAGGTTTTGCCCAGTTGTATAGTGATGTTTTCGCCGGTATAGTCGTATGCTAATGGTTTATTATCGCCCTCCATTGTAACTTTATGGAAATCAAAACCTTTAGCGTCCAATGTAACAGATGTAGCCGGATAGAAATAGGGTTTAAGTTTAAGGGCGGCTTTTCCCATTACTTTTTCATTTGTCCAGTCGAAACGCAGATCGAGCCTGGTATGGATCAGGTCGTGCTCGCGGCGGGTTGTTTCGTTGTACTTGGGAAGCGTATAAGTAAATTGATAACCTTCAGTAGAAATTCCCGTTTCAACTTCGCTGGTTTCATTCCACATATCGGGAGTCACTTCAAGCGTATCCAAGGCTCGTTCTTCAAAGGCTATATCCTCCGTTACCGGCGAGGGGTTAGTTAGCACGGCGCCTTTCTGGGCGGTTTTACAGCCTGCCACTGCGAGCAGCAGCGCTGCGAAAATAGGGAGCAACGACTTCATAAATAGTCAGATTATTAAATATAAATACAAAACATCCTTAACCAATACAAAGGAAAAGCAATGACGACGGAGCACAGCGGGAGGGTAAAAATAGCGGCAATTCTGCAACAAACCGGGGGAAGACCCTTAGCTGATGGGATTTGACGCTACGACATCTTGTAAAAATTCTTCCAGATATTCGTTAAACTGCAAAGGGTGTTCCATCATAGGAGCATGCCCGCATTGGTCTAAAAAAAAGAGCCTGGAATTCGGTATCAACTCGTGAAATTTTTCTCCGACAAAAGCGGGCGTAACCTGGTCGTCTTTACCCCATACCAGCAAAGTGGGCGCCTTAATGAGATGGAGTTTATCGGCGAGGTTATGCCGGACTGCCGACTTGGCGGTAGCGATGATGCGAATGGCCTTATTGCGATCGTTAACGATGTCGAAGACTTCATCTACCAGTTCTTTGCTGGCTACTGCCGGGTTGTAGAAAGTGGCGGCCGTTTTGCGTTGAATAAATTCGTAATCGCCCCGTTTTGGGAAACTGGTGCCCATGGCGCTTTCAAAAAGGCCCGAGCTTCCCGTAAGAATCACCGATCTGATTTTTTCGGGGCGGGCTAAAGCATACAGCAATGCGATATGGCCGCCAAGCGAGTTGCCCAGTACGTGTACGTTGTCGTAACCCTTATAGTCTACAAATTCTGCAACATGATCGACCAGGCCGGACAGGGAAACCTTCCGGAGTGGCAATTCGAAAATGGGGAGAATAGGCACAATTACATTGTACGACTTGGAGAAATTATTGATAATGCCTTCGAAATTGCTAAGAGCGCCGAATAACCCGTGCAAAAGCAACAGATTCTCCTCTCCGCCCTTCGTCTCGATGTACTTAAATTTACCTTCCTGGTTTATCCCGTAGTTCATGTACCATAAAAGCTATTAGACAATTCAGCTTAGCATCCACAAAAATATAATTTTTGGCCTAATGTCCAAGCATTATCAAAGCGAGCCGCTAGCTTCCCTGTAAACAACCGCTAAAATAACCTGGCCAACTGCCCGGAGGGTTATCGGATCGATGATCCGCATGTCGTCATTGTGGGTATGCCAGTGTGCGCCAAAGCCTGTTTCTGTTTGTTCAGGGCGATTAATGATATCGATCATTTTGATACCGGCGATAGTATTTACAAAAAAATGATCATCAGTAACGCCGCCGCCGTCAGCCTCCACAAAATAGTTACTATAGCCCATATTTTTCGCTAATTTCCAAACCTTTTCCACCACATCGGGTGCGAAACGCATAGAATAGCTTTCTTTTGGGAAGCGAGCGCCTTTAGCGCCTACCATATCGAGCAATATGCCGTAGCGCGGGCGATAATTAGAGGCGTGCAGGTTGCGCGACCAATACTGCGATCCGAGCCCCCAGGAATATACGCTCAGGCGTTGTTCTTCTTCATTGGCATATTCTTCCTTGCTCTCGCCGTAGTCTTCGGCGTCAAACAGAACGATATCCACGCCCAGGTCGAGTGGGTTGGCTTGCAATTGCCGGGCTACCTCCAGTAATACCCCAACGCCGCTTGCGCCGTCGTCGGCGCCGAGTACGGCTTCATTTCGTCTTTCTTGATTAATCGGAGAATCGGCCAAGGGCCGCGAGTCCCAATGCGCGGCCAATACAATGCGGTTGCTGTTGCCTGGATTGTACTGCGCTATGATGTTGGTTGATTTGAGCACTTCGCCGGTGTATGCTTTGGCTTCAAATGATTGCTCGATGACGGTTGCGCCAAAAGATTTGAACCGGCTTACCAGCCACTCGCGGCAGGCTTTGTGGGCTTCGCTGTTGGGCGTTCGAGGGCCGAATAGTACTTGTTTTTCCACGTAAGCATAAGCCGAGTCGCGATCAAAACGCGGTACGGCTACCGATTGGGGAGGCGTCGCGTTTTCTTCTGCCTTGTCGCTTTTGCAGGCGTTTAACCCCAATGTTATCAAGATTGCAAGGGTAAGCAACTGTAGTTTCATAATGTCTTGGATTATTCCGATTTAAAATGCCGCCACCCTTGCGCTTGCAGGGAGTGGATGTTACCGCCTTTGGTATGCAGGGTTAATCCATTTTGTTGAGGAACGATTTCCCCCATGATATAAATATCGGGCAGGTATTTGATTTTGTCTACATCTGCGGGGTCGATGGTAAAAAGCAATTCGTAATCTTCGCCGCCGTTGAGCGCACAGGTAATGGGGTCGAGGTTAAATTTGAGGGCCATCATCTGGGCGTCGGGGTGAATCGGCACCCCGCTTTCTTCAATAAATGCTCCTACGCCTGAATCGTGGCAGATGTGCATCAAATCGGAAGATACGCCGTCAGATACGTCGATCATAGCTGTTGGTACGAGGTTGTTCTCGGCAAAGAACGCGATCATATCCCTGCGCGCTTCGGGTTTTAATTGTCGCCCGATGAGATACTGCTGATCTTCGAGATCGGGTTGGGTATCAGGATTAGACAGGAACAACTGCTTTTCGCGTTCCAGTATTTGAAGCCCGAGATAAGCGGCGCCAACATCGCCTGTGATGCAAACGAGGTCGCCTATACGAGCGGTATGGCGATAAGTTAGCTTGTCTTTTTCTCCTTGTCCTATGGCTGTAATACTGATAATCAAACCCTTAAGCGAAGAAGAAGTATCTCCCCCCACCAAATCGACCCCATAGGCATCGCAAGCGGCATACATACCTGCGTAGAGTTCGTCAAGCGCTTCTACGGAAAACCGGTTAGAAATGGCAATAGAAACGGTGATCTGCTTTGGCAGGGCGTTCATGGCGTATATATCCGAGAGGTTGACCACAACGGCTTTATAGCCCAGGTGTTTGAGGGGGGTATACATCAGGTCGAAGTGGATGCCTTCCACCAGCAGATCGGTAGATACCACGGTGAGATAATTGCCGTTATCGATCACGGCGGCATCGTCGCCTACGCCTTTGATGGTAGCATCATTTTTCAATTTGATTTGGCGGGTGAGGTGTTCTATAAGGCCAAATTCACCCAGGTCGCCAATATTCGTTCGCGGGGTAGATGATTGTTCTGACATAAAAAATTGACTTGTTGATCGCTTAACATCCCATAAGGCTGGGCTGATAAGCGGGAACTTGATTCATTGCCTTGCGCAGCGCTTCGCAACCTTTTTCACTGAGGGGGGTTAGCGGCAGGCGCGTTTCGCGACTGCATAATCCCAAAATTTCCATTGCGCCTTTTATTCCGGCTGGATTTCCCTCTGCATACAAATGAGGATGCACATCGAGCAGGGCTTCGTTAAGCCGGCGAGCGGCAGCCATATCATTGCGCAGGGCAGCGTCTACCATGCCGGAAAAATGGGCAGGGTAAGCATTGGCGATGACAGAGATCACGCCGTCAGCGCCACAGGCCAATAGGGGTAGGGTGAGGGGGTCGTCGCCCGAGAGCGCCAGCAGATGATCGGGTTTATTTTTAATAATTCGCATGGCCTGCACCAGGTCGCCGGAGGCTTCTTTTACTGCAATAAACTGTTTGCTGGCTTCAGCCAGGCGCAGAATCGTGTCGCAAGTTACGTTTGAGGCGGTCCTGCCCGGTACATTATAAATAATAATGGGCAGCGGTGAAGCTTGAGCGACCTCCATATAGTGGCGGAAAATTCCTTCCTGTGTAGGTTTATTGTAGGCGGGGCTGCTCGACATAATAGCGTCGACGCCGGTGAGGTCAAACTGGCAGATATGGTCAACGAGTCTGGCCGTATTATTATCGCCAAAAAAGCCGGCCACTATGGGCAACCTGCCTGCGTTTGTTTTTATCGTAAAATCCAATACCTGGCGGCATTCCTGGGCAGTAAGCCCTATCGCCTCGCCTGTTGTGCCCAGACACACGAGATAATCGACCCCGCCGGCAATCACATGTTCTATGATGCGTTCCAGCGCAGCATAATCCACCGATTTGTCATCGCTGCGAAAGGGAGTAATCAGGGCTACGCCCGTCCCTTTAAACTTGGGCTGATTCATACTTTGTGTTCGTCTTCTTCAGTAACTGCTCCACCTGTCTGATAAACTGCCTGATATCATTATTGGCGGGCATATCAATCATAACGTCGAAACAATCGGTATGGTTGGTGACGGGACCGACCTTGAGGTGTGCGGTTGATAGGGCTGCAATATATTCCAGCCAGGGCAATTGGGCCGGCGGCAGAGCGATAAGCACATCGACAGGCCGGGCGAGGAATTCGTCGACGGCGCTGCTTTTGGGGCGCAGGGCCCAATCGAGTTGTTTTTGAGAGAAACAGGGGAAGGCAAATTCGCCGGTATCGGGGTGGCCTTCGAGATACCCCAGCATTTTGACGCGTTTGCCGCGGTTGCGCAGTTCGTCGGCGTATTCCATCACCGCCTGGCGATTACTCAGCGACGAGCCGTCAAAGATCAGTCCTACGGTTTGTGCAGAATCGAGGTTGACAGGTTTGCGCTCCCTGCGCAGTTTGGCCACTTGTTGAGACAAAAAGCGATGATGAAAAAATAATTGGATATTCCTCCAGCTCATTATTTTACTTTTCCTTGTTCGGTGCATCCGAAGATTCGGTATCATAAACGCCCATATTGGCGTATTTATTGATACGGGCTTCTATTCTTTCCTCGGGCGTCATCTCTTGCAACTCTGTGAGGGCTTTTTTGATTTGTTTTTTGAGCAACTTGGCCATCTCTTCCGGCGCGGCATGCGCACCTCCGACGGGTTCTTTGATAATGCCGTCGATGAGGCCGAACTCATACATGTGATCGGCGGTAAGCTTTAGGGCTTCTGCGGCTTGTTCTTTGTAATCCCAGCTATGCCATAAAATAGAAGAGCAGGACTCAGGAGAAATCACCGAATACCAGGTATTTTCGAGCATATACACGCGGTCGCCGAGTCCGATGCCGATAGCGCCGCCGGAGGCGCCTTCGCCGATTACCACGCATACAATAGGCACGCGCAGTTGGGCCATTTCAAAAAGATTACGTGCAATAGCCTCTGCCTGTCCGCGTTCTTCTGCTTCCAGGCCGGGATAAGCGCCCGGGGTATCAATCAGCGTAATTACCGGAAAATTAAACCGCTCGGCGTGTTTCATCAGGCGAAGCGCTTTGCGGTATCCCTCCGGGTTGGCCATACCGAAATTGCGGTATTGGCGCATTTTGGTATTGATACCCTTCTGATGGCCGATAATCATCACGGTCTGCCCCTCAAAACTAGCCAAACCGCCCACAATAGCCTTGTCGTCCTTCACGCAGCGGTCGCCGTGCAATTCGATAAATTTCTTGCACATCTGGCTTATATAATACAAGGTATAAGGGCGTTCGGGGTGGCGGGAAAGCTGTACTTTCTGCCAGCCGGTCAGGTTACTGTAGATCTCTTTACGGGTATTCCGAATCTTGGTTTCCAACTCGCGGGTCATTTCGGTGACATCCACGATGCCTTCTTCTCCTACCTGCTTGATCTTGTCGAGTTGTTCGTACAGCTTTTCTAAAGGTTTCTCAAACTCCAGGAAGACCATAGATTTCTGGATTTAGGTCGGTTTGTACTGCAATGTTCGAACGGCAAAGGTAGCAATTTGGCGCAAGATTTTTTTTGATAATTTTTTTTCAGAATACTTGCGCGATTTCAAATAGCGATTTACCTTTGCATCCGCCTGACAAAGATTGGGCGTTTAGAAGAAGGTCTGGTAGTTCAGTCGGTT
>JRYG01002113.1_pt2 | contig 15052 bp, 9 predicted proteins | sample 235341 | NCBI WGS metagenome assembly JRYG01 (sample SAMN03074218, study PRJNA261478) | activated sludge metagenome | biome: Wastewater Treatment Plant; feature: Wastewater; material: Activated sludge; isolation source: activated biomass of a wastewater treatment plant treating hydrocarbon... ... | reverse complement strand
GGCTTTCAGGCCTGTATCATGGCGCCTACCGAAATTCTGGCTCAGCAGCACTTCAACGCCATCAGCGAATACGTAGCCGGCATGGATATCGGCGTAGGTTTCCTTTCTGGAACGGTCAAAGGAAAAAAACGCACCGAATTGCTCAAATCGCTCGCAGCCGGCGAAATTCACCTCCTTATCGGCACCCATGCCTTGATCGAAGACCCTGTTGTTTTCAAAAATCTTGGACTGGCCATTACCGACGAGCAACACCGCTTCGGCGTGGCTCAACGCGCCCGACTGTGGGCAAAAAGCAACCCTTACCCGCCCCATGTGCTGGTGATGACCGCCACCCCCATCCCGCGAACGCTGGCCATGACCCTCTACGGCGATCTCGACGTGTCGGTGATCGATGAGTTGCCGCCAGGCAGAAAAGACATCGTTACGGTTCACCGCACCGAACACCACCGCATGCGCGTAATCGGCTTTATGCGGGAAGAGATCGCCAAAGGCCGCCAGATCTATGTGGTGTACCCACTTATCGAAGAATCGGAAAAACTCGACCTCCAAAACCTGATGGAGGGCTACGAGGCCCTGCAACGCGAATTCCCCCAGCCGCAGTACCAGATCAGTATTGTGCACGGCAAGATGAAACCCGCCGACAAAGACTACGAGATGCAGCGCTTTGTGAGCGGCGCTACGCAGATTATGGTGGCAACTACGGTGATAGAAGTGGGCGTCAATGTGCCCAACGCATCGGTGATGGTCATTGAAAATACCGAGCGCTTCGGGCTGTCGCAATTACACCAATTGCGGGGCAGGGTTGGCCGCGGCGCCGAGCAGTCGTATTGCGTACTGATGTCGAGTTACAAACTCAGCGCCGACAGCCGCGAGCGCATCCAGATTATGTGCAAAACCAATAACGGTTTCGATATCGCCGAAGCGGATTTGCGCTTGCGCGGCCCCGGCGACCTGGAGGGTACCCAGCAAAGCGGCGTTCTCAACTTGCGTATCGCCGACCTGGCCAAAGACGGACGCATCCTCCAGGCCGCCCGCGAAACGGCCACGCTCATTCTCGATACCGACCCTCAACTCGCGCTTCCCGAGCACGAAATGCTTCGCCAGTTCCTCGATCAAACCAAAAAAAGGTTTTCGGCATGGAACCGCATCGGGTAAGCATTGGGGGGAACCCGCTTCCTACTCAATGGAAACGGGTTCGATATTTTTAAACAACGAGTATTGCACAGCCTCTACTTTTTGCCGGTAGCCGGCAAAATCTTTGGTAAAAAAGGCATTGACCCTGTCGAAGGTTTTTCCGGCGTAATTGCGCAATTGGGTCATCATGCGCTGAACAGGCTGGTTGGGCGGGCCGTCGAGCGAACGCAGGTAACCCATTGTCTGGAAAATGTAATAGTTGAAATTGTCGCCGAATCGCTGAATGCCTTTCTGATTTTCAGGCGTCGTGAACAGTTTTTCCAGCGTATCGAGGCTATCCTGCATGGTTTTGCCCAATTTGGAGATCTGTTGCTTGGTACTATCGGGCGCATTGGTTAATGCATTGTCGACGCGCTGAACAGTTTTTCTGGCATCCTGAAGCTGGCTGAAGCTTTTTGCCGCTTTTTCAACAATGGCGTAAAAGTCGCGGTAAGCGGCATCGCGGGCCTGCAAATCCGCCAACGGAATCTGGATGCGCGGGTCGGGATGCACGGTAACCATCGTTGAATCCCGATGCTCGCCAAAGGCGAATAACACTTTATAGACGCCGGGGATGATTGGCATGCCGCCGGGCGGGTCGTCGTCGGGTTTTTGCTCGCGACGCGAGGGAAAGCGCACGCCGTTGCGGTCGAGATTCCAATAGATGCGGTTCATGCCGGTGTCGAGTTTGACACTGTAGGCGCGGATAGTATCGCCCAAATTATCAACTACATTGATCTTCACCTTCTCGGGCTGCTTTTTGTCTTTTCCCTCTTTTTTGTCGCCTTTGCTTTCTTCTTTTTTGGCCGTTTCTCCCGAGGGTTTGTCGCTTTTGGCTTTGTTTTTTGCCTTGTCTTTCTCAGCAGGGGCGGCATCTTTAGCTGCCAACGGCGCAGGTTTTACCCAAAGGGTGAGCATTGCGCTGCTGCTTCGATTTTCACCCTGGAAGGCAGCATCTGCCGGGAAGTGATAGCCGTCGTAGCTGCGGTAGTTGGCCAGGTAAGCGTCGGGCGCCGGAAATGCGCTGAATGGTTTATCCAGCACCTGGCCTTTGCTGCGTGCGATTTCGCGAATGGGGCGGATGTCGTCAAGAATCCAGGCCGCCCGGCCGAAAGTACCAACGATAAGATCGTGTTCGCGAGGGTGTATCTTGAGGTCAATGGTTGATACAGATGGATAGCCATTGGTCCATTTGTTCCAGGTATCGCCCATGTCGATGCTGAAGTAGAGCCCATAGTCAGTGCCCAGCCAAAGCAGGTTGGATACGACGGGGTCTTGCACAATACAAAGCGCGTGGCCTTCCACCTTGTTTTCGTCAACGATGCGTTTGAACGTAGCGCCGTAGTCGGAAGTGTAATAGGCCATCGGCCGCCAGTCGTTGCGGCGGTAGTCGTTAACGATCACAAAGGCTTCGGCGGCATTTTTTCCGGATACTTCGATGTAGGGTATCCAGCTGCCCGCATTGGCGCCCGGCAGGCGGGCGGCCAGGTTGGTCCAGGTGGCGCCGCCGTCGCGCGTGAGCTGCAGGTTGCCGTCGTCGGTGCCTGCCCAGATGACCTTGGGATCAACCGGGCTGGGGGCGATGGCCAGTATGGTCGTGTGGTTTTCTGCGTTTGTTACGTCGGGCGTGAGGCCGCCGCTGTTTTGCTGTTGCTGTTTGGTGGTGTCGTTGGTGGTCAGGTCGGGGGAGATGATTTCCCAGCTCTGGCCGTTGTCGTTACTTTTGTGGACAAACTGGCTGCCGTAGTATATGCCTTTCGGGTTGAAGGGATCTTGAGCAAAAGCGGCATTCCAGTTGAATCGCAGCTCCACGCCATCGGGGTGGGTGGGTTTGATAAATTTGGAATCGCCGGTGATGCGGTCAATGTAACCCAGGTTGCCGCCCTGCGACATGGCATATACGTAGCGGTTGTTGTCGGGCCTGAAGCTCACGTCAAAGCCGTCGCCGAAATAGACTTCCTGCCAGTCGGAATTGAGGATGCCGCCGTTTTTCCATACGGCGCTGGGCCCCACCCAGGAGCCGTTGTCTTGCATACCGCCGCCCACGTTATAAGGGATATCCATATCGTAGTCGATGTGGTAAAACTGCGCCAGGGGCAGGTTCTCGATAAAACGCCAGTTTTTGCCGCCGTCGCGCGAGATATTGAGGCCGCCGTCGTTGCCGTTGATCAGGAACTCGGGGTCGTCGGGGCTGATCCAGAAAGCGTGGTGATCGGGATGTACGCCGGAATAAGGAAGGATGACCTCGAAGGTTTTGCCGCCGTCTTCGCTTTTTGACACGAGGGAATAGAGGTTGTAGAGGCGGTTTTCGTTTTTGGGGTCCACATAAATTTCGGCGTAGTAGAAGGGCCTGTCGCCAATGTTTTTATCTGCTACTTTCTGCCATTTGGCGCCGCCGTCGACGCTTTTGTAGAGGGCGTTTTCTTTGGCTTCTACAAGTGCATAGACGATATTGGGTTTGGAGGCTGCAACTGCCAGCCCGATGCGGCCCAATTCGCCCTTGGGCAGACCGTCGGCTTCGGTGCGGCGCTGCCATGTGTCGCCGCCGTCAAAACTCACGTAGAGGCCTGAGCCGGGGCCGCCGGACTTAAATATCCAGGGTTTACGGCCGTATTCCCACATAGCGGCGAAGATTTTATTGGGATTGGAGGGGTCGACGACCATATCGGCACAGCCGGTCTGGTCGTTCACGTACAAAACCTTTACCCAGGTTTTGCCGCCGTCAGTAGTGCGGAAAACGCCGCGGTCGGGGCTGGGGCCCCAGGCGGAACCGGTGGCGGCGGCAAAAATGATATTGGGATTATCACGGTGGATGATAATGCGGTGGATGGTTTTTGTGCCCTGCAAGCCCATGTTTTTCCAGGTTTTGCCGCCGTCGATACTTTTGTAAATGCCGTTGCCGCTGTTCTGCGAGTTGCGTGGATTGCCCTCGCCGGCGCCCACCCATATTTCGCTGGGGTTGCGCTGGTTAATGGCGATGGCGCCTACGGCCTGCATGGGCGCTTCGTCAAAAATGGGCGCCCAGGCAATACCTCCGCTTTCTGAACGCCACACCCCGCCGGAAGCGGTGCCGACGTAGATAATGTCGGTATTGCTCAATACCACGTCGATGGCCGTCACCCGGCCGCTCATACCCGCCGGGCCAATATTGCGGATATCCATGGCTTTGAGGTGGCCGACATTGATTTTTTGCGCAAAAAGGACTGCCGTAGACAAGGCAGACAAACAAAGTAAAAGGGTGATTTTCTTCATATCTGTAAAATGAATTTTACTGTCAGTTTTTTCAGTTTGTGAAAAATAAACTGACAACTAACAACTGACAACCGATAACCGAGATAACAGAGATGAGATGTGGCGCGGTAAAGATATAAAAAATGTCGTTTTTTGCACCATGAAAGGCAAAACCGCCAATATTCGCGAAAATTCAGCCCTATGGGGGGCATTGTTGGTGTTTATAGGGGCTATTTGTTTTTCCGCGAAAGCGGTAATGGTCAAAATGGCCTATCGCTACAACATTGACGGCGTATCTCTGCTCACCCTTCGCATGATATTTTCTCTGCCTTTATTTATTGCCGTAATGGCCTGGTCGCGCTACCGCGAAGGGCCGATGCGCGCGCGTTTGAACCCTCGCGACTGGTTGTCGGTGGCGCTGCTGGGCCTGTCAGGGTATTACATCGCCAGCTTGTTCGATTTCATGGGGTTGCAATATATCAGCGCAGGTATGGAGCGACTCATTTTATTTGTATACCCCACCATGGTCGTTCTCATCGCTGCGCTCGTATATCGACAGCCCATTACGCGGGTACAATTGGGGGCCTTGTCTTTAACTTACGCCGGTATAGCGCTGGCATTTTTAGAAAACATACAACTTACCGGAGGCAGCAATTTCTGGTTGGGCGCCGGTTTGATCTTCATCAGCGCCCTGGCGTATGCCATTTATCTGGTGGGCAGCGGCCGGCTTATTCCCAAACTGGGCGCCCTGCGCTATACTTCGCTGGCTATGACGATAGCGGCGGTGATAATCATTATCCACCATGGCGTATGGTATCAATGGCGGTTGTTCCACTACCCAGCTGAAGTATACTACCTCGCACTTCTCATGGCAGCCATCGCTACTGTGCTGCCCTCGCTGATGGTTTCCGAAGGCATCCGGCTGGTAGGTTCCAGCAATGCCGCTATTATCGGCAGCGTGGGGCCCATCGCTACGATTGCGCTGGCTTATATTTTTTTAGATGAAAAAATGGGCCGGCTCCAATGGCTCGGAACTATTGTGGTAATCAGCGGCGTTTTGTTGATTAGCAGGCACAAGAAAAATGCTGAATAATGAATGCTGACTGAAAATATTTCATTATTCAATCTTCATTATTTATTCTAAATTACCGAACATTATATCTTTGCACATCAAAATTTCAACTGCCATGATTCTCCGCCTGCCAACGGCCTTCTTTCGATAGCTCCTTATTTTTCAGTCTGTCCTATCTATTTGACAGACAACACCATCCATTATTTATTTTTAATTTTTTCATTCAAATGTCATGCTCGATAAATTAGAAGCCATCAAAGATCGCTACATCTACCTGGAAGAACAAATGTCAGACCCCGGGGTAGTAGCCGATATGGGCAGATACAAAAAGGTCAGCAAGGAATACAAAGACCTCAAGCCGATTGTTGAGGCATTGGAGGCGTATAAAAATGTGTTGGCACACCTCGAAAGCGCCAGGGAGATGCTCAAGGAAGAAGACCCTGAAATGAGGGAGATGGCGCAACTGGAGATAGACGAATTATTGCCGCAACAAGTGGAGTGGGAAGACAAGATCAAGTATATGCTGATCCCCAAAGATCCCGAAGACGGCAAAGACGTTATTTTTGAAATACGCGCAGGCACGGGCGGCGACGAAGCCAGCCTTTTTGCCGGCGACCTCTATCGCATGTACAGCCGCTTTTTTGAATCAAAAGGTTGGACGACGGAGGTTATTTCGGAAAACGAAGGTACTGTCGGCGGATTCAAAGAACTCGTCCTAGAAGTGAGCGGCGATGAAGTATACGGCAATCTCAAATTTGAAGCCGGTACCCACCGCGTTCAGCGGGTGCCCAAAACAGAATCGCAAGGCCGCGTTCATACCTCTGCAGCCACAGTGGCCGTTATTCCCAAAATGGAACTCGAAGATATCGATGTACGGCGCGAAGACCTGCGCATCGACGTTTTTCGCTCCAGCGGCGCGGGCGGGCAGCACGTTAACCGCACCGAGTCGGCAGTGCGCTTTACCCACCTGCCTACGGGTATTGTATCAGAGAGCCAGGACAGCCGTTCGCAGATCAAAAACCGGGAAATCGCGCTGCAACGCCTTATCCAGAAAATTCAGGAACGCCGTCTCGAAGAACACTCTTCCACGCTGGCAGCCCAGCGCCGGCTGCAGGTGGGCTCGGGCGACCGCTCTGAAAAGATACGCACCTACAACTATCCGCAAAATCGCGTTACCGACCACCGCCTCGAAGGCGACGCCAAAAATTATAACCTCGACCAGGTTATGGTGGGCAACCTCGGTGACATTATCGAAGCCCTGCAAGTGCTGGACAATGCCGAAAAGCTGAAGGCCGGCGCGGAAATTAACGGCTAGCCGAGGCGAAGTCTTTCGCAAAATAAGTCAAAATAACATCAGCCCCCGCTCTTCTGATGCTGAGTAACGTTTCGGGCATGGCCTTTTCGTAGTTGAGCCAGCCGTTGCGGCAAGCGGCGAGCAACATGGCGCATTCTCCACTCACATGATAGGCGGCTACCGGCAGCGCTGTATTCCGTTTTATTTCGGCAATGACATCGAGGTAGTGCAGCGCGGGTTTTACCATCAGCATATCAGCCCCTTCCAGCGTATCCAGTTCGGCTTCTGTCAGCGCTTCCCGCCGGTTGGCGGGGTTCATCTGGTAGGTCTTCTTGTCTTTGGGAATGCCGGCTTCGTCGCGCGGGGCCGAGTCGAGGGCGTCGCGGAAGGGGCCGTAGAAGGCGCTGGCATATTTAGCGGTATACGATAAAATGCCGGTATTGTAATAGCCCGCCGCGTCGAGCGCCTGACGCAATGCCTTCACCCGGCCGTCCATCATATCGGAAGGGCCCAGCATATCAAATCCGGCTTCGGCCTGGGCCACGGCCATGCGGGCCAGAATAGGCAGGGTGGCTTCGTTGTCGATTTGCCCGTTTTGCACCAATCCGTCGTGGCCGTCTATGCTGTAGGGGTCCATGGCTACGTCGCTGATAAGGCAGCACTCCGGGAATCGCTGTTTGAGGGCCCGCGCTGCCTGCAGGTAAAAGTTGGCAGGGTCATAACTGTAAGTTGCCGTTTTGTCTTTGTGCGCATCAGGCACTGCGGGGAACATGATGAAGCTGCGCAGGCCCAGGTTCATACAGGTTTCTATTTCTCGCAGGGTATGATCGAGCGACAGGCGGAAGGTCCCGGGCAGGGAAGCCACTTCCAGCTTGATCCCCTCTCCGGGCATCAAAAACAGGGGTTGTACCAGGTGGTCGGTTGTGAGGTGCGTTTCCTGCGCCATGGCGCGAATGGCGGCGGTTCTTCTATTGCGGCGGGGGCGGCGGAGTTGATCGGACATGGATTGGACGATTTTTTTGCAAAGAAACGCGCAGGCTGCATATTTGGGCGCATAACAGATTTCATTTCTATGTCAATTTCCCATTTGCTAAAAGCAGTACCATATATTTATGGAATCAGCTACCTTAGCCCCATACAAATGGGCAGATATGGCTGATACAAACAAACGAAACGAGTGGTTATCCTGGATGGTATTGCTTGTATTGACGGGCGGCTGCATCTTCCTGCGCTTTCCCGATATAGTACAAACGCCGAATAGCAAAGTCATCGAACCCTGGGGCGATGGTTATAAAACCTATTTGGCCCTGGTCTATCACCTGCGCCACGATACAAGCTACAACCGGCTGGAAGCCATGAATTACCCCTACGGCGAGCATGTCATTCCCGGCGATGCCCAACCCGCATTGTCGAATACGCTCAAACTGCTCAGCAACAGTTTTCCAACCCTGGCCGATTACGGCATCGGGGCGCTGCACTTCTTTTTGCTACTCTCATTGGCTACCTGCGTGGTTTTTCTCTATTTGCTATTCAGGCGATTGGGGCTGGCTGCATGGTACGCCATACCCGTGGCGATAGCGCTGGCGTTTTTGAGCCCGCCTACTGAAAGGTTTATCTCGCATTACGGGCTGGCGCACCCGGCGGCGCTGGCGGCTTTATCCTATGGATTGCTCAAATGGGAGGAACGGCGTCGATGGACGACCAGCCTGGGTATTGCCCTGCTCATCTGGTTTTTCTCGCTTGTCCATTTTTACTTTTTTGCCATTTTGTCTTTTACCGTGGCAGGATATTTTGCATTTAGCCTGCTGATACAACGCCACTGGGCGCAACTGCCGCGTTATGCTATGCATTTCGCCGTGCAGGTAATATTGCCATTCCTGTTTTTTTGGTGGTGGATGATGGCCGGCGACCCCATTACCGACCGCACGGCGTCGCCCTGGGGTTTTCTCAATTACAATACCCGCCCGGAAGGCGTTTTTACCTCCCTGTCACAACCCTGGTTTCGCTGGATAAACGATAACGTTATTGCCATCAAACAGGTAGACTATGAGGGTAAATCATATATCGGCATAGTGGCCACCCTGGGCTTTTTGATCCTGATGGGCCAGGTAATAGGCAGGTTATCCCGCCGGTTGATACAAAAAACTGAAACGAAATCCCCCCCTCCCCCCCTCGCCCCCTCGCCACCTCGCCCCCTCTCGTGGATACTTCCCGTACAAATCGAGGGCCGACGCTCCATCTATCTTAATGCCATGTTTTTCACCGGGGCGGCGCTTCTGGTCTTTGCAACGGGTTTTCCCTTCGTCATTGACAGACTGGAATTTTTGCTCGACTATACCGGTCCGCTCAAGCAATTTCGATCTATCGGTCGTTTTGCCTGGGCATTTTATTTTTCCAGCAATATTGTTGCGTTTGTACTGTTATACCGGTGGATGGAGCGCGGGGAGCGCCGGCGAAAAGGCATTGTTGCAGCGGCTATAGTCATTGTTGCCTTCGAGGCCTGGAATTTCACGCACAGCTTTGACTGCCGGCTCGATGAAATCGAGGAATACAAAGCCGGACAACGTTTTACCGACCTCAAGATCGACTACCGGGAGTATCAGGCTATTTTGCCGGTACCCTATTACAATATAGGCTCTGACAATTTCTGGTGGGCGCTCAGCGGCTTTATCGGCCAGAAAACACAGACCTTGGCCATGCAGACCGGCCTGCCTTCCACCGGCGCCATGCTTACTCGTACTTCGCTGTCGCAAACTATCAAGCAGTTGCAACTCGTGATGGAACCCTGCCGCCAGCCTGCTATTCTTCAGGATTTCCCGGATGCCAGGCCTTTATTGTTGGCCTGGGATGAAGAACGCGTAGCAGAGGGCGTATTCAACTATGAACACTTGCTGGAAGACGCTCAATTAATCTACGAAAATCCGCCGCTGCGATTTTATCGCCTGCCTTTACAGCTCTTTACCCAGCGTATTGAAAAACGCAAAGCAGCCGCCGAACAGATTATGGCCGCCGATTCGCTGTTGTACCGCACAAAAGCCGGCTTGCTGGCTACCCATAGCGATTCGCAGGCCGCCGATGGATTTGTGTACCGCTCTTATAACGATCAGACAGCCTCCCGGATTTATATGGGCAAAGGCGCCTGGGAATCTCGCGTCGATACAGGCGCTACGATTTATTACGATACGCTGCCTGGGCCGGCTACAGGACCTTACGTTTTCTCTTTTTGGATGTATCTTCAGGACGACCTTCACCCGCGTACTAATATTGCCATTGTTGAATACGATGTGTCCAACGGTCAGGAGGTGCAGCGCCGCGACGCCCAGGTGAGCCAATGGGTACAGACATTCGACAGCAACGGCTGGGGCCTGCTGGAGTGGACTTTCACCCCCTCGGCGCCGGGCAATTTTATTGGCGTTTATCTCCAAAACAAAGCGCTTAAATCCCGACTCCTCCACCTCGACGAACTGCTGATCCGCCCCGAGGGGTTGAATTTATATAAAAAATCGGAAGGGTATTTGTTTGTGAATAATCGGTGGTATTGATTCCGGGGTACGCCTGCGGTTCGTTTAGCTTTATTCAGTCGCACTGTGGATACAGCTAAACCGGGGGGGGGGGGGGGGACTCCCCCCACTCTCCCCCTCCCCCCCTCTCCCCTACATTCCCAGCAACAGCCTTCCCAGGGCCGGCTCGGCCAGCAGGTTCTGGAGTGTAGGATTGTTGGAGGCTGCCAGGGCATTAACTGCCATAAATCGCAGGTCGCCGGGGAGCTCCGGAGCGATCAGGAAATGCAATAAGTTGCGGTATTGGCGTTCGGTGAGATCCTCATTACAAGATGACAAGTATTGGGTGAGGCGGGAAACGGCGATATACAGCTTATCCTGATCGTAGTTATTTGATTTCAAAGATACAGGATCGACGGAATTGAGCAGCTCTTCGGGGCGCCAGGGCAGACTGAGTTTACCTTGCAGGAAAGCGGTAAACGCGGCGGCAGTTTCGTTGTCGAGGGTTGCGTGGGCCAACTGGGATACCAAAGCGGGTTGCGCCTGCCAGTCGGGAACCGACTTCAGGGCGTCGAGGAGTTGCGCCAGCGAGCGGGGGGTAGTACGCCGGCCGGTGACTAATTCCGGATAGGTAAGCACAAAATCAATGCCGCGAGCGTCGAGGCCCTCTTCGTGTGCCCAGCGGGCCCAACTGCCGGCGTCAAAAACGAGCGTGATGTGCATCAGGCGGGTCAGGATGGCATCGTCAAGGGGCGTTACGGAATAATCGCCGCCGTCAGGATTGGCAGTAAGCAGGATGACCCAGTTACGAGGTAATTGCCAACTGGCCAGCTCGTAGTCTTGCAACAACTGCATAATGCCTCTCAGGATACGGTCGTCGGCCCTGTTAAAGTCGTCGATGAGCAAAATACCGGGGCCCTCCTGTTGCGGCGCCCAGGCGGGAGGCAGGTAAACGGTGCGTGCGCCGTCGGCGTCGGCTTTGGGCAAGCCCAGCAAATCGCCCATTTCTTCAAATTGCGCCGGCGCGATGTAGGCCAGTCGGGCGCCGAGGTTCGACGCCGCTTCTTTTACAATCGCCGTTTTGCCGATGCCATGCCGGCCCCAAATGCAGATGGGCGTCGGCGCCGGTTGGGGATGAGCGAAATGGTAAGACAGGATATGTTGTAAAAAAGCCGTCAGTTCAGTGCCTGTACAGGGACTTCCATAAGTGATATAGTCAAATGCCGGCGGTTTCATCATAAGGTCATGCGTATTTTTCTACCCGGCAGCGCCCCTGTTTTTGCTGCGCTATCGGGGGTGATCACCCACAACAGAGGGTAGCGCAACGCCAGGACGGGCGCGGCGCCCTCGCCGTCGGTGAAATAGATCGTCAGATCGGGGCGGTGTTGATTGGCATAAACCAACGGCGGCACAAAATTGGTGCCCCCACCGCCTGCAGCCTTTTCGGGACGACGGCCTTCATATTCAAAAATTCGGCCAATTTGACTGTCGCATTCAATAACCGTCACTGCTGCGCCGGTGCGCCAAATTTGGTGAATTTCAGAAAAAAATGAGCCCAGCGCGCTATCGCTGATACTGCCGGAGGTATCCACCGCAACAAAGATGCGGTGTTTTCGCCTGATTTTCAGTCCCGGCAGCGTGCCAAAACGGCGGGAAGGCCTTTTAGCCGTATCCGACAAACGAGTGCGGCGACTGCTTTGGCAGGCCAATCGCAGCGCTCGCCGCCAGTCAACGGCACTTCGTGGCGTTTCTCGCCAACCGGACAACTCCCGGCGCAACGGCAAGGGCAGCGATTCCAGGCTTCCCGGCGGGCAAGTCGCCAATCCGAGTCGCAGCGCGGTATCCCATTTCACCCGGATTTCAGGGCCGGCCAGGGCCCACCACCGGTGCCTGTCGAGAGCCGCACTGCCCCTTTCTGCCAACAATTGCAGGGCTGCAGCGCTTTTGGGGTATGATAACGGCGAATGCCACGCGGTTACAAGCCGGTCATATATATCGTCCAGCGAGGAATTGTCCGATATGCGTAAATCGGGAAATTGTGCTTTTGCAATAAAATCAACGGGCAAGGCGGCCTCTACCAGCCACTGATTGACCGCCAGGTCGGCGGCGATGTGGAACAACCAGGTCATCTCAAAATCCCGTATACGAAAAGGATGCTGAAAAACCAGGTGTAACACTTCGTGCCGCAGCGCATTCAACTGCTCCTGATCTGTTAGTTGATCCCAATAAGCTGGATTAACAACTATTTCAAACCCGCCGCAATAATATCGAATCAATATGGTATTTCCTGCTTGCTTCTCTACTCGCCGGGGTAACCCCATCAGTACATGCGCGTAAAAAGGCGACTGCAGGAGCATTTGCACCATTGCGTTGATCAATGTAGCGGCGGTGTTGGACATGCGCTGAAAATTAATTGCAAGCTACGCATTTTGGAGAAATTGGCTATCGGCTCTTAAAGATAAACCGACAACAGGGAACCGACAAATTGTTATATTTGCGCAAACAAACCGAACCGATGCACGTGCTGATACGCAGGGCGGTGGTCATCGACCCCACAGGTCCGCTGCACCAACAACAACTCGATATCAGAATAAAAGAAGGTCTTATTGCAGAAACCGGGCCTTCCTTACAAGAGACTGCCGATGCTATCGTCATAGACGTTGCCGGCGCCCATGTGTCGCCGGGCTGGTTTGACCTGGGCGCCCAGGGCGGCGATCCGGGGTATGAACACCGGGAAGACGTCAATAGCCTGTGCAGGGCCGCTGCCGCAGGCGGTTATACCGGCGTTGCCTGTTTCCCCAACACCTCGCCCGCCATACAATCAAAAGCCGAAGTAGAATACCTGCTGCGCCGCTCGCAGGGCAATATCGTGGATATATGCCCGATCGGGGCGGTCTCGTCGGCTTGCGAAGGCAAAGAACTCACGGAAATGCTCGACATGCGCGCCTCGGGCGCCGCGGCTTTCTCCGACGGCAAACAAGCCCTGCAACATGCCGGTTTGATGCTACGCGCGTTGTTGTACGTCAAATCTTTTAACGGCGTTATTCTCAACAGGCCGCAAGACGACAGCATTGCCGCCAACGGACAAATGCACGAAGGCGTGGCGAGTACTTCGCTGGGGCTGAAAGGACTGCCCTCGCTGGCCGAAGAACTGATGGTGCAACGAGATATTGAGTTGGCGGCCTACACCCAATCGCGGTTACATATTCACAACATATCAACCGAGCGATCGGTGGAGTTGGTGCGGGCAGCAAAAAAAGCGGGCTTGCAGGTGAGCGCTTCGGTTGCCGTTATGAACCTGTTTTTCAACGACGAAGCCCTGCTCGATTTCGACTCCAATTTCAAGGTCCTGCCGCCTTTGCGCAACAACACAGATATTGCCGCCCTCAAAGCGGGATTGGCCGACGGTACTATCGATTGTATTACCACCAACCACGTGCCCCTGGAGGAAGAAGCCAAAAAACTGGAATACCCCTATGCCAAATTTGGCGCTATCGGCTTGCAGACCGCTTTTTCAGCGGCACTCACCAGCGTGGGCGACAGCTTGAGCATTGCGCAACTGGTAGATGCAATAGCCGTCAAACCCCGGCAGTTGCTGGGATTACCGGCGCCCGCCGTCGCTCCCGGTCATCCCGCCAATATCACGGTTTTTGATACGCAAAGCGAATGGACTTTCCAGCCGCACCTCAATTTGTCAAAATCGCACAATTCGCCGTTTTTTGGCTACCCCCTGAAAGGCAAGGTATGGGCAATTGTCAACAATAAACAACTGTCTTTGACCGTATCGTAAGAAAACGTATTTATATTAGCGTAGCGGTTTTCTGTTGTAAATTTATTTTTTCAAAACCTGCAACTGACAACCTGCGACCAGAATTATTCACCAAAACTTTCCATATCATGGACACATTAGACAATCCACAGGCGGTAGATCCCAAAACGGTTTCCCCCTGGCCTATTTCAATGCGTTACGGCGGTATTGCAGCTGTAGTACTCATCATTTTGGGATTAGTAATGTACCTCGCAGGATTATCTGACCCCTCCAAAAGCAACAGCGCAGGCAGTTGGATAGGCAATATCCTCAATTTTGCCGTGATGGTAGGCGCCGCTATAATCGCTGTTCGCAAACATCGCGATGAAGAACTTGGCGGCTATGTTAACTTCGGAAGAGCCTTTTCCGTCAGCTTTTTGGTCAATTTGATCATAGCCGTTGTCAGCGCAGTTTGGGTGATCGCCTTTTTCTCGTTCATTGCCCCGGAAATGATGGACGCCATCATCGAACAATCTAAAACACAGATGATCGAGCAACGAGGTATGACCGAAGAACAGGTAGAAGAAAGCATGAGCATGATGGGTTGGGCCTTCTCGCCGGTATTTATGTCTATCAGCGCCGGCTTTATGATGCTGGTGATGGGCGTAATCATCTCGCTTATTGTTGCTGCTGTAATGAAAAAAGAAGCCCCGCAAGCGGGTGTGATGTAATGGCGATCCGTACTCTTTTGTTAAAATACGGCATACCGGCAGGAGTAGGCGTTGTCGCCTATTTCCTGCTGTTTTACGCCTTCAGCCGCGAGGCCATGCTGCATTACGCCGTTTGGTGGAGCTCGATATTGATCAATATTGTTGCAATGGCGCTGGCAGTAAAAGCAAGCGCCAGTTTTGAATTTAAAGACAAACTGCGCGCCGCCTTCGCTGTATTTGCCGCTAGCAATGCGCTGTTTTACGTTTTCTATTACATCCTTTTCGGCGTTGTTGATCCCGGTTTGATCGAGTTGCAGTACCAAT
>JRYG01000400.1_pt1 | contig 15097 bp, 13 predicted proteins | sample 235341 | NCBI WGS metagenome assembly JRYG01 (sample SAMN03074218, study PRJNA261478) | activated sludge metagenome | biome: Wastewater Treatment Plant; feature: Wastewater; material: Activated sludge; isolation source: activated biomass of a wastewater treatment plant treating hydrocarbon... ... | reverse complement strand
ATATTCCGGGTTCCCATTACCCGAGCCTGGATTAATATCTTTGACCATGACCGTGCCGGCCGCTGTTCCATCGCTCTTCCATAGTTCTGTCCCGTTGGATGAGGTTTTTGCCTTAAAAAAAAGAACGCCGTTGATTAGGGTAAGAAAGTCCGGGTAGGAAGACTCGTATCCGGCATAAATATCTTTAACCAGGACCGTACCGGCCGCTGTACCGTCGCTTTTCCAGAGCTCGACACCAGAATTGTTGTTATTGGCTGTAAAAAAAAGCGTGCCGTTAACATTAATAAAATGTTGAGGAAATGATTCGCTGGAACCATAGCGAATATCCTTAAGCATGAATGTACCGGCCGCTGTGCCGTCGCTTTTCCAGAGTTCATATCCATTTGTACCGTCGCTTGCAGTGAAATACAAGGTTCCGTTTATATCAATGATATTGTTTGGATAAATACCACTGCCGTAGTCATACATCGCAATATCCTTCACCAAATCGGTGGTTTCCCCCTTCACATCGGGGTCATTATCGTCGCAGTCATCGCTGTTGTTCACATAGCCTGGCGGCGGGTTGCAGGTATAGCTATAAGCTGTGGGGTTACCGAAGCTGTCGCCATCGGCATCGGCAAACCAGGTGGCGGAGAGGCCCTCGTCTGCCTCGCCGTTGCAGTTGTCGTCGAGGCTGTTGCAGATTTCGGTGGCGCCGGGGTGTATGTCGGGGTCTGTGTCGTCGCAATCGTCGGTACCGCTGCTTCCTGCAGCCAGTTCGGAGAGTGCGAAGCCATTGGCGGGCCGCAGGCACTGCACAGTAGAGGAGGCGCCGTAGGTATCGCCGTCGGCGTCGATATACCAGGTTTGGCCGGGGTATTCCAGGGGGTCGGTATCGTCGCAGTCGGTGTTGTCGGCTACATAACCTGAGGGGGCGGTGCAGGCCTGGGTAGTGACGGCCGGGTCGCCGTAGGTGTCGCCGTCGGCGTCGGCATAGAAGGTGGCATACTGCCAATTGGCATCGGCGAGCTTCCACAGTGAGAAGGAGGCGACGCCTGTTATTTCTACCCAGTTTTCAGTCGTGTTTTTGGCGTTAAAGCCCGCGCTAACCCAGGTGGCGCCGCCGTCGTCGCTGCGGAATAACGACAGGTTTGCCTCGGTGACGCCGTTCAGCTCTGCGTCAAAATAATAAAAGCGCAGCGTAGCGTTTAGCCCGCTATTGTTGGTGGGTTGCACTGCGAAGTACCGCTTGATACTTGCATTACAAGGCCCTGTGAAAGCCTGATGCCCCCGCCGGATTGCGGTAGCGCCGAGGTTGGCCGTTGATGTGATTACAATGCCGAGATTGCCCGGATTTGCCTGGTTGGGTGCATTGAGGGCGGCTGTTAATTGTATCTCGCCGTCGGAGGAAGTAAAAATCCGGTTATTTTCACCCTCTGATACCAAAAGCCCTCCGGGCTGCCCCAGCGCGATATGATAACCATTGAGGTCTAAGCTGCCCGATGTAAAAGTCAGATTGCCGTTAATGATAACGTCCTTTTGCAGGACAACTGCTCCCCCAATGCGGTTGACGACCAGGTTGTTGAACGCGTCGGCAGCGGCGCCTGCTAACTCGCTACCCGCTGACGATGTACCCGTGAACTCGATGGCACTGGCGCCGGCGGCGAAGGCGCCGCTGTTATTCCAGTGGGCATCTTTGAGTATGATGCAGGCATTGCCGTTTGCTTTGACATATGCCCCGGAGGTGGTTTTGAAACTGCCCTGCGCCTGTAGGCCAAGTACCGGCAAACAGCAAAACCAGACTGGGAGTATCCATTTTTTCATGGCATTGACTTTTGTTTGCTGCGGCTCAGTATTTGATGATATAGTGGACGTAAGCGTTTTTGGGGCGGGTTTCTGAAGAATATCTGGGAGTCCCATTACCGCCATCCGAAATCGGCCAAGAGGCGTAGTTGTAGCCTGGATTTTGCGAATTTCCTGTTGCTCCGCAGGTTACCCCTCCGTCACCCGTATCGGAAGCGGCCGTAGTCATTACTACGTTGTGGTGGTGTCCTTGAAAAGCATCCAATTGATAACTGCCAACATTGTCCCCCGTCTGTCCGCCAGTATATAGGTTAGTTCTGGCGCCTGCGTTGGGATCATTACCGGCCCCATTGTCCCATCCCCTCGGGAAGCGGCCCCGCAGGTCGGGCAGGTTGAAATTCGGCGCGCCGTTGCCGCCCCAGGAGGTTCCGATTACGGCAAACAAAGCGGGATAGGCGGTATTGCTGACCGAGCTGCCATCGCAGGCGAGGTAGCCGGCGGGCACGGCGGTCCCGCCAAATGCCAAAATAGTCCCGACAGGCACGGAGTTGCCTGTCCCTGTTGATAGCTGCGCCCACTCCCCGTTTGTAAAATAGAAGAACGCCTCAATATCCGTATCGAAGACGAGCATACCCTCGGTGGGGTTCAGCGCGCCAAGGGCAGCGCGCTGAGCCGTGGTCATACGGGGGAAAAGCGCGCCTTTCGTAGTGGATTTTACGTCCAGTATGGCATTGGGGTCTGGAGTAGCGTTATCGTCGTTGATGCCGACGTTTTGGGAGAAGGAGACGGAGCAATTAAGGCCTAAAAACAGCAGTAGCACTTTTTTCATAACTAAAATTGAAAAGTGTTGAAGAAAAGTAGTTGTCGTCCGGGAACTTTAGTCTGTGCCTGTACCATCCGCCAGCGGCAGCAACGGAACGCCCCATTTCAGCAAGTCTTTATACATATCTGCATGGATGACAATGCCTGCCGAGGTATAGCCGTGTAGTATGATGACTTTTTTTCTGGCGTCAGTAGTATCTATCCAAATCGGGGCGCCACTGTCGCCGCCAAAGGTGGTCTTGCCAGGCTCATTATACGAGATGATGTTAGGCGTATTTTTATCTAGCTTATTCCTGTATATTGTTCTGGTGTCATATTGTTGGCGCCTTTCCAGTAGTTGAGGTTCCGCCTTTTTTGAAATTGGGTAGCCGACCAGAACAGCTTGCACACTGCTGTCTCTTAATTGCAACCAGGGCAATAGCTCAAAAGGTATTTGTGGGTCGGAGCAGGCGCAGATTTTTTTAGCCATACTATCATCCGGCAATGTAATCAGTGCGTAGTCCCACTGCTGCCGCTTAAGTTGTCGCCGTAGATATCCAAAATAGATGAATTTTTCGGGGATAGATATTTGATCTTTCGAAATAGCCTCAAAGCCAAATGGCGATACGAAATCACCAGTTGCAGATACTGTTGCGCCCGGATAAATACGCAGGTTTTTAGCCCGGCTTACTACATGGGCGTTGGTTAGAATATGGCGCGGACTAATGAAGAAGCCAGTGGCATTTATACTTGTCTCTCCAGGGACATCGTAATTCAAATTGACAACAAAACTGAAAGGTGCTTCAGCGGTGTTCCCGACTTGCTTAAAGGTATGTTTTTTAGGCTCTGACTGGCTGAAGCCTATATAAGGCAGGTATGCCATCAGGTAAACGAGCATGAAAAATTGGTGGGTTCGCATGGTTATTATTTTTTAATTATCTTCGTTGTCCCCAGGTTTGCCTGTATTATCTTTGGCTTGTAACGCATTGAAACTGACATTGATACCTATGCCCATCCAGACACGGCCATCGTAGGTCCAACTCACGCTTTTATCTTTGGCGCTGAGCCAATCCCAACCTACAAATATTCCTATATTGGCATATGGGGTGGGTTTCCACACACCACCCAAAGAGAGCGTCAGCGCCGAAGCGGTTCTATCCTCATTAGCCCCACTGTTGAGTGGGCTTAATTCAATTTTGGTCAATCCTAATCCTAATGAAAAATCGTATTGAGATTGCTGCTGGAAGCGGTTGCCCCAGCCAAAGATGAAATTAGCCTGTAGCGATAGACTGGATTCAAAATCAAAAGTATCACTGCGTTGAAAAAGCCCTCTAAGCCTGTAAGGCACTGAGTAGGCGCCTACTTCAAAACCTTTGAATCTGTTATAAATAGGTCTGGTGAGATTAATAAAATCCTTTTTCGAAAGGGAATACAAATTGGGCTCTTCATCAGCTCCGTAATAGTCAATATTCAGTTGGCTACTACTATCTCCCCAACGCCAATATTTAAAAACGATAGTATCTTCGCCTACTTCAACTACATTGATTTTACGGCCTTTTTTAATATTGAGCTTCCCTTAGCCGGATTTACGCTTTACGTGTGAATGATCTTTCGGTAGTGTAACCAGGAAGCTGTAGTTACCACCCAACTTGACTTCCTGTGCAGATGCCGGTTTAAATACAATACACAGGAGTATTAAAAGGGAGAAAGAAAGCTGATTTTTCATTTGCTTTGATTATAATTTGTTGGCGATCCGGTTAATAACCGGTCATTATCCAAAGCAAATTTCGCCCATCTATTACCCCTCAAGCAATACTCACTACTGAGTAATTTTAACTGCTTCCGGCCAGGGCATTTCCAAAATAAAGGTGGCGCCCCTGCCCGGACTGCTGTCTATGTGGAGGGTGGCCCCAATGATTTGTGTGCGGGAATAAACGGTTTTGAGGAAACTCGACGGCAGCGCAGCCGCGTCAAAGCCGGCGCCATCGTCTTCTACCATAAGCGTGAGTGTGTCTATGGAAGGGTGCAGGTGAAGTGCGATGCGGGAGGGCCGGGCATGCCTGGCGGCATTGAGGATCAACTCCTGGGCGATTCGGAAAAGCGCTACTGAAGTTGAATCCGGCAGCTTGAGCTCATGGTCCGGCAGGTCTAAATGCAAAGGGAGATTCCACGTTTTTTCAAACTGCGTTTTCCACTCGCTCAGGGCCGGGCACAAGCCCAGACGAGCCAATGTGGGCGGCATGAGATTTTGACAGATGCGGCGGTTTTCTCCAATGGCCTGCTGGAGCAGCTCTTGCAAAGTAGCGGCGCCTGTATTAAACTGCGACAACTGCAACTGCATAGTGTACAACAGTCCACCCAGGCTATCGTGTAATTCATTGGCTACCCGGCGACGTTCCTGTTCCTGACCAATGAAAAGCGACATCAGTGCCGTCGCTTCCCGTTCTTGTATGACTTGCCTCAACTCTTGCTCGTGCTGTGCCCGGCTTTGATCCGCGACAAGTTGTACCATGATTTTTTTCTGCCGGAAATTTCGGGCGATCAATCCAGCCAATAATAAACTCATCACTAATGCGACTATGGCGCCATAACTTCTTGACAATTGTCTTTTTCGGATCAGGTTTTCGTTCTCCGCCAATGCAAGTTCTTTTTCTGTTTCTGAGGTCCGGTATTTGATTTCGAGTTCATTTATTGATTTGAGCCGGCTCTCATTTAGCATATAGCTCCTCATTTCGGCGGCACGTTTGCCGTATTCGTGGGCTTTGCGCCATTGCCCCGATTGGTAGTAGCAATTTTGTAGAATAGAATAAAGCGTGGCGGTATTCTCATTCAAATCCAGCCGGTATGTGATATCCAATGCCTGGAAGAGATGTTGAACGGCCTCATCAAAACGGCCCTGTTCCTGCAGAATACCGGCAATACCGATCAATGCGGAAAGCTCCTGGGCGTGATCGCCGGATAATCTGGTCCGGTTTATCAGTTCGGCATATTCCTTTTCAATCAGCCTTTTTTTTTGAATTTACCGGCCACCTGGCCGGCTTTTTCAAAAGCTGCTGAGGCTTCTGCTGTATTTTGCATCAATTGGTAGGCGTTGCCAAGGTTGCGATAACAGCCTTCCAGCGGTCCCCAGCTTTGCGTTTTCTCCCAAATAGCAGCCGCCCGTTGAAAATAGGACACCGCTTCGGCCGGCTGTCCTGTTCGCATGTGAATGTTCCCTATTTGTTGAAAAGTCATAGCCTCATAGTCGGGGTTTGGGGCATGTTTTTCAAACTCGGCCAGACTTTTTTGGTAGTACTGGAGCGCTTTTTCATAAACGCCCTGTCGCATGTAAATCTGGGCGATACTGCCATAACAAATCCCTGCTACGCGCGGTTGCCGGGCTTTTTCAATATGTGGCAGGCCTTTTTTCAGATACTCCAGCGCATCGTCCATGCGCCCCAGCCGTTGTAAAATTCCTCCGGCATTGGTATACGTATTCAATAGCGTGGCTGCATGTTTTGATTTTTCTGCCCGACTACAAGCCGTGGTGATTTCCTCTATCGCCGCATCGGCATCCTGAAAACCCAAATGACTGGCCAATTCAATCCCGATGCGGGCTTTTGCCGTATCAGAAGCGGCCTGCCGGAGTTGCTCCCTGCTCTGCGCTATGTCCTGCTTTAGTTGTTCGGCAGAACGGCCTGGTGGGCGAGCGCCTTGAGCGAATCCGGTTTGGATGGAAGTAATGCCCAACAAGGCGAGCAGAAAGTAGAATCTCACAGGTTTCATGCGTCAAGTGTTGAGTTAAATGCCCGTTTAAGAAATACCATTTTCAATGGCGAACCTCACCAGATCGGCAGTATTTTCTGCCTGAAGTTTGCGCTTCAAATTGCGTCGATGCGTTTGTACGGTAAATTCGCTGAGATAAAGCATATCCGCTATTTCCCGGTTGGAAAAAGATTGCGCAATGAGCCGCAATATCTCTGTCTCCCGATCGGTGAGTTCCTGTTTTTGTTGAAAAGCATCCTGGAAAAGCCCCGGCCCCGGCGTAAATTGCCTTTTGATTTTTTCGCTCAGATAAGGCATTCCGGACATTACCTGCTGCAACGCAATTATCAGTTCTTCTTCCCCGTGGTCTTTTAGCAAATACCCGTCAGCACCCAAATTTAATACCTGCTCAGCCAATTCCGTAGAATGGTATCCGGTCAGAATCAGTACTTTGATACGAGGAAAGCGCTTTTTTACTTCTCCCAAAATCTCTATCCCGTCTTTGCCCGGTAAATTTAAATCAAGCAGAAGCAAATCAGGTCGGGCTGCCGTTACCACACTCAATACCTTCCTGCCGTCATAAACAGTTTCGACAACATCAAATCCCTTGGCTGTGTGAATGATGTTGCGAAGCCCATCCACTACGATTTGATGGTCGTCGGCAATAACAATGCGGCAAGAATCAGGCATGGTGTGAGTACTTCGCTTGTTCAGAGTAAATTTATATCTTTTCTGGTAATCATACCTCTTCGGTCCAAATATTATCAGTGGCCTGCCGCTTATTTATCAGGATAATCCGGAATATTCAACCCCAAATAAATATCCCGCTCGCCTGCCATTAAATCGCCTTTTTGCTCCAGCTTAACCAGCCCGCTACCTGCGCGATTTTCCATCTTTGCCCGATAGCTTGCCGACACCAGGGGGTCGTCGTCAAAAACGATATCGTCGATGTAATACTCGTTGATGGCGTTGGGTTCTTTTATCGTGAGGTGAATGTGGGCGGGGTCGCTCCAGTCAGGATAGGCGCCCGGTTTTACCGTATAAATGGCGTACCTCCCCGCTGCGTCGGTTTTTACCCAGCCGCGGATGTAACCGTGGGTCTGACCATGTTCATTGGGAGGCATGCTCCTTTTTATTTCGGGCTTGTGCACGTACCTGCCCCCGGTATCGGTGTGATAATAATAAACTACCACACCAGGCGCCGGCTTACGGGCGCCGGCCTGGTAGACAACCCCTGTGATCAATATTTTTTGGCCTTGTTGGGGCCAACCGGCACTGGTGTCTACTGCGGCCAACTGTTGTGGCTGCCCCTTGTAAAGCCAGTCGCCATTTTCAAATTGGCCGCCGACCACTTTGTTGGTATTTGGCTGGGCGGTAGTATTGCCGCGTTGTCCATGGCAACTCAGGGCCATCAGCGGCAGGATAAGCATTGACATCGTGAAAAGACGATTCGTGTTCATAAGCGAAATGTTTTAATGCAAATATTGCGCGTTAAGTCATTGCTTTTCAATCGAAATGGGGCAAGACGAGTTTATTTTGATGCAAGCCGATGACGCTTTTCGAGGCGAGATTTAAAATCGGCGGCGTACTTTCTGCTTATCCTCAATTCAGCGCCGTCATTCAAGGTCAAATCGTAATCTCCGTTCAACCGGGATTTATAGGACCGGACCATGTCTATGTTCACTATTGTCGATTTATGGATGCGGACAAACCGCTCGCCGTTTACTTTGGCTATTATGGATTTCAGGGTGTCTTTGTAGAGGTATTTTTTGTTTTTGTGGTGGATGTTGATGTAAGGCGGATTGGCAGAAAAATACACAATGTCGTTTGTGTCGATACTCACCCGTCTGTTGTCGGCTTCCGTGACGATAAAAGTGGAAACCCCATTTGTTTGGGGATGCTGATAAAACCGCAATCTGTTTTTAAAATTGATATACAAAATATACGGCGCTGCGTAAATGATCAATAATTGGATGAGATAGTTTGTTAATGCAAATTGAAGCGTTTGCACATACCTGAAAGCTTGATCATAAAAAAGACTGGACAAGAGCCATATCAGGGCCGGATAAGCGAGCAAATGCGCGATAATGGGAATCGCCACAAGTAACCCCTGGCCCGGCACGGTTGTAATTCGCGCGGCCCACACGTATTGCGCATACAAAAGCGGAAGAAAAAGCCCCCAGAATGAACTAAAAAGTAGCGATTCCGAGAAGTAAAAAGCCGAATGCTGAATCTTCGCGTGCAAAAAATCGAGCAAAATAGTCAGCCCCATAGAAAGGAATAACAGGATCAGAAAAAGCAATGATTTTTTGTTTCGCATGACTTTGCCTTGTAGCAGTAACATTTCTCATTGTTTTTTGTAAAAATATTGCTCAAATTGAGATCATTAGAAATGTGGAGCCTGTACCCACCATAAAAACGGGGCGATTCCGAAAAGCCATAAGAGTAGGACAAATCCAAATAAAAGCATCGTGAGACTATTAATTAAACTAGCGCTTCTAGCTGCGGTAGTTACCATAGCGACGAGTGCTTTAGCTCAGTCGGTTGCCTTAAAAGGCGGCCTGAACCTGTCAACCATGCTCATCAAAGACAATGACGATACGTATAGCGACGACTTCAAGTTGAACCCCGGTTTTCACGTGGGGGCAACGGTTGATGTGCCGGTAGCTGGCATTTTTTCATTGGAAACGGGCGCCCTGCTTTCTACCAGGGGGTTCAGAATTAACGAAAAAGAAACAAGTGATGGTTACACTATCGAAATGAAAGAAACCATGAACCTCTACTACCTGGAAGTTCCGGTAATGGCAAAACTCACTTTTGATGTGGGCAGTGTTAAAATTAACGGCATACTCGGTCCGTATTTCGGAGTGGGCTTGTTTGGGAATGCTAAACTGGAACTCAGCGGTGGAGGAGAAACCTTCAAGGATGAATATGCGATCCATTGGGGTTCCGATGAAGCAGAAGATGATTTGAAGCGATTAGACTATGGAGCAACCATTGGCGCCGGAGTTGACATCAGCGGCGTACTGCTGGGCGTAACTTATAACTATGGTCTGGCTAATATCTCGGCTTACACCGAAGATGGCGCCACTACTAATAACCGCACTTTAGCCATTTCTGTAGGTTACAGATTTGGCGGTAAATAAACATCAGAAATGGGGTGAACTGAAAAAGTTCACCCTATTTTCCTGCCAGCGCTTTAATTTTCTCCTCCAATTCAAATTCATTGCCGGGCACATAGCCGGAATGCTCATAAACGATATTGCCGTTGGGGTCAACCAGAAAAGTTTGGGGGATAGCCTGGAAATTCATGGATGTCTTGAGCTGTTGGTTGGCGTCGGCGAGGATGATATACTCCCATCCTTTGGATTCCACCAGCGGGCCTACTTTAGCCAGGGCGCGTTGCGTATCGATTGTAATAGCCAAAAATTGTACGTTGTATTTCTCCTGCCAGTCGGGGTAGAGTTCCATCACATTGTCGAGTTCCAGTTGACAGGGTTTGCACCAGGTGGCCCAGAAGCTGATCACAGTGATTTTGCCGCTGTTGGTATAATCCTGAATATTCACGCTTTTGCCATCGAGGGTTTTTACTTCTACTGCCGGTACGCCTTTTTGGGCGAAAGCAGCTAATGAGAAAGCGCTCAACAACAGGGTTAGTACAGTTAATTTTGTATTCATTGCCAATTACAGTTTAATAGTAGAAAGAAAAGATGTTTGCTGAATGACTATTTTTGCAAATATAGCCGGCGATTTGGCCAAAATACGCGAAAATTGCCTTCACGAGGCTATACGTACAAATGTAGACTAAAATTACATCCGTCAGTCACCTTTAACCCGACGGTAACACTTGCCGGCGAGGCAAAACTAAACGATTTTCAATGAAAAACCACTTACTGCTAGTCTGTGTCATTTGCTTAACGTGCTTTTGTCAGTTGGCGTACAGCCAGGAACAAGAATCCGGAGGAGGGCGTATCTCGGGTAGTCTCGAGGCCAACGCCAATTTTTTCATGCGCGACTCGCTGATCGGCGCGGCCAATACACCGCAATACGACCGGCAACTCTACGGCGGCGACGCATGGCTCAACCTCCAATATAGTAATTGGGGCTTTGACATTGGCCTGCGTTTCGATCTGTTTAACAACTCCAACCTGCTCAACCCCACTAGTTCATATACTGATCAGGGTATCGGAAACTGGTTTATTAGGAAGAAAATCAATAAGTTGGGTATTGCGGTGGGGTTTATTTATGATCAAATCGGCAGCGGCATTATCTTCCGCGCTTTTGAAGAGCGCCCGCTACTGATCGACAATGCGCTGGTGGGGTTGCGACTAACGTACGATATCGCGCCCAACTGGGTTGTGAAGGGGTTTACCGGCCGCCAAAAGCAGCAATTCGACGCCTACCGCTCGGTCATCAAAGGTTTTAACCTGGAGGGTTTTGTCACCGGCGATTCTACCTCCACCTGGTCGATGGCCCCCGGCGTCGGCGTGGTCAACCGCACGCTCGACGACGCGTCGATGAATTCGCTGGTGGCTACGCTGAATACGTATCCTAAAGAGGATGTTTTTGTGCCCAAATACAACAACTACGCCTTCTCGGCCTACAATACCCTGCACGCCGGGCCTTTTTCGTGGTATATCGAAGGCGCCTACAAGACCAAAGACGCCATCAACGACCCCTTCGGCGTCATTACGCGCGATTCTGTGGCCGTGGTGGGCGACAAGTTTATCAACCGATCCGGAACCGTATTGTATACGAGCCTGAGTTATGCCGCAAAAGGACTGGGTATCACCCTGGAGGCCAAGCGCACCGAAAATTTCAGCTTCCGCACCCGCCCCCAAGAGCAACTCAACCGCGGCCTGGTCAACTTCCTGCCGCCGATGACCCGCGTGAATACCTACCGCCTCACCGCCCGCTACAATGCAGCTACGCAGGAACTCGGCGAACTGGCCTTCCAGGCCGACGTGCGTTATTCGCCCAACAAAAAGTGGAGCTTTAATGTGAATTATTCCTATATCAACCGCCTCGACAGCGTAAAGCTCTATCGCGAATTTTTTAGCGAAATTACCTACAAATACGAGCGCAAGTGGACGCTCACCGGCGGGGTGCAAATGCAGAATTACAACCAGGAAATCTACGAATTCAAACCCGAAGTGCCCATCGTAGAAACGCTTATTCCTTATCTCGACTTTTTGTATAAAATCGACCGCAAGAAGTCGGTGCGCTTCGAGGCCCAATACATGTTTATCGGCGACGACGCCAAGGCCGGCGCCAGGCAGGACTACGGCGACTGGGCTTTTGCGCTGATCGAAGTCAATTTTGCACCGCATTGGACCTTCACGGCAGCCGATATGTACAACGTCAATCCCGGTAAAAACTCACCCAAAGACGAAAACGGCGAGGGTTTGTCGCTGCACTATCCGCGATTTGATATCTTCTATACCATGAAATCCAGCCGCTTTTCACTCAGCTACGTCAAGCAGGTGGAAGGCGTAGTCTGCACCGGTGGCATCTGCCGACTGGAGCCGGCGTTCAGTGGAGTGAAATTTACTGTTAATACCACATTCTAAATTACACAAGCTATGAAGCGAGTAATATTTTCAATGCTTATCAGCGCGCTTTTATTCAGCGCCTGCGAAGAAGTTCCCCCGGTCATTAACCCCATCATGGGCGGCAATCCTGACGACACCTCGTCAATAGAAGACCAGCAGCGGCAGGTGCTCATCGAAGAGTTTACCGGTGTGCGCTGCGTCAACTGCCCGGCAGGTACGCAGGCTATACAGAGCCTGTTGGGTATTCACGGAGAACAACTGGTGGCCGTGTCTATCCACGCGGGTTTCTTTTCGCCGCCCTACACGCAGAGTCTCTACGATTTTCGCACAACGGAGGGCACAAGCATTCTCAGCTACCTGGGCGAGCCGCTGGGATTCCCCACGGCGGTGGTCAACCGCAAATTATTCTCCGGCGAACAGGATCTGCAACTCGGCCAGTCCCAGTGGGCGGGTTTTATCAGTGAAGAATTGGCCGCGGCGCCCAGCGTAAAAATTGCGATAAACCCTGATTTCAACGCCGCCACGCGGCTGCTGAAAGCAGATATCGAGTTGTTTATTGAAGAAAATATTGCAGAAAGCGACGTACGCCTCAGCGTTATGATCACCGAAAACGGAGTGATCGACTACCAGCTTACCCCTGAGGGCCTCAAGTCGGACTACGTCCACCTCCACGTTTTCCGGGGCATGATGACCAACTACGACGGCAACCCGCTAACGGAACCGCTCGTCGACGGCGCCCAGATCAATCGCAGCTATACGCTTACTTTGCCCGAGGGCTGGGTGGCCGATAATTGCTACATTGTGGCGTTTGTACATCTGGGCGGCGGCTCCAAGGTGGTGTTGCAGGCGCATGAGGTGGAAGTGACGGAGTAAGAGGGTGAGAGTGTGGGAGAATGAGCGTGTGTGACTTGTCCTGAAATATCTCTCACTCTCTCCCTCCCACACTCCCACCCTCTTTTTATTCCACCCGTTTTCCCCAGCCCCATACCTGGAACCCGAAAGTGCCCAGCCAGAAGGCCAGCGCGGCGAAAGACAGGGCGCTCAGGCCGGCAAACAGCTTGGCGTCCTGCATATTGATATTAAAAAGATGGTAGGTGATAAAATCGGTGACCACAAAAACGGTGTGGATACAGAAAAGCACAAACAAGATTCGGACCAGCATGCGCAAGTACAGTACATGCCGCACCGCTTTCGGGTGAGTAGCGGTTTTGCGGCGCTGCCGGATATATCGCGCAGCGAAATACAGGTAGGCAAAAAAAGTAGTGAGGTATAAAAATTGCTCTGCCGCTCCAAAAAACGGATTCAGTGGTTGCCTGCCCAGGCCTGCTTTATAAGAAACGGGCATAAAAAACAGGACTAAAAAAAACAAAAATTGGCCGGCGGCCAGGATAAGGTGCTTGCTATCGCTCCAGCGAAAGCGATAGGCGGGGTAAAGCGATAATTTTACATAATAAAAAAGCAGCGGAGGAAAAGCCAGGGTATAATAAATAGGCAGAAATGACCATTCGGGGTAAAATTTATAAAAATGACTGATCACAAATATGCTGTTCAATAACGTGAGCGCTATTGTAGCCAGTAAAGCGCCGTAAAACAAATTGGCCCGGAATTCTCCGGTTTTTTTGAATAAAAACAAAAAACTCATACCCAGGCATTGCATGACGCCTGCCGCCATAAATAGTAACAACAGGTAGAAAAAAATGCTATGTGGTTCCTGACTGGGCATACAAGGAAATTAACCGGGGTATTCCTTTCGCCATTCACGGAAAATGGCGTCGATAGCGGGGTTATCTTCCCAATTGTCGGCAATATCGTCAAGCGCGAAAATGCGTTCAAACAATACATCCTGGGCTTTGCCTTCGGCCAGCGCCTGGCTGTAGGGTACGTGGCTGAAGCTCACCATGGTGTACATCGGGATAAAGTGGTCGGGATATTTTTCGTGTAAATGCGCCGTAATCTGTTTGCGCAACAGAAAATCGGGGTCGGCCACCAGGTCGCGCATTTCGATGAAATTGTTGAGGGCCAGGTCGGCAATGGCGTTGGCGTCGGTTACTCTGCTGCGGCTAAACTCGGGGATAATGCGGCCCCAGTCTTCATTGTATTGACCGGCCATCTCGTCCAGAATCGTGCAATCTTCAAAGCCCGCGTTCATCCCTTGTCCGAAAAACGGTACGATGGCGTGGGCAGCATCGCCCAGCAGCAGACAGCGGCCTGCCGTTTCCCAGGGCGTACAGCGCACCGTAACCAGCGCCGAGGTGGGGTTATTGCGAAAATCTTCGAGCAACGTAGGCATCAGCGGAATGGCATCGGGAAAGTTGCGCTCGAAAAAGCGCATCACCTCGTCGTCAGTGTTCAGCTGGTCGAATGCGTCCTCGCCGCCTTCGAAAGGCAGGAAAAGGGTACAAGTAAAACTCCCGTCGGCGTTGGGCAGCGCTATGAGCATAAAATTGTGGCGCGGCCAGATGTGCAGGGCGTTGAGGTTGGGCATGGCGTGGCGGCCGTCGGGGGTAGCGGGTATAGTCAGCTCTTTGTAGCCGTAGTCGAGAAACGACTGCGAATAGTTGAATCGGGAGCGCTTGAGCATGCTGTTGCGCACGGCGGAAAAAGCGCCGTCGGTGCCGAAAATCAGCGGCGCCTGCTGCTGGATGCGGTCGCCCGATGGAATATGCTCAAATGCCGCGATGTTGTTGTCGAGATCGACGCCCCGGCATTTATAGTCGAAATGAAAATGAACGTTTTCGTAGCGGTCGGCGATGCGCAGCAACTCGAGGTTGAGGCCGCCCCTGGAGACCGAATAGATGGCCTGTCCTTTTTCGCCGTAGGGCTGGAAGGTGAGCTCGCCGTTGAGGCTGTGCATCATACGGCCATACATCGGGATGGCAACTTTGCGGATTTTGTCTTCAATACCGGCCTGGCGCACCGCTTTCCAGCCTCTTTCGCTCATGGCGAGGTTGATAGAGCGGCCGCCGCTGTAGCCCGCAATGCGCATATCGCTGCGTTGTTCGTATACCTCTACTTCGTAGCCGCGCTTGGCCATGAAAATAGCCCAAAGCGCGCCTACCAGACCTCCGCCGGCAACGATTGCTTTTTTATTGGCCGTCATGTGTGAATGGGTTTTATCGGTTAGGAATATTTAAATCATAAAACGCAAGGCGATAAATTGGGTGATGAAGCCCACGAAGTAACCGCCGTAGAGGTCTACCGGCTCATGAGCCTGCAAT
>JRYG01003010.1_pt1 | contig 15118 bp, 17 predicted proteins | sample 235341 | NCBI WGS metagenome assembly JRYG01 (sample SAMN03074218, study PRJNA261478) | activated sludge metagenome | biome: Wastewater Treatment Plant; feature: Wastewater; material: Activated sludge; isolation source: activated biomass of a wastewater treatment plant treating hydrocarbon... ... | reverse complement strand
TCGTGGATGTAATTGATGCAATGCCTGACGTATAGCATGTCGGCATATAGCGGCACCATTACGCCGTCGGAATCGTGCAGGAAGGTAATCAGCTTGCTCTCGATATCTCCGTCTTTCGATTTTGTCTTGGCCCTGAATAGCGACCCGGAAGAGTTGTTCTGCTTGTTAATACCTTGAGAATAAGAGCTCAATAGCGTGCCGATGGACCTGGACAAACGTTGCTGCCTTGCTTTTTCGAGCAGAACACACGCCTCCGGTCTGACGTGTATTAACCAGTGAAAGTGATTGGGCATCAAACAGTATGCAAGTAGATCGCCATATGGCAATAGGTGGGTTCGCATTTTGCGAATAAAATAGCGGTAGTTCTCCTCTTTAAAAAAAATCCGCCGCCTGTTGTTACCCTGGTTGTATACGTGGTATACGCCGTGTTCTTCAAAGTTCATGTTTTCAATCGCTTTTTGGTGAAATACCCAAATTTAAACGATTCTACACATGACATTTGAAAAGCGCCCCAATTTGCCCCAACTTGCCCCAAAATGCCCCTATAGCAGCCACCCCGGAGCCAAACTCAACCCCAGCAGTATGATCAGACCCGCCGCCAATACCACCCGGTAATTGCGGCCAAACGCAACATCGGTTGCTTCCGCTTCAACCGAGGGAGCAGTGAAGTACATTTCTATGATTATTTTAAAGTAATAATATACACTGATAGCAGAATTTACCACCGCGGCCAATACCAGCAGCGGATAGTCCGGAAAGGCCTGCGCAAACAAAAAGTATTTACCAAAAAATCCCGCCGTGGGCGGAATGCCCGCCAGCGACAATAAAGCTACCGCCATAACCGCCGCACTCCAGCCATCGCGGCGCGATAGCCCCCTGAAAATCGACAGACCGGTAGCTCCCGTTCCATTGTGTAACGCCATATATACCGCAAATGCGCTAATGGTAGCCACAGCGTATGACAACAAGTAAACCAGCATAGCGCCGCCGCCGCCGCCCGGACTGCTGAGCACCCCCAACAGCAGGTAGCCTGCATGCGCAATACTCGAATAGGCCATCATTCGCTTGAATCCCGATTGCAAAATGGCCGTGATGTTGCCCAATGTCATTGTGAGCAGCGCTATTACTGCCAATGTAGGCGCCCAGTGCTCGCTCAACCCGGCAAAACTACCCGCAAAAAGCCTGAAAAACGCGCCAAATGCCGCCATTTTTACAACAGTAGACATAAATGCTGTGACCAGGTTGGGACTGCCCTCGTATACGTCCGGACCCCAAAAATGAAACGGCGCCGCCCCTATCTTGAAACTCAACCCCACGACGATCATGATGAGACCAATATACATAAACATGGGCAACTGCTCGCCTTTGGACTGAATAGCCGCAGCTATCTCCGGCACGCTGAAACTCGCCGTGGCGCCGTATACCAATGCTATTCCGAATAATAATATGCCTGTGGCAAAAGCCCCCATCAAAAAGTATTTTATCGCCGCTTCATTTGACGCGGCTTTGTCTTTTTGGGCGCCCGCCAATGCATACAGGGGTATGGACAAAATTTCTATACCCAAAAATAACATGATGAGGTTATCAAATGAAAATAAACAAAACGCACCGCACAAACTAAAGAGTATCAGTGCAAAGTAATCGCCGTAGTTTTCATCGCTCCCCTGGTAACTGCGGTCGCTCATTAGGGCTATTAACAAAGTGGCCAGTATGGCGACTCCGCTGAATGACAGCGCAAAATGATCAAATTGGATCATGCCTGCCAACTGAAAATGCGAAGTCCCTACCAACCAATCGTAGCAGGTACCCCCCAGCGCAGCTGTTAATCCGGCTAATACCAGCGCCTGCACAACCGGGCGCTTTTCGGTTCGCAACCCCAAAAACAAAGCCAACAAGCCGGTGATAAATACGATCAATAAAGCTTTCATGCCGATGTTATGTTTAGGTTGCTTATTTCAATTGAATGAGTTGTTCTACCGATGCGGCTGTTAAATCAAATATCGGCTGCGGATATACGCCAATTAAAATAACTAATACCGCCAACACAACCATCGCAGCCAATTCGGCGCCTTTGATATCTGTAAATGCTACGGTGCGCTGCCGGGCTTCGCCAAACATGGCAAATTGGTATATCCGAAACATATAGACGGCGCAAAAGATGATGGTCAAACCCGCAGTAGCCGCTACCCAGGCCTGATAACTGTACAAACTTTTGAGCAAGAGCAATTCGCCTACAAAACCATTGGTGAACGGCACAGCGACCGTGCCCAGCAGTATGATCATGAATAAAGTGGCAAATACCGGCGCCTGCCTGGCTATTCCACCCAATTCGTCGAGCCGGCGCGTTGATACGCGTTTTTCGATGATGTCTGCCGCCAGGAATAACCCGACTACGTTGACGCCGTGGCTGAGCATCTGTACGAGCCCCCCCTGTATACCTACAGTTTGGAAGGTCAATACGCCCGCCGCTATTAACCCCACGTGGGCAATAGAGGAATAGGCGATGATGCGCTTGATATCGTGCAGGCGCATGGCGATAATCGAAGCATAGACAATACCAACCACAGCCAGTGCCATATAAACGGGCGAGAGATGACCTGCCTCGGGCGTCAGGGGCAACATCCACCTGATGACGCCGTATATGCCCATTTTTAACATGATACCGCTCAGCAGCATGGTACCGCCGACAGGCGACTCGGTGTAGGTGTCGGGCTGCCAGGTGTGAAAGGGGAACAAAGGCATTTTGATGGCAAATGCGATGAATAGTCCCAACGATACCCAGAAAGCTTCGGCAGAGCTGAGTTGCACCGCCTGCAATTGCGCCCAGTCAAAGGAACCGTTGGGCGTTTTGCCGTATAAATACAAGAGCGAAAGTAACATCAATACGCTGCCGGCAAAGGTGTAAATGAAAAACTTGAGGGTCACGCCGATCCTTCGCTCGCCACCCCAAATGGCGCATATGAAGTAGATGGGTATTAATGCCAATTCCCAGAATACGTAAAAAGCAATGCCGTCTATGGCGGTGAATACGCCTTGCAGGGCCATTTGCATGACTAACACGAGGGAATAGTAGCTTCCCCGGTATGGCTTGTCGTAGCTACTTAATATGATGATGGGAACCAACAGGTTGGTCAAACTAACCAAAAGCAGGCTGATGCCATCATAGCCGAGTTTGAACTGAATACCGGCCTGGGGTATCCAGGGTAGATCAACTATCCATTGGAAGGCGCCGCCTGTATCAAAGCCGGCCAGGTAGCCTGTATTGGCCGCCAGTGTAACCAGGGCGGTAACCAGGGCAGCATGCCGTGCATTTTCCCCCCTAAAGAAGATGCCGATTGCAATGGCGCCCAACAGGGGTAGTATCAACATTCCCACGGTCTATTGTTTATGTCTTTTTTTAAATAATAAAATTCAACAAGAGGATCAGGATCAACCCCAATACCATGCCGAACAGGTAATATGAGATATTGCCGTTCTGTACGAGTCGGAATAGTTGGCTTAACCTGGTCAATACAACGCCTGTCAGATTGACGATGCCATCGATGATCCTGATTTCTGCAATGCGGTATATGAAGCCCGATGTTTGTTCCAATGGCTTTACTATTGCGGCTTCATATAGTTCATCGATGTAAAATTTGCGCGAAGCCCACAATTCCCAGCCTGATAATTGCTCGTCGGGCGAAGGCAGGCGCTTCCGGGTAACGTACAGCCTGTAGCATATCCCTATGACGGCCAGGACAACGACCGTGGTCAACCCCATAAGCGCCCATTCAGCGGCATGCGACAGATGATGGCTATGGCCGCCCGATAAACCCGGCAAGGTGTGGTACCACTGCGATAACCACTGTCCGTTCTCGCCCACGATGAAGGCGGGCAGGTTGATGACACCGCCAATAACGGAAAGTACAGCCAGCGCTATCAACGGCCAGGTCATGACCGCCGGCGATTCGTGCAAATGGCTGCGCTGCTCAGCCGTACCCCGAAACTCGCCGTAAAAGGTAAGGAAGAATAAACGCATCATGTAGATGACGGTAATGGCCGAGCTCATTAGTGCTAATGCCCACAACACAGGACTATGCGCAAATACCTGCGCAAGTATTTCGTCTTTGGAAAAAAAGCCCGACAACAGCGGAAAACCGGCGATAGCCAGCGTGCCGGCCGCAAATGTCCAATAGGTAATAGGCAGCGCAGCCCGCAACCCACCCATACGCCTGATGTCTTGCTCGCCGCTCATGGCGTGAATGACACTGCCGGCGCCGAGGAATAGCAAGGCTTTGAAAAAGGCGTGCGTGGTGAGGTGAAACATGGCGGAAGTGTACGCGCCAACTCCCAGCGCTAAGAACATCAATCCCAACTGGCTTACGGTTGAATAGGCCAGCACTTTTTTGATGTCGTTTTGGCGCAAGCCTATAAGCGCTGCAAAAATTGCCGTGGCTAAACCAACAATGGCTACAATTTCAAGGGTGACCGGCGCGAGCTCGAATAAAACGCTGGAGCGCACAAGCAAATAGATGCCGGCGGTAACCATGGTAGCGGCATGGATGAGGGCCGATACGGGCGTAGGGCCGGCCATGGCGTCGGGCAACCAGGTATATAGCGGTATTTGCGCGCTTTTGCCAATGGCGCCGATAAACAACAATATAGTTACAACCGTCAGCGCTCCTTCTGCAAGACGCATCGCCGGCAAACGATCAAATATTTCCAGGTAGTTGAGCGAGCCAAATAATTGAAACAACATGAAAATGCCGATCAACAAGCCCAAATCCCCTATGCGGTTCATAATGAAGGCTTTGCGGGCCGCCTTGCCGTATGATTCGTTTTGATGCCAAAAACCGATCAGCAGATACGAGCACAAGCCCACGCCTTCCCAGCCAAAAAACAATACCAGGTAGTTGTCGGCCATCACCAACAGCAACATAAAGAATACAAACAGATTGAGGTAGGCAAAAAACCGCGCAAATCCCTCGTCGTCATGCATGTAGCCAATGGCGTATACGTGAATGAGAAAACCGATGCCGGTGATGATCATCATCATCCACACCGACAGCCGATCGACCAATAGCCCCATACTAATATGAAAATCGCCGACCGACATCCACTGGAATATCTCGGCGGTCAATACCGGCTGCCTGCCGGTCTGGCCAAACAGGTACAAGCTGCCCATAAAGGCGCCTAGTACCGCCAAAGACGCCACAGCGCCCACTACCGATTTCGATAAGCGGTTGCCCAACAGCCCCGCAATTAAAAAGCCAAGCAGCGGCAGCAGTAATATGGTTGGTATGAGTTGTTGCACGATGTTGAATTTGTTGTCGGATGTGGGTTGTGGGTTGTCGGTAACCGACAACTGACAACCGATAATCACCCCCTGAGTTTATCCAAAAAACTAACGTCTACAGTTTTGTGATTGCGGTAGATCATCACCAGAATAGCCAGTCCTATTGAGGCTTCGGCTGCGGCTACCACCATGATGAAAAAGACCATGATCTGCCCCGCCTCATCGCCCAGATAGGTAGAAAAGGCAGTAAAAAGCAGGTTGACCGCGTTGAGCATCAATTCGATGCACATGAGCAATACGATGGAATTGCGACGCATCAATACACCCGCCACGCCGATGGAAAATAATATGGCGCTGAGCCACACAAAGTGGTCGACGGGAATAACTTCTAAAACTGGAATTGCTGTATTCATATCGCTGGATGCTGTGAGGCTTTACAAGGTGGTGATGGTCGAACTGTTGTCTTTTTTGTTGCGCATGCCGATGGTGACCGCCCCTACCATGGCGGCTAAAAAGAGTATGGCCGATAGCTCAAACGGCGCCAGGTATTGGGTAAACAGGGCCTTGCCCAGGTTTTTTACCAACCCGATTTCGCCATTTACTACCCCCTCAACCGGCTGGACGGCTACCTGCTTTAGCGACGCTACCAGCGTGATCAGCAACAAACCGCCGGATATGGCGCCGATGATCTTGATGAGCGTTGTCTGCCGCTTGTGCTCTGCCAAATTCAGGTTGAGCAGCATTAACACAAAAAGAAACAATACCATGATGGCGCCCGCATATACAATGACGTGCACGATGGCCAAAAACTGCGCGTTGAGTAATACATAATGCCCGGCAATGGCGAAAAAGGCAATGATGAGAAATAATACGCTATGTACCGGGTTGCGGGCCAATACGACCAATAAGGCGCAAATGATGGCTACCGCTGATAACAGGTAAAACAGAAAACTGACCATGGCGAACTATTGAGGGTATGTTTTGATCTGGCGTTGGCTTATGTCGATGCGCTGATCAACGCGCTCTACCAGTTTGTCTTTTCCAAAAATGAAGTCTTCCCGCTCCAACGATGCCGGCACAATGCGGTCGGTGAGGAAGATGGCTTCTTTTGGACAAGCCTCTTCGCACAAACCGCAGAAAATACAGCGCAGCATGTTGATTTCGTAGGTGGCCGCATATTTCTCCTCCCGGTACAAGTGCTTTTCGTCTGATTTGCGCTCGGCGGCGACCATAGATATAGCTTCGGCAGGACAAGCCACTGCACAAAGCCCGCACGCAGTGCAACGCTCGGCGCCGTTTTCGTCGCGCTTTAAGACGTGTAAGCCGCGGTATACCGGACTAAAAGGCCTTTTTACCTCGGGGTAGTTGATCGTATTTTTTTTCTTGAAAAAATGGCGCAGGGTGATCCACATGCCGCCAAAAATCGCCGGCAGGTACATGCGTTCCCAAAACGTCATTTGTTTATTAACTACTACTTTCGATCTGTTGGACAGCGACTGCATCTGTCTTGTTTTTTTTAAAACCAATAATCTTTTACCAACATGAAACCGCCGGTAAACAACATATTAATAATAGCCAGCGGAATAAGTACTTTCCAACCCAAATGCATGAGCTGGTCGTAGCGGAATCGCGGCAGGGTCCAGCGAATCCACATGAAAACGAACAGGAAAAAGAAGATCTTCAGAAACAGGGCCAATACCCCCAGCAGGCTCACGGCGTTGGAAGACAAACCCAGGTCGTTCATAAACGGAAAATGATACCCCCCGAAGAAAACGGTGGAGATCACCGCCGCAGAAATGAACATATTGATATATTCTGCAAACAGGAAAAAACCCAGTTTCATGCTGCTGTATTCGGTGTGATAACCGCCGATCAACTCGGTTTCGCACTCCGGCAAATCGAATGGCGCGCGGTTGCACTCGGCCAGGGCACAGGTGAAAAAGATGAGGAAACCGACAGGCTGATAAAGGATGTTCCATCCGTCCGATTGCTGCTCGACAATCTCCCGGATGCTTAGCGAACCGGTCATCATGATCACCGCGATCAACGAAATGCCCATCGCCAATTCGTAGCTGATCATCTGCGAAGAGGCCCTGATGGCGCCAAACAGGGAGTATTTGTTGTTGGAGGCCCAGCCGCCTACCATGATGCCGTATACGCCCACAGAAACAAACCCCACAATGTAGAGCAGCCCAATGTCTACATCGGCAATTTGCAGGCTTACATCGCGACCAAACAAGTGCAGGCTGTCGCCCCAGGGTATGACGGCGCCGGTCATGCAGGCGGTAAACATGGCAATGCCGGGGCCCAGAACAAATAAGGCGCGTTCGGCAGCCGAGGGCGTGAAGTCTTCTTTGAAAAACATCTTGCCGGCATCGGCCAAAGGCTGAAGTAATCCCAACGGCCCTGCCCGGTTGGGCCCCACGCGGTCCTGCAAAAAAGCGGCTACCTTGCGCTCAAAGTATGTCAGATAGGTGGCGATGAGCAGGGTGACGCCGAAGATGACCAGTATGAATATCATTTTTTCAGCTACCATCTCAATTCTCCTGGCTGTTGCCGGGCATGACGCCGGCGGTTCTTTCGTAATGATTTTGACTGATGACCGAGGTTCGCTCAATATGGCGAGGCCCTTCGATTACCCAATCCGATGGGTCTTTTTTCTCGTAACGGCAGGTATTGCAGATGAATTCGGCGACCTCGCCGTATTCGTCTTTGCGGGCGGTGACGCGGTATATTTCATTGCCGAACATCCACACGGTGGCCCTGCCGCTGCACTTGTCGCAGTCGCGGTGGGCATCCATGGGGTTAAGGAACCATACCCGGCTTTTGAAGCGGAAGGTTTTGTCGGTCAAAGCGCCTACGGGGCATACGTCGATGACGTTGCCCGACATGTCGTTGTCGATGCTGTTTTCAATGTAGGTGCCGATTTCAGCGGCATCGCCGCGGTTTAGTACGCCGTGCACCCGGCCGTCGGTGAGCTGGTCGGCAGTGTATACGCAGCGATAACACAAGATGCACCGGTTCATATGCAACTGGATATACGGGCCGATGTCTACAGGTTCGAAGGTGCGGCGTTCTTCTTCGTAGCGCGTCTGACTGGTTCCGTGTTCGAAGGCGAGGTCCTGCAATTTACATTCGCCGGCCTGGTCGCACACCGGGCAATCGAGCGGGTGGTTGATGAGCAGAAACTCAACGACGGCTTTGCGGGCTTCTATTACTGCCGGATTGGTGATGTTTTCAACTTCCATGCCGTCTTGTACAGGGGTAGAACACGACGCCACGAGCTTGGGCATGGGCCGGGGGTCTTTTTCCGACGATTTGGCCACCTTCACCAGACAAGTACGGCATTTGCCGCCGCTGCCTTTTAACGAGCTGTAGTAGCACATGGCCGGCGGAACAATGTCGCCGCCAATCTGGCGCGCCGCCTGGAGGATGGTAGTACCGGGTTCTACCGCTATTTCAAAACCATCTATTTTTACTTTGATCATGTTTTACGGGTTTAATACAAGTTGGTGACAAGGTGACAAGGTTTTATGCTATTGATAGTTCAGGTGAAGCTATTCCGTAATTGCGTTGCTGACTAAGTTGTGGTTCGCGCACGTGCCATTCAAATTCGTCGCGGAAATGCCGGATTGCGGAGGCCACCGGCCAGGCAGCCGCATCGCCCAGGGGGCAGATGGTATTGCCTTCGATTTTGCCGGCAATGTCCACCAGCAAGTCGATGTCGTGCCAACGGCCGTGGCCGTGTTCCAGGCGGTGAAGTACTTTTTCCATCCAGCCCGTACCCTCGCGGCAGGGGCTGCACTGACCGCAACTTTCGTGGTGGTAAAAACGCGCAAAATTCCAGGTATTGCGTACAATGCACTGGTCTTCGTCGTATACGATAAATCCGCCCGAGCCGAGCATCGAGCCCGACTGGAAGCCGCCGTCGGCCAGCGATTCGTAGGTCAGCAGACGCTCTTCGCCGTTGGCAGTTTTCAGGATGAGGTGCGCCGGCAGGATGGGCACCGATGAGCCCCCCGGCACTACGGCTTTGAGTTGCTTGCCGTTTTTGATGCCGCCGCAATATTCGTCGGAGTAAATAAATTCTTCAACCGGTAAGCCGAGTTCAATTTCGTAAACCCCCGGCCGGTTGATATTGCCGCAGGCGGAAATCAACTTGGTGCCGGCGCTTTTGCCCAGGCCAACCGCCGCATAGGCCTCGGCGCCGTCATTGACGACCGGCGCCACCGCACACAGCGATTCGACGTTGTTGACCACCGTGGGGCAGTCCCACAACCCTTTGACCGCCGGAAACGGCGGTTTGAGCCGCGGATTGCCGCGCTTGCCCTCCAGCGATTCGATGAGGGCGGTTTCTTCACCGCAGATGTAGGCGCCGGCGCCGGGCGCTACGTACAGGTCGAGCGAATAACCTGTGCCCAGGATGTTCTTCCCCAGCCAGCCGTTGGCGTAGGCTTCGGCGATAGCCCGCTCCAGGATTTTGACGATCCACTTGTATTCGCCACGGATGTAGATATAAGAGGTGTGGCAACCCAAAGCATAACTGGCGCAAATCATACCTTCAATGAGCAGGTGCGGGATGCGCTCCATCAGATAGCGGTCTTTGAAGGTGCCGGGTTCGCTTTCGTCGGCATTGCACAACAGGTAGCGCGGCACGCCTTCGGGTTTGGCCAGGAAACTCCATTTCATGCCCGTGGGAAAACCGGCGCCTCCCCTACCCCGCAATCCGGAGCGCTTGACCTCCTCTACCACATCGTCGGGCGACATGGTTTTCAGGGCTTTTTCTACAGCGCGGTAACCTCCCTGCCGGCGATATACCTCGTAGGTATGGATGCCGGGGATGTGGTCGTTGGCTAGTAATATTTTTCTGGTCGACATAGCTATCGATTTATTTCAGATATCAAAATCAAGCGGGCAGTTTGTCCAGCTTCCAGGTACCCAGGTTGACCTTGCCGGCCCGGCAGTCGTCGAGAAAACGGTCGATTTTTTCTTCCGTCAATTTTTCATGGTAAAATTCGCCTACCTGCATCATCGGCGCATAACCACAGGCGCCCATGCATTCTACGGTTTTGAGGGTGAACATCCCGTCGGGCGTGGTCTGCCCAACTTCAATGCCCAGCTTTTGCTTTATATAGGCGATGATGCGCTCCGCCCCCTCAATGGCGCAAGGGCCCGTATGGCATACTTCCAACACGTATTTGCCCACCGGCTCGAGGTTGTACATGGTGTAGAAGGTGGCTACCTCATATACTTCTATGGGTTGAATACCCAGCATGTCCGCTATGCGGTCCATCACCGGTATCTGCAACCAACCGCCGGTTTCTTCCTGCGCCAGGTGCAATACCCGCAACAACGCGCTTTTTTGTTTTCCTTCCGGAAACTGGCGTTTGATACGCTCAACTTCGGCCATCATTTCCCGCGAAAATGTGATGTCTTGATTGTTGTATTTCATTGTTGCAGGTAGTAAGTTGTAAGTTTGATTTAGCATGTCACCTTGTCACCTTGTCACCCAAAAAAATCACGCATCCAACTCCCCCGCAATCACATTAAGGCTGCTCATCGTCAGCACCGCATCGGAGAGCAACGCGCCCTGGATCATCTCGGGGAAAGCCTGGTAATAAATAAAACAGGGGCGCCTGAAATGCAAGCGGTAGGGTTGCCTGCCGCCGTCGCTGATCAGGTAATAGCCCAGTTCGCCATTGGCCCCTTCCACACAATGGTATACTTCGCCTTGAGGAATGGGCGTCTCGCCCATCACGATTTTAAAGTGGTAAATCAGGGCCTCCATACTGGTATACACCTCCTCTTTGTCGGGCAGGTAATACGCCGGCACATCGGCGTGGTGGCTGCCCTTGGGCAGGTTGTCGAAAGCCTGGCGGATGATGTGGAGACTCTGCCGGATCTCCTCCTGGCGCACCATAAAACGGTCGTAGGTATCGCCATTCAGCCCCACCGGTATAATAAAATCGAAATCTTCGTAGCCGGAATACGGTTGCATTACGCGTACGTCGTAATCGACGCCGGTAGCGCGCAGGTTGGGCCCCGTAAATCCGTAGTTGAGCGCGCGTTCGGGGCTGATAGGGCCGGCCTTGATCGTGCGGTCCATGAAAATACGGTTGCGCTCCAGCAAGCTGTTGAATTCCTCGAAACGGGCCGGGAATTCTTTAAGGAATGACTTGAGTTTTTTAACAAACTCCGGACTAAAATCGCGTTCGAAGCCGCCGATGCGGCCGATATTGGTAGTGAGGCGGGCGCCGCACAATTCTTCGTACATTTCGTAGATGCGCTCGCGCTCCTGGAACATATAGGTAAAACCGGTCAAAGCGCCGGTATCCACGCCGATAACGCTGTTGCAGATCAGGTGGTCGGCAATACGGGCCAGTTCCATGATGATGACCCGCATATACTGCACGCGCTTGGGCACTTCAATGCCTGCAAGTTTTTCTACCGTCATTTGCCAGCCGATGTTGTTGATTGGGGCCGAGCAGTAGTTGAGGCGGTCGGTGATGGGCGTCACCTGGTAAAAGGGGCGCCTTTCGGCCAGTTTTTCAAAAGCGCGATGAATATAGCCGATGGTAGGTTCGGCAGAAACGATGCGCTCGCCGTCCATTTTGAGCACATTCTGAAAAACGCCGTGAGTAGCCGGGTGGGTAGGCCCCAGGTTGACGGTGGCCAGTTCGCCGTCTACGGTATCGTATGATTTGAAATAACTTTCCACGTCTGTATGATTTATCGGCGATCAACTCTTTTGTCAAATTCTACGCCCTCGTGGCCCTGCCGGCCGAAAAAGCGGTCGTCTTTGTCTTTACGGGTAGCATCTTCCAGTGGGTATTCTTTGCGCAAGGGGAAATAGTCCATGTCGTCAACATTCAAAATGCGCCGCAGGTCGGGATGGCCCTTAAACTGAACGCCGAAGAAGTCGTAGGTCTCCCGCTCCATCCAGTTGGCCGCCGAAAACAGCCCCGTCAGGGAGTCGATTTCGGGGTTGGCAACGGGTATAAACGCTTTGATGCGCAAGCGCAGGTTGTTGACAAAGCCGTGGAGATGGTACACCACCGCCAATTCCCGGCCTTTTTCGTCGGGGTAATGCACCGCGGTGAGGTCGGTGAGGAAGTTCATCTGCAAAACGGGGTCGTTTTTCAGGAATTCGACTACCGGGATGATCATTTCGGCGGGGACTTCGATGCCCGGCATGCCGTAGGATTCGGCAGCCCGCCACTCTATGCCGGGGAATTGCCGGGAAAGTCGTTCGATCAACATGTGCATGGGATTAGTGTATGTCGTATGAGGCCAGCAATTCCTGGTATTCGGGCGTATGGCGGCGGCGCAGCGACTCGTTTTTCACGAGGTCCTGTATTTGCAGGATGCCGTCGATGATCTGCTCGGGGCGCGGCGGACAGCCGGGGACGTACACATCTACCGGGATCACCTTGTCGATACCCTGTAACACGCTGTAGGTGTCGAAAATACCGCCGCTGGAAGCGCAAGCGCCCACGGCGATTACCCAGCGCGGTTCGGCCATTTGTTCGTAGACCTGCTTGAGCACGGGCCCCATCTTTTTGGCGATGGTGCCCATCACCATCAGCAAGTCGGCCTGGCGGGGCGAAAAGCTCAGTCGCTCCATGCCGAAGCGCGCCAGGTCGTAGTTGGTACCCATTGTAGCCATGAATTCAATACCGCAACACGAGGTAGCGAAGGGCAGCGGCCAAATAGAATTTGCCCTTGCAAGTCCAATGACGTGGTCGAGGCGGGTGGCGAAAAAACCCTGACCCTCGTATCCTTCCGGTTTTTCAGCTAATTTTAGATCCGGCATACCCTTGTATTTATTGGCTTTTTCGCAAATTGTCCATTTTAAAAACGGGTATTTTTTGCGACTTTGTTTTTTAAAATTAAATTTTATTGCGACTTCAAAAAATGGGCAATCATTTGTCCCACTCTAAAGCACCTTTCTTTAATACGTAAAAAAAGCCGCTCAGAAAGACGGCAACAAACGCAACAACAGCCAGAAAACCCTGCATGCCCATTTCTTTGAAATTGACGGCATACGGGTAAAAAAATACGATTTCAACGTCGAACAATACAAAGAGGATGGCCGTCATGAAATACTTCACAGAAACCGGAAAACGGGCATTGCCCTGCGACTCCACCCCGCATTCGAAGTTGATGTCCTTGCCTTTGGCTGAACGGCGCGGCCCTAGTAAGTAACTCAATATCAAGGTCAAAATGACAAAACCCGCCGCCACGGCGCTTTGCAACATGATGGGAAGGTAACTGTCCGGCGTTTGCATGTTCATAGATATTGTTGGTAATACACTAACAGTTGTTTTTGCTTTTGGTTTAGGCTTTTTTTCACTGTGGCGCACTGTGGGGGCTTATATGGCTGTTTTCAAAAAAAGCCGCCAAAGGTACAAAGCTTCAAAATTTTATTTTGAATTATTTTTCAAAAAAAATCAGAAGCAAACCGGGATAAATCACAACGTTGATTTGTATGAGGTTATCGATTGAATTCCCAATACAGCCTATTTCATTTACCAAAAAACAGCTACCTATAATTTTGATTTTTTCATAAAATCTGATATATTTGGGAGTTATCATTAACATACTGACCTCCATAAATTATCATACCATGCTTCGCATCAAAGACGTACTCTACCACAAGGGGTACGATATATATAGTATTGAACAAACGGCTACCGTTTATTCGGCGCTGGAGGAATTAATCGCCAGAAATGTGGGCTCGCTGGTGGTACTCGATAATCACGGCAAGTTGTGCGGGCTCATCACCGAGCGCGACTATTCGCGCAAAGTGGCGTTACAGGGCCGCTCTTCCAGGGAAACGCAAGTAGCCGAGGTGATGAGCGCGCAGCCACCCAGCGTCTCGCCCGAAGATTCCGTCACCTCTGCGATGGAACTGATGACCAACAAGTTTACGCGCCACCTGCCTGTGGTAAGCAACGACCAGATCGTGGGTATCGTTTCTATCGGCGACCTGGTGAAGGCCATCATCCAAAGCCAGGAGGATACAATCGAGTCGCTGCGCTCTTATATGCACGCATCTTAACCTTTCACCGGAGCGTTAAGGCGCAATAAACCCGTTTTCTTCCCGTACTTAATGGGAAAGAAAACACCATTTGTATGAAGAAACCTCTCATTGCAGTAGCGCTACTACTGGCCGCCGCTACGGCGTTGCAGGCCCAAAGTACATTTCGTTGGGGCATCAACCTGTACCCCAACCTCACGCACCGGCGGCTGATTGCCCTGAGCAATATTTCCCAGCCGGCTATCGATTCTATCGAAAAACGAGAAGTGAGCCGCCCCTCCTTTTCAGCAGGAGTAACAGTGGGCTGGCGCGGCGAAAAGCTGGGCTTCCATACCGGCATTAATTTCATGGATGCCGGCTACCGCACCGTGAAGGAACCCACTCCCGAAAATGATCCCAATATCCCCCTGGGCTTCGAACGGCGATTCGCTTTCCAAAACAGCTACCTCGAAATTCCCGCCGAGGTGAATTTCNNTTATGATGGGCGCCGCGATCAGCGCTAACCTCAGCAACCGCTACGACTCCCTGTACTACAGCGGCGAACGCATCACCGGCCTTCACCGTCAAGACGACTCCGACGACTTCCGAACGATTAATTATGCTTTCCAAACCGGTATGGGCTGGGAACATATGTTCAACGACCGTCTGATGATGGTGCTTACCCCTACTTTTAAGTTCTGGATGCGCGGCGTGCTCAAGGAAAATGACCTCAACCGCAATCTCTATTCTATCGGCCTCAATGCAAGACTGATGTTTCAATCCAGTTACAGGGAGTGATAAGGTGTGTTTTGTTGTAAGTTGTA
>JRYG01009473.1_pt1 | contig 15229 bp, 15 predicted proteins | sample 235341 | NCBI WGS metagenome assembly JRYG01 (sample SAMN03074218, study PRJNA261478) | activated sludge metagenome | biome: Wastewater Treatment Plant; feature: Wastewater; material: Activated sludge; isolation source: activated biomass of a wastewater treatment plant treating hydrocarbon... ... | reverse complement strand
GGCAGATCAGGAAGATATGCCATGTGTACTTTGCAAGCAGAAGCCTGAAGGCCGGCATTCTTGATGACATTGCGGTTAATTTTGTAAGCGCCGGAATCAAGAGGAATGCAAAAGAGAAGGTAGCTGTCTTGTACAGTCCGTATGAGACAGAGTATATCGCACTCTCATGAAATCCGAGAAGCTTTGTAATTATCAGAATGTCGATCTTGTCATAAAGAAAATTGAATGCAACAGCTCCACCGAGCGGAATTACGGAATACAGCTCGCGGATCCTCCCAATGCTGAAACCAAACGCATCGCGGAGACTAAGGTGCAGGGACAGTCTGCGTGCAAGGATCACTGCCTGAAGAAGAGCAAACAGCGATAGAGTTATGAGATAGGAATCCAGGCCGGATGAAAAATAGAATGCCGTCAGGACAGCAACCATGTTCAGCGCTCTCGGATAAAGCACGGAATTGAACTGCGACCTGAAGTCGCCGAACCCGGCAAGCGCTTTGCTGAGTATGTTCGAGATCGAAAAGAGGAACACCGGGATGCTTATCAGAGCCATTGTCCATGCTTCAATGTTGTAAAAGTAAATTCCTGCGACCATGGAAATTGCGAAGAACAGCGGAAGCAGAAGCGTGTTAAGCGAAAGCACGGGAGGGAAAAGTTTCTCCGCTTTATTGCCTGCGGCTATCTCTCTCTGAAGATGTATCGGGATGCCGAGGTCAAAGAGAATGGCGGACACATTTGCAATGGTGAAGGCCGTGATCATCATGCCGTAGTCTTCGACAGTGAATTGTCTTGCAACTATCAGGAAGAAAACGAAGAAGAAGATCCGCTCAATAAGGGAGGCGAAAAGAAGGAATCTGCTTTCGCCAATTAACTCCGGTATTTTCAGTAATGATCTTTGTGCGGCCATCTTTTGCTTTGTGGGGCAGGAAAGAATTTCATCTCACCGGATAAATGCAGTCAGGCATCGCGCAAGATCCTTGCCGGAACTCCTGCAACGACCTTACCGGGAGGAACGTCCTTCGTGACAACAGATCCCGCTCCTACCACAGAGTTCTCGCCGATCGTAATGCCGCACATGATGGTGGCAGACGAACCGATCGAAGCTCCCTTCCTTACAAAGGTCTTCACAACGCTCCAATCCTCTTCGTTCTGAAGTTCGCCGGTGTCATTCACGGCTCTTGGAATCTTGTCATTTATGAATGTCACATTGTGTCCGACGAAAACATTGTCTTCTATATGCACACCCTCGCAGATGAATGTATGAGATGATATCTTGCAGTTCTTTCCGACGGAAGCGTTCTTCTGTATCTCGACAAACGTGCCGATCTTCGAATTGTCGTCTATAGAGCATCCGTAAAGGTTGACAAAATCATATATCTTCACATCCTTTCCGAGCTTTACGTTGTTGATGTTTTGCTTAGGGTTAGGCGTCACTTCGCGCCCCTTCCAAACATCATAACGGGAAATGTCTTGAGAATGAGCTGAAGGTCAAGCCACGGTGTCATATTGTTGATGTAGTATATGTCAAGAACAACGGAGTCTTTGAATGAAACCGAACTTCTTCCCGACACCTGCCAAACGCCTGTACAGCCGGGCATTACCACATGCCTGCGCTTGTGCCATTCGTCGTATGATTCGTACTCGTAAGGAAGGCACGGCCTCGGCCCCACAAGACTCATGTCGCCCTTAAGTACATTGTAAAGCTGTGGGAGTTCGTCAAGCGAAGTCTTCCTCAGGAACTTTCCAATGGGAGTGATGAGCTTTTCATCAACCACTTTGTTGGATGTTTCGGTGAACTTCTCCTGATTCCTTATGAACTCCTTCATATATTCCTCCCTGCTCTGATTGTTCTCGGCGTTCCTGTACATTGACCTGAACTTGTAGAAAGTGAACGGCTTGCCGTCCTTTCCGATCCTGGTTTGCCTGAAGAAAATTTCCCCGGGCGAGGAGAGCTTTACCAATACGGAGATCACGAGAAATACAGGGGAGAGGACAAGCAATCCGATCGCGGATGCGACATAATCAAAGGTCCTCTTGTAATAATAGTTTAGGTTATGGTTCACCTTGGGAGAAACATCAACGACGGGAATTCCGGAATAATTGTCGGTCACGATTTTCTCCGGCACGATATTGAAAAGCTCTGATGTTAGCTTAACAGTCTTTTCGAGGTGGTTTGCCCTGTCAATGAGTCTCATCAGATGCTCATAGGAGATGTTGTCGAGAGCAATAAGTATCTCATCTATCTCCTTCTCTTTCACTATCGATTCAAGGTCCGCAGTGCTTCCGAGGCATTCGAGTTCTTTGAATATCTTTGCGCCCTTCGGAACATCATCATCTGCAAAGCCGATGATCCTCACTCCGTAGAAATTCTCAAAGATAAGTTTTTCAGCAAGAAGCCTTCCCGGCCTTCCGCCGCCGACTATAAGCACATTGCTGTTGTGAAGGATCTTCGTGAAGTTCATGTAGAACGGCCGGAGGAATCCGATCCTCAACAGTGTGATTCCCGACAATGCAATTACAAAGAAGCACAGAACAAAGACTCTTGACGAGAGCAGGAGGTTGAACTTGATGACAAAAGAGAAAATTATAAGTATCAGAATGCCGTACAGAAAGGATTTGATGATGGCCGTAAGATGTTTTGCCCTCGTCAGGAATACGTTTATCCTGTACAGGTAATTGTTCTGAAATAGAAGAATAAAGACGACCGAAAACGCAAAGAAAGTGACGGTGGTCAGCACTACATTCTCTTCAACAAGTATCTTCTTATTCAAATACACGGCCGTCACATACTCGGCAATGTGAAATGAAAAGAATACTATGATAAAATCAAAGAATGCAAATACGTATTTGTATCTGGGATATTTCATCGGGAAAGATAATGGCTTCCTTAAACAGGCTAAGAATAGCTGATATTAACGTTTGAAGAAATGCTTAATTTGTTCGCAAATGTATGACTGCTGGCTTTCCGTGATGCCGGGAAAAATGGGCAGTGACAGGCATGTCTCGGCGAGCGATTCGGCAACGGGAAAATCACCCTTCCTGTANNGATCCCGTTTGTGGCGAGATGTTTCATCAGCTCATCACGTTGAGGGGTTCGTATGACATACAGGTGATAGACATGCTTTGCGTAAGGCATTTGAACAGGGAGTGTGACCTGCTCAATTTCCTTGAGTGCACTGTCATAATACGCTGCGGCGCTCCTCCTTTCGTTTGTCCATTTTACAAGATACTTCAGCTTGATCTTCAGGGCTGCACCCTGAATGCCTTCCATCCTGTAATTGTGTCCCAGAGTTCTGTGATAATACTTTGCATCGGAGCCGTGGTCTCTGAGCATTCTGAACTTTCTGTTCAGATCTTCGTCACTTGTAGTGAGTGCTCCGGCTTCGCCTAATGCCCCGAGATTTTTTCCGGGATAAAAACTGAATGATGCCGTGTCGGCGAGGGATCCTGCTCTTGCACCTTTATACTCGGCAAGATGAGCCTGCGCGGCATCTTCGATCAGCTCTACGTTTCTGGCCGAGCAGACTTCCTTCAGTCTGTCCATATCTGCAGTTTGTCCGTAGAGATGCACAGCCACGGCGGCCTTAGTTGCCCCGGTAATTCTTCTCTCTGCATCCGACGGATCAATGTTCATGCTGTCGGGCTCGCAGTCTGCAAATACCGGCTTCGCACCGCAGAGAGTAGCGCCCCATGCTGTGGCAATGAAAGTGTTGGCAGGGATCAGCACTTCGTCTCCGGGTCCGATGCCCTTTGCCCAAAGTGCGATATGATTTGCATCAGTTCCTGAGCTCACGCCGGCGCAGTACTTTGCGGCGCATAATTCTGCAAATCCTTTTTCAAAATCCGAAACTGCATCGCCCAGTATGAACGAAGCATTGTCAATGATCTTGCCTATCTCTTCCATAAGTTCCTGCTTAAGCTCCCTGTGGAGGAGTTTAAGATCGCTGAAAGGTACATTCATCTTATTCTGATTTCATTTTATTGGTTAGCAATTCCTGTATTGTGTAAACCGCAAACAGCGGCAGGGTTGACGCATACCGCATTCCCATTTTGCCCGGCTGCTGTAACAGCCTGAACAGCCACTCAAGGCCCGCACTTTGCATTGCCTTCGGTGCGCGCTTTATGTCTCCAAGCATGAACCTGAAAGCCGCTCCCACTCCCGTCATGATCCCTTTGTTGAGGTGCCGGACATTTCTGTGCATCCATATTTCCTGCTTTCCTCCTCCGAGCCCTACCCAAACGAATCTCGCCCCGGATGAATTGACTGACTTCATGATCTCTTCGTCAATGCTTCCGGTAGTATCTCCGAACGGCGGACTGATGTAACCGGCAACTTTGGCATTGAATCTTTTATTTGCAAGCTGTGAAAGCCGCTTCAAGGTCTGTTCCGTATCGCCGATGAAGAAATGGCTTGAATCTGATCCGGCGGTCAGGCGGAAGATGTTCTCCATGAAGTCGGGTCCCGCAACTCTTCCCATGCCTGCAACTCCTTTTGCATTTGCCAGCAATGAGATCGGCCGGCCGTCTGGCAGAGATATAGCGGAGTCATTGATGGCAGTGCGAAGTTCTCCGGAGTTTCTGTAGGCATTTACAATGTTTCCTGCATCAGTTACGCAAATATAAGAAGGGGAATCAAGCCGTGACAGTCTGAGCGCTTCGGAAGAAGCAGTCTCAAGATCGCACACGCTCACTTTCACTCCCTTTATATAGATGCACTTCATCTATACTGCGAATTTCCTTCCTTTACTGCAAGAGCATCATCAAACACCTTTGTTATGTTTCTGATATTGATATCCCTCGTGAAAGCAGATTCAAATCTCGCCCTTGCCTCTGCTCCCATACTTCTTCTAAGTTCCTTTGACTTCAGCAGTTTCAAAGCATATTCAGCTATTGCCGCATGATCATCAGGATCCGCGAGAANNATGCCAAGACTTGTAACAGAAGGCACGGCATGATTCATCGCTTCTATCCGTATCATCGGGCAACCTTCGTAAGGGTATTTTGTGGGAAAGATGAATACATCCGAAACATCGAACTCTTTGCCAAGATCCTCACTCCCAAGCGTGCCAAGAAATTTCACTCTGCCGGTTATACCGCCTTCCTTCATAATCTTCTCAGACTCACTTTTTACGAACTCCTTATCTGCTCCCCACCCACCTGCAACCTTAAACACTGCCTGCGGGTGTTCTCTTCCGATGAATGCAGCTGACTTCAGAAAAGTCAGGATGCCTTTGCTCTCAAACAGGTTGGAAGCAAACAGCACATTCACGCCCTGCCTTTCGTAAGTTTCCGGCGGCGCTTTGCATGGCTGTGCCCCGTTGAAAAATGATACAACGTTTTCCACAAGGCCTTCAAACACTCTTCTCAGGTTTGGAGAGTAAACTATTGCCGTATCAACATGTGAAAGCGCCTTCTCTATGAACTTTCTCACGGCCTTTCCCGACTTTGCATAGAACTCATCCCTGAAGTAGCTTCCTTCATGAAGGTGAATCACTATTTTTGCATCGGAATATCTTGCGGCTGTGATTATCAGCAGTCCGTCCCTGAGAAATGGGAGAAAGTTGGATGCCACCGGAATGTAAACGATGTCAGGAGAAATGCGTGTTGCAGTTTTTCTGAGATCGGCAATTCCTTTCAACGCTCTAAAAACATTGGTAGGGTCAAGCCTCGACAAATTCTCCAGCCCGCGGTGGTCAGAAATATCAACGTGATGCAACTCATATCTCTCCTTAAGTTCTGAATTCAGCAGTCCCTGAAAATATACGTTAGAACCGTGATAGGGGGGAGGAAGGCTTCCGACCATAATAATCTTCTTCCCGGGAGCGCTATGCGTAATCTCATTCATTGACTGCCGGCAAATTACAAATTAACATTACCACAGAAAATTCATAAAATCCGGCAGGAGAAATTACTTCTGCCTCATTGCGTAATTCACTGCGGACTCAAAACCTTCGAGGAACTTCTCCACCGAGCATTCATTGGCTACAGTTATGAGCGCATTTCTTCTCATTTCATCGTTCATTTCAGGCAGTGTGATGAGCACCTCCATCTTGCGTTCAAGATCTTCTGCATCACCGTCTTCTGCAAGCATGCCGTTAACTCCGTCCTTCAGGTAACCGATTCCTTCTCCATGGAAGTAACTGTCCTTCTTCTGGGAGATGACCGGAGTTCCGAAGCAAAATGAATGGACAACAGAAAGCCCGAGCCTGCCCGGCATTACAAGTGCATTGCTGATGTAGAGCCACTTTCCTACTTCCCTGTCGTCGGTGATCTCTCCGGCAAAGATCACATTTCCGCCTGCCGATTCAGAGATCCTTTCAAGCTTTTCCCTTTCCGGCCCGTCGCCGATGATCGTCAACCTGCAGTTCTCAAACCTTTTGCTCAGTGATACAAAAGCTTCGATCAAATGGTCAACCTGCTTGTCGCTTATCAATCTTCCCGCAAAAATAAAGTGATGTTGTTGTATCACGTTCAGTTCCTTTTTCAGATTGTCCCTTCCGATTGCATCGAATTCCATCCTTAATGCTTCGAGCCTGGAAGTGTCAAGAGTGTTTGGGGCTACAAAAAAATGCGGCAAACTGCCAGTGATGTTTTCAACAACTTCCCTTCCTTTATCCCAGTAAAAGATCACAGCGTCCGCACTTTTGGAAAGCCGCAGCCTGATCCTGTCCGATAATGAATTTGCAGGGTCAAAGCCGCGTGCAGGGTCATAGCCGAAGCTCCACAGAATCAGCCTGAAGCCGAGCAGTTTTCTCAGGATCAGCATCTTGTAAAGATTCAGGTTACCCGTGTTGAACACCGAGACCACAGCATCAGGCCGGAGCTTTATTATCAGCCTTGAGCAATCGGTTGCAAAGATGTTCGGCGAGCCCGCGGGATAAATGTTCCTCAGCTTTCTGAAAAAATCAGGAAGCCGGGAGCTGTCATTCTTCAAGGGTTCATTCTTCCGGGGTTCTCCGTAAGCGACTGTCAAACCGGGGAATCTCTCTTTCAACCGCATGAAGATCCCTGTTCTGTAATGAGGAAGGACTCTTTGCAGGACAAGAAGTTTTGTGCTGTTCATAGGTTCGTTATCCCGTAAGCTCTTATCCACAGCTCAAGATTGATCAATCTCCAAAGCGGAAATCCTGCATGTTGTATCTCGTCCGCATTCCCGGGGATGTTCTTGGTGTTATAAATCTTGCGGCCCCTGAATTCTTCCGAGCCAAGCACATCATTTGCGACTTTCTTCAGGCTTCCGTCCGATCTCCAGTTGTCCAGAGGAGTGGCAAATCCAGTCTTTATGAAATTTGAGCTGACGGATTCGGGAAGCAAGTCGCTGAAACTTTCCCTCAGAAGTTTCTTCGTTATTCCGTCATTGATCCTTTGCGTGTAAGGGACTGAGAAAGCAAGTTCCATCACCCTGTAATCAATGAACGGTGAGCGCATCTCCACAGAGTTCAGCATTGACGAGTGATCTTCGTAATGCAGTATCTGATTGAAGCCCTGATGATCAATGTTGAATTTCAGATAGCTGTCGAGCCGGCCCGCATCTCCTGCCGCAAACCTGTTGCGGAAAGTTTCCGTATCGCACTCCTGCGCAAAGCTTCCGGACAGGCTGTTGTAAATCTTCTCGCCGTACCTGGATCTCAGTCGCGAAGCAGATCGTCTCGAAATCATCGCCTTCATCATCTGCGCAGCAATGTAAGCATAAGACAGGTTCATCTTTTCTGCAGCACTTGCGAACTGCCGGAAGAAACTTCCGGGTTCACTTCTCAGGATGTCCTGCAGAAAGTATCCGATGATGTATTTGTCATATCCGCACCAGGCTTCATCGGAACCCTGGCCATTGAGCACGACCTTCACACCCTTCGAAGCTATTTCCTTCATAATCGCATAGTGCGCAAAGCTCGTTGGGCCAAATACAGGTTCGCCCATTCCGTAAACAAATTCGTTTACGCTTTCAGCAAGTCCTTCTGAAGAAGGAGTGATGAAATGTCCTCTAATGTTCGGACATGCATTGAGTATGTCCTTTATCTTTTCAGTTTCATCGAGCTTATATCCGGGAAACACTGCGGAGTAAGAGCTGACGGAGAAGTTGCCGATCATCCCCGTTGAAACAAGTTCATTCGTCACTGCGGCGATTATTCCCGAGTCTATACCGCCGCTGAGCAGAATTGAGACAGGCACATCGCTTCTGAACCTCAGAGACACTGAATCGAACAGCAGGTCCCTTACCTGTGAAGTGCCGGCTTCTTTTGCGGGACTTCCCGCCGGCAAGTCCCAATATCTTGAGACTGTAAGTCGTTCCTTCTCTGCAATCAGGTTGTGAGCCGGAAGCAGTTCTTTTATTCCTTCAAAGAAGGAATCTCCGTCATTGAGCCTGTAACCGTATGCAAGGTAGTTGAATACCTTCCTGCGATTTGCAGCGCTTACGGAAACGCACGCAAGGATCGCTTTGCATTCACTCGAAAAAATGAAACGCGAATTGTCAGTGTAATAGAAGAACGGCTTCACGCCAAACCTGTCACGCGAAGCGAATATGCGTTGCCTCTTTATGTCGTATATGGCAAATGCCCACATGCCGTTGAAGAGTTTCACGCAATCTTCTCCGTACTCTTCATAAGCATGAAGCACTACTTCTGAATCAGTCTTGCTTGAAAACCTGTGGCCCTTTGCCAGGAGATCGGGAATCAGTTCTTTTGTAATTATATATCTCGCCGTTGTAAACAAGTGCAAGCGAACGGTCTTCGTTGAACATCGGCTGGTTTCCCGCATCGCTGAGGTCAATAATGCTTAGCCTTCTGTGGCCGAGGCACACGGGATAGTCAATGAAGATGCCTTCTCCGTCAGGCCCTCTGTGTGCTATTGTCCTGTTCATCTTTCTTATGTTTGAAAAATGAAACTCATCCGGCCTTTCACTTTCGGCTCCGCGAAAATACAGTATGCCGTTAATTCCGCACACTCAGCTCGCCCTCCCTGACACTTTCAATTCAGACAATACATTGTGTGTGTGCTCCGCATTTCTCTTCCATGTAAAATGCCTTCCAACTATTTCCTTTCCGGCATCAGACATCTTCAACAGCAGTTCAGGATCATTCAAGACTGAAATGATCTTTTCTGCGAGGTCGTTTTCATCGAGCGGTTCTGCAAGAATTACAGGATAGCCAAGTGAGCGAAGTTCTTCCGCTCCGCCGTTTCCACGGATCGAAACAGCAGGAACACCTCTTGCGAGCGCCTCAGTGAGCACAAGTCCGAATGCTTCAGGATAGCTCGGAAGCACAAACAGGTCAGATTCATCAAGCTCACCGGATATTCCGGCAGGCGTAAGCGCACCGCAAAATCGTATCTTCTTCTCAAGGTTGAGATCTTTGCTCAGCGATTCATATCCCTGCCTGAGCGGGCCGTCGCCAATAATGGAAAGCGAGAAGTCAATTCTGCCTTCAAGGATCTTTGCGGCCTTTATCAGGACATCAATATTCTTCCGTTCCTCGTGCAAGTGGCTTATGCCTGCGATCCTGAAGGATGACTGTGAAAATTTTTTCTTTGCCTGTGAGATCTCAAGAGACTGGCCAAGATACACAAGCTCAGTTTTCACTCTTCCTCCAAATTCCTGATGAAGATCATGTTCATTCACACTGCTGTGTACAATGACTTTGTGTGATGACAGCAATGGCTTTAGCATGTTTGCATAGCTATCCGGGAAGAGTTTTTTGAGCGTGGGAAGGTCTTCGTGCTGATCGATCACAAAAGGGACACCAAGGCCGTTCGCAATTTTGCCGGATACTTCTGCCCACGGCCTCAACCAATGGCAATACACAACATCGGGTTCAAATTCATTAAACATCTTTTTAAGCTTTCTGCCAAATACTGAACTAACAAAAGCGCTGTCAATCTTCTCAAACGAAGGCCGCGGTAGTGAAGCATATCTCATGAACTCAATATCAAGATTGCCGGTCGAGAACGGAACATTCAGCTCAAGGCTTCTCTTCCATTTTGCCAATCCTTCAATGCCGGATGAAACCGCTTCCCTCGGCGGAACGGTCCTGAGCGGAACAATCACTTTTACACGGCAAAATTCGGACAACGCCCTTGCATGGTCGAGAACAAACATGCCCGACTGCGGCCTGTATGAAGTCGGAAAGCATTCGGAGATCTCTGCTACTCTGATCATTTACCGGATCCCCGCTTGCGTGCTACAATCAAATATCCCGACGATGAAAAGTTCTCATAAACTGACGGATGCTTTCCTTCACGGAGTTTTCGCATGAATGACGGCCGGATGGCTTTATACATTACAAACTCCGGAAGTCCCCATGCAAACTTCAACAAAGTATTATTTCTCAGGTTCGACAATCCAAATTTCTTAAGTATGAAGTAGAATGTCTTCATTACCCAGTAGTGGCAAATGAAAAATGCCGATGAGAACGTTCCGCCCATTGCCGCAGATGAAGATATCTCAAAGCCGTTATCCTCAAGCAGTCGCGACAGCCCGTAGAGCGTGTATCGCCTGTAGTCATGCGGCGCCTCATGAAGCACATAAGTGAACGGAGCGGAGATTATCACAGCTCCTCCCGGTTTAAGAAGTCTGCCGATATTCTCAGCAACCTTTCTGTCGTCAAACGTATGTTCAATGACTTCCGTGCATAAGATCGTGTCGAATGATTCCGGATCAAAATATTTGTCTATGTCTTCGGCACTGCATTCAACCTCCACCCTGGAATCTTTGTGCAGAGAGTGGGGAACATCACAGCCGACGGATTCACTGCACAATGGAGTGTAAATGTTGTAGTATGGCTTGTTCCCGCAGCCAAGATCAAGCAAGCGGCCTTTTAAGTGTCCGGAAAAATGCTGAAGCGTATCAAGAAGCAGAGAGTTCTTGAAATAACTTTCGGCTTGCGGAAACTTCAGTGAAAACTTTCCGCCGGAATATCTTATATCGTTCCTGTTCAGACCGGAGCAGATTGAATTTTCTCAAGCACCGGAGGAAGGAGTTTATCAAGCGTATAAGACGAGAGAACTCTTTCCCGCGCACGCTTGAGCATTTCCTGCCTCTCTCTTTCATTCTTCAGATAGTATTCGGCAAGTTCCCTCAGTTCTTTCTTATTCCTGAACAATGCAACTTCTCCGTCCGGAAACAGCGTGTGAAAGTCCTGCTTGTATTCTGCAATTACAAAAATGCCGGATGCAATGCAGTCGAACACCCGCGTGGAAACGCCGTTGACAACTCCCGAATTCACTGTGACAGGATAGATCTTTGCGCAGTTGCAGGCAACATTGACCTCATTTGCCGAAAGCCTTTTGTTCCTGAAATGCCTCTTCAGTCCAGGATAGTACTCAAGCACTTCGAGCCATTGACTGTCTCCAAACAGTTTGAAGTTGAGGCCTGAAAGTGAATTGAGAACCTCCGCTCTTTTGATGCCCCATGCATTAAGATAGTAACCNNATTGCTTCCGGGCTGTAAGGGATGAAAGACGGAAGCATCAGTGCCGATAGGAGAGAATATCAGGTTTCTTGCGCCAAGCAGTTTCAATCCCTCTATCCATCCCGAATCGGGAACAATAACGAAATCGCTTGCAAGCACTGTGAGAAGGAACGTCTTCTTTCCGGGAAGAAGACAGCACGGATCATCTCCGAGAAGCGTGATTACCTTTGTGCCGTTCTTCCTCATGCGCACAATGGTTTCAGGAGATATGAGGCAGTCGTTGTAAATGAAAATGTGTGAAGGCTTCTCAGAATTGTAGAGGGCTGTCAGTCCGGCATTCACCTTGCTTACGTAACTCTCCCTAAGTGAATTGTCGAACTTTCTTGGCAGTCTGTGAAAATAATTCGAAGCCTTCTTCCAGGCTTCGGGATACAGTGTGTGGATGTTGACATACTGTGAATCAAATCCGCATGATGCAAGCGCCCGTGAGAAATACATCTCGTACGGGCCGAGCTCCTGCTCGCCAATTACAAGCGCCTTCTCATGCCGCATGGCTGTAGTCAGTCTGCTCCTCCGTTTCCGACTGCGCAATATTTATGAGTATGTTGCCGAACGCCAGAAGCATTGCGCCGATAGCATTATAGTAGAACATATCAATGCTGAAAATGCTCATGAAAGTGATCATGGCCATTACGCTTATGAGGGATGTGAAGAGGACGTAATTATGAGTTATGAAGGGCTTTATGTTGTCATAGTATTGCTTCAGGAATGAAGCGAGCATTATTATCCCGGCACCTCCGAAGATAGTTACTATGTTGGGAATGCCGAGATCATTTGTTACAAGCCTTCTTGCGATGCCGGAAAATCCCGCGCCGAAGATCGGATATTCCGTCCAAACGGTGAACATCCTCAGGAGTATGTATTCTCTCCCGAGAAATGAGGAGTCTGTCTTGTCTGCAAGATCATTGATCGAATTTATCCGGAGAAGGAAAATGTCGAAGATCTTGTTGAATGCAGAAGATGTGTAAAGCAGTATGATGCCAATCAATGCAAATGAACCGAGCATGAAAAGAAGATTGGATGCGATGTTCTCTTCACGGTCCCTATTGATCAAAAGCAATACGCTTAGCACAATCAGAAAGAATACGAATCCGATTATCCAGATCCTGCTGAGCGTAATCATAATGGAAAGAATGTATGCTCCGATAAGCAGCATGCCGTACTTTCTCCTGTCAGTGAAGTAATAGAACACGCCGAAGAACAGATTGAACGGAAGAAGATAGCCGATGCGCGACCAGATGTAGCCGGTCTTGATTCCGCCGAATTCCACGGAGAACGGATCCTCGCCGTAGAAAAGGCTGTACTTGTCAAACAGCCTTAAGGGCACGCGCTTCTGAACAATGTACTCGTATATCTGTATTCCAAGGAATACGAACACCATTCCCATCAGAAACTTCTCGAAGAATTCGAGCTCCTTCATGCTGATAATGGTAATGACAAAATAGGGGAGAAAGAGAAAATTGCCGAGCGGCCTGATGGTGCTGATCATGTCCTTTGCGGAGAATGAAGAAATGAGGAAAGGCATTGCAGCAGCAACAAGACAAAGGCCTGCGAGTATTATGAAAGATACCTTATAATGCATAAGAGACAGTCTTTCCCTTCGAAGAAAGATAACGATCAGCAATGCGATCCAGAAGAGGTCCATGAAGTAGATTGTGCCGATCCCTCCGAAGTCGCCGATCTCAAGATTCGGATTAACGTAAATGAACTCTCCGAAGTTGGTCACTGCCATCAGGCATGCCACTATGCCGGTCCGGTAATCGTAAAGCAGAAGGACGAGAATGACTATTGCTATAAGATAAATGAAGAACATCATAACTGCCTTAACCTCTGCTTTGCTTTGTCAGCTTTCTGTAATCCTCAACGGTGATGTCAAGTATGATGTTATCCCAGTATCTGCCGTTCCTGAACAGAGTTTCCCTCATCTTTCCGGAGATCCTGAATCCCGCCTTCTGTGCGGCTCCAAGGCTTATATCATTGTATTCGCCGATCTTTGCATGAATTGTATGAATGTTCAGGCTGTCAAACAGATACTTGAAGATCATTTGAAATGACTTCTGTCCGAATCCCTTGCTTCTGTATCCCGAAAATATGTCGAGGCCGATCTCAGTGTTGCGGTTGATCTCATCCAGCCCCTGAAGTTTCCATACGCCTATGACCTTATCGGGTGATCTGTGAAAGATCGTGAAAACGGTATTGTTGCGGTTGGATGATATGCTCTCGAACCATTTGTTCTGCATTGTCTCGGTAACAATGCCCGGATCCCGGAGCATCAGCAGTATCGGTTCCTCATTATGCTCCTTTCTTATAATATCAAGGTCAGAGCGCTCAACGCTTCTGAATCCGATGTCTTTGTATCTGATCAATCAGGCTTTGTTAATGAAAAATAAAATATTGAATTGCCCGTAAGCAAAAAAGCTAAAAGACAGAGGCATTGTGATTCAACTGCGAATTCTGTGATAAGTCTCCTTCAGGCCTCTGATGAAATTCAGCGGGGACATGATACCTGCAATACCGGAACTTTCCAGGCCGGCTGAGCGGCTCAGAATTATGAGCCCGGCAATGTTTGATATAACTGCGACCGAAGGCAGAACCATTGCCGATCCGTTCAGTCCGAAATACCTGATAAGAACCACGGAAAAGACGATGGAGGAGATCATGGAAACAAGAGAAAGTGCAAGTAATGATGTGTGCCTGTTCTGCGCTAGAAGCATTAGCCCCGTAAACATGAGCACCGGCCAGAGTATTATGGTCACGGCAAACCACTGCAAAACGGGAACCGCCTCCATGAACTCCGCCCCGAACATAAGAAGTATTATTCTCTCTGAAAAGATCATTGTTGCAGAGCCAAGCACAAGCCCGGATAGCAGGAATGAATAAAAGATCAGACTGATCCTTCCTGTCCTTTCGCTCTTTGCCTCTTTGACGTTCTTCAGCAATACCGGCATCAGTGCGTAGCTCAGTCCCTGTATGAGCGTAAGGAGAATGAGATATATCTTGTAGGATGCATTGTAATATCCCACTGCGCTTTCACTCAGCAAAGTTCCCGTCATGAGTATTATGAATGATGATGTAACTCCCTCCGCCTTAGATGACAGCCCCAGCTTGTATGCCTCTTTCACCGTATCAATGTTCTTCCTCAGGTTCAGGTCGATCCTGATCCTGTGCTTTCTGATGTAAGGCAGAAAGAGCACAAGCCCTGTTACCAGCGCCTGTAAGACTGCAAGTGCTATCAGCGTTTCAACCGAAGGGTCAGCGGCGAAGACCGTGAAGACCGTAATCGCATAGGCCGCCTGTCCCGCAAGCTCTGCAAGTGAATTGAAATACAGCTTGTTGCCGGCAAGATAAAAATAGCGGATCGCAATTATCTGAGGAATGAAAATTATGGAGAAGAAGAATATGTGCAGGAATTTGTCCCTGTCAAAAAGCAGAAAGCCCGATATCAGCAACACGGAATAAGAGAGGAGTGCCGTGAGAATCTGCAGTGACAGGATTCTGCTTATCACATCTTCGCTATTTTCCTTTTCGATGAGTTTGTTTGTGCCGTAGTTGAGATAGCCGAAATCAATGAAGAAGCCGTAGTAAGATGCAATCACAAAGTAATAGGAGAACGCTCCGTAGCCTTCGGGGCCAAGAGTTCGGGTGATGAACGGAAGTGTGAGAAATCCTATGAGCCGGGCAACAGAATCAACGCCTATCTTCGATATGAAATTGACAATGACTCTCATGGATCATTTGAGGCTCTTTCTTCTCCAAAGCATTGCCTCA
>JRYG01000038.1_pt1 | contig 15268 bp, 16 predicted proteins | sample 235341 | NCBI WGS metagenome assembly JRYG01 (sample SAMN03074218, study PRJNA261478) | activated sludge metagenome | biome: Wastewater Treatment Plant; feature: Wastewater; material: Activated sludge; isolation source: activated biomass of a wastewater treatment plant treating hydrocarbon... ... | reverse complement strand
CCTCGTCGAGGAAGAGCGTGCCGCCGTCGGCGGCCTGGAACAGGCCGGGGCGGGTGGCGGCGGCGCCGGTGAAGGCGCCCTTGACGTGGCCGAAGAGTTCGCTTTCCAGGAGCTGCTCTGGAATGGCCCCGCAGTTGATGGCGACGAAGGGCGCCTTGGCCCGCGGGCTGGCGCGGTGGATGGCCCGGGCCAGCACTTCCTTGCCGGTGCCGCTCTCGCCGCGGATGAGCACGCTGGCGTCGGAAGCGGCCACCATGCGGGCTTCCTCCATCAGTTCAGCCATGCGGGTGCTGCGGAAGACGACGCCCTCGCGCCAGGCGTCGTCTCCGCCGCTGGCGGCCACCGCCGGGGAGAGTTGCAGCGCCTGCTCGATCTTGTCGAGGAGGACGCGGCTGTCGAAGGGTTTGGTGAGGTAGCCGAAGACGCCCCGGGAGGTGGCCTGGACGGCGTCGGGGATGGTGCCGTGGGCGGTGAGGAGGATCACCGGCAGGGTAGGCCGCGCCACCCGCAGTTCCTCGAACAGGGCGAGGCCGTCCTTGCCCGGCAGGCGCACGTCGCTCACCACCACCTGTGGCGGTTCCACGGCGATCTTGGTCAGGGCCTCCTCCGCCGAGGCGGCGGTGGTGACGCGGAAACCCCAGGCCTTGAGGCGCATGGCGAGAAGGCGCAGCAGATCCTCGTCGTCGTCCACGGCGAGGACGTGCTGTCCCTTGTGGGAAAGGGGCCGCGGGGTCATCGCTGGCCTCCGTTCGCGGATCGCGGCACTCTCGGGCGCGAGGGCAGGGAGCGCTCGATGTCGGCAAGGGCATCGAGCTTTTCCTGGAGTTGGTCGGCCCGGCGCTGGGCCTCCCGGTTCTGCTGATTGAGCTTGTCCATTTGGATATCGTTGCGCTGGCGTTCGCCGTAGTGGTCGGCAAGCAGGCGGGCGAGCGGGTGCAGCGCCGCCGCGTGGGGTTCGTTGGATTTGAGCACCGCCTCAAGCAAGGCCAGTGCCCGCGAGAGGTCGCCGCCGGCCCGGGGCTGGCCGTGGATCATGGCCAGCTTCACCTGGTTGGCCGGCGACGCCGGCTGGGCGGCCAGGGCCGACCTTTCCCGGGCCAGTTCCTGGGCGGAAAGGCGTTGCAACTGCTGGTGGTAGTTGAGCAGCGTCACCGGCGGGGGTTCCTCGTAACGGATGGGGGCCGGCGTCTCCCGCACCGCGTCGCGGGAGCCGGCGCAGCCGCCCGCCGCCAGGCAGGCGAGCAGCAGCAGCCCCCAGCCGCCACCCTTGGCAGACGGAAAGCGAAACCAATTGTTTTCAACGGTCATGGGGTACCTCGATGCGAAAATGCGCCCCTTTGTCGGCGGGCAGCAACGTCACGCGCCCTTCCATGGCGTGCAGCAGCTCGCGCACGATGGACAGGCCGACGCCGCTGCCCTGGCGTTCGACCGGCGGCGGGAGGCGGCCCTGGACGAAGGGCTGGAAGATGCGTTCCCGGTCCTCGACCGCCACCCCCGGCCCCTGGTCGATGACATCGAGGGTCACCATTCCCTCGCTGCGGCCGATGACGACCCGGATCACGGCGCCGTCCGGGCTGAAGTCGATGGCATTGGAAAGCAGGTTGTCGAGGGCCACCAGCAGTTTTTCCTCGTCCACCCGCACGGTGCCCGCGTTGCCTTCCATCTGCACGGCCTGGCCCCGGGACTGCAATTGGAGCTCGCGCCGATGGACGGCTTCGGCCACCAGTTGCCGGATGAGCACCGGCCGGTGCTTGAGGCGGCGGGCGGCGAAGGATGCGGCGTTGAGGTCGAGCAGGCTTTCGATCTGGCGCTGCAGGGTCATCACATTGTGCTGGAGGATATCCACCACCTCCCGCTGCTCATCCCCCAGACGCCCCACCACCTGCTCCTGCATGAGGGCGATGCCTTCGCGCAGGGCAGTGAGGGGGGTCTTCAATTCATGGGAGACGTGGCGCAGGGTCTGCTCCCGCTCCGCCTCCAGTTGGCCGAGGCGCTGCCGCAGCCAGTCCAGGCGCTTGCCCACCTGATGCAGGTCGGCGGGGCCGCGGACTTGGATTGGCTCGTCGAAGCGGTTCTCCCCCAGGCGCTCGATGGCCTCCTCCAGGTGGCGGATGGGCCGCGCCAGCCACCAGCCCATGGCCAGGGCCACCGCCAGGGCCGCCACGGCTGCCGCCGCCAGCTGGCGGGCGAGGATCATGCGCCGCTCGTCGAAACCGGCGAGTAGGCGGGCGTTTTCCTCGTCGATCCAGCGCTTCCCTTCCTGCCCGAGGATGGCATTGATCTCGGCGAGGCTGGCCAGCAGCGGCAAGAGCTCTTCCTTGCTGCTCCCCCGGTGCAGCCCCTCCTCCAACTGCCGGGCGAGTTCGCGCCACCGCTCGAGGTGGGACGACAGCGTCCCCCCCGCCAGGGTGCCCAGGCGGGCCACGGCGGTCCGTGCCTGCACCAGGTTGTCGTCGAAGCGGGCGCGCAGGACCTCATCGCTCAACACCAGGTATTGGCGGGCGCTGCGTTCCAGGTCGACGGTGCGTTCCCCCAGTTCCTGGATGGATTCGGTCAACTGGATCGCCCCCTCGCCCACCCGGCGGCTCTGCTGGGCGAACTGCTCGATGGCCAGCCAGCCGTGGGCCGCCGCCCCTCCCAGCAGGAGGGCGATGAGCATGAATCCGGCGACCATGCTCCGGCGAAACGAGACGCGAATCATCAAGGCCAATTCCAGGCGGACTGCAAAGTCCGCTAGTTTATTCCGATTCCACCGCGGGCTCGGCACAAAATCACCGCCGACATCATGCCAATGGAATTGGTCATGGCGAAAATAAGTCAAAATAAACAATAGATTATTTTTCGTCGCCATTACCCGACAGGTGTAACGCAGCACAGCCGCCGCCGGGCGAGAAATCAGCGATTTTGCGTCGCTTTTTGACGACATCCGACCCGGGATGCAGTGCCCCCTCGTCCTGCGCCTTCCGGCCATCCGGTTGATTAATCGGCAGTAAACACTTCTGGCACGCTTGTTGATATAGCCCCCGGAGTTCAGCCTTCCCCAGGCATCACAAGGAGAACCCATGTTCAACAAGCCCACCGTCTTCAATCGCAATGATCCGATCACCAAGCGTGATACCCGGCCGATCCTCGGGTCCGCCACCCCATCACAGGCTTCCCAAGCCACCACAACGAAAGAAGACAAGGAGGCCAACGTGAACGCCCCAACCACCCAACCCGCAACCACCGCCCGCCCCGCTGCGTCCGCCCCGGCAGGCGCGGTCGCCGCCGCTGCCGACGAACCCCTGGCCGGCGCCAGCCTGATCGTCGGCCCCGACGTCAAGCTCAAGGGCGCCGAGATTCTCGACTGCGACACCCTGGTCGTGGAAGGCCGCGTCGAAGCGACCATGGACAGCCGCGTCATCCGCATCGCCGACAAGGGCTCCTTCTCCGGCAAGGTGAGCATCGATATCGCCGAAATCCACGGCAATTTCGAGGGCGAACTGACGGCCCGCACCCAGCTCACCATCCACGCCACCGGCCGGGTGAGCGGCAAGATCCGCTACGGCAAGTTGGTCATCGACGAAGGCGGCGAGCTGTGCGGGGAAATCAGCTCCCTGGGCAGCGGCGACGCCACCTCCCGTCCGCGCCCGGAACCGCTGGTCGCCATCAGCGCTGCCGTTTGAGCGTCCACGGAGCCGCAGCCTTGACCGCCATGCACCTCGTCTTCAGCCGGCACCGCACCAGCCACGGTTCTGCCCTGCCCTACCCCTGCCCCACCGGCAGGTTCTGGCAGCGGAGCGACGGCTTCGTGGCTCCGGAAGGAGAGTTCCGCATCGCGGCCGCCCGTACCGCCGACGAGCACCGGGCGGCGGCGGCCCTGGTGCGGCGCATGTACCACTGGCGCGGCTACCACGTGGATCAGGCCGGCCCCGTCCTCGACCCGCCCGACCGGCTGACTCTCGTTGCCTGGCACGAGGACGAGGCGGTGGCCACCCTGACCCTGCGCCGCGATACACCCACCGGCCTGCTCTGCGAGGCCCTGTACGCCGCCGAAGTCGCCAGCCTGCGCCAGGAGGGCAACCTCCTCTGCGAAGTGACCCGCCTGGCCGTGGACAGCGATTTCAGCAGCAGGCAACTGTTGGGCGCCCTCTTCCGCACCGCCCACCACCAGGCGCGGGAACGCTTCGCCGCCACCGACGCCGTCATCGAAGTAAATCCGCGCCACGCCAACTTCTATCAGCGGGAATTCCGCTTCTCCCGTCTCGGCAAGCTGCGCCAGTGCCCCCGGGTGGGCGCGCCGGCGGTGCTGCTGCACCGGAAGATCAACACCCTCGCGCTACCGGTCGTCCCCCGGATGCCGGCAAGGCGCCAGGAGCCGGACCTGGCGGTCTTCGCCACGGCCATCGGCGCCTGACCCCCTCTTCAAGACCCTGGCTTGGGCGGCTGGCCTTCATGGCAGCCGCCTTTTTTTGCCTCATCGCGGCGGAACACGTCGCGGGGTTCTTGGGTAAACTAGCCGGCTTTCCAGCCTATCCGCAAAAACCATGGCCCAATACGTGATGTCGATGCTCCGCGTGAGCAAGATCGTGCCGCCCAAGCGGCAGATCATCAAGGATATTTCCCTCTCCTTCTTCCCCGGCGCCAAGATCGGCCTGCTCGGCCTGAACGGCGCCGGCAAGTCCACGGTGCTGAAGATCATGGCCGGGGTGGACAACGAGTTCGACGGCGAGGTGCAGCGCCTGCCCAATATCAAGATCGGTTACCTGCCCCAGGAGCCCCAGCTCGACCCGGCCAAGACCGTGCGCGAGGAGGTCGAATCCGGCATGGGCGAAGTCATGCAGGCCCAGGCCAAGCTGGACGAGATCTACGCCGCCTACGCCGACCCCGACGCCGACTTCGACAAGCTGGCCGAAGAGCAGGCCCGCCTGGAAGCCATCCTGGCCACCGCCGGCGCCGACACCGGCAACCAGATGGAGATCGCCGCCGACGCTCTGCGCCTGCCTCCCTGGGACGCCACCATCGGCAATCTCTCCGGCGGCGAGAAGCGCCGCGTCGCCCTGGCCAAGCTGCTGCTTTCCAAGCCCGACATGCTGCTCCTGGACGAGCCCACCAACCACCTGGACGCCGAATCCGTCGAGTGGCTGGAACAGTTTCTCTGCCGCTTCCCGGGCACCGTGGTCGCCGTCACCCACGACCGCTACTTCCTCGACAACGCGGCCGAGTGGATCCTCGAACTCGACCGCGGCCACGGCATCCCCTGGAAGGGCAACTACTCCTCCTGGCTGGAGCAGAAGGAAGCCCGCCTGGAAACCGAGAACAAGCAGATCGACGCCCACATGAAGGCGATGAAGCAGGAGCTGGAGTGGGTGCGCTCCAATCCCAAGGCGCGCCAGGCCAAGAGCAAGGCCCGCATCGCCCGCTTCGAGGAACTCTCCAGCCACGAATACCAGAAACGCAACGAAACCCAGGAAATCTTCATCCCCGTGGGTGAGCGGCTGGGCGACAAGGTCATCGAATTCCACGGCGTCACCAAGGCCTTCGGCGACAAGCTGCTGATGGACAACCTCAGCTTTACCGTGCCGCCCGGCGCCATCGTCGGCATCATCGGCCCCAACGGCGCCGGTAAATCGACCCTGTTCAAGATGATCACCGGCCAGCAGCGGCCGGATTCCGGCGAGGTCGTCGTCGGCCCCACGGTCAAGATGGCCTACGTGGACCAGTCCCGGGACTGCCTGGACGGCAGCAAGACGGTCTTCGACGAACTGGCCGAAGGCCGCGACATCCTGCAGATCGGCAAGTTCGAAATGCCCAGCCGCGCCTACATCGGCCGCTTCAACTTCAAGGGCGCCGACCAGGGCAAGATGGTGGGCAACCTTTCCGGCGGCGAGCGGGGCCGGCTGCACCTGGCCAAGACCCTGATGGCCGGCGGCAACGTATTGCTACTGGACGAGCCGTCCAACGACATCGACGTGGAAACCCTGCGCGCCCTGGAAGATGCGCTGCTCGAATTCCCCGGCTGCGCCATGGTCATCTCCCACGACCGCTGGTTCCTCGACCGCATCTGCACCCACATCCTGGCGGCGGAAGGCGAATCCCAATGGACCTTCTTCGCCGGCAACTACCAGGAATACGAGGATGACAAGAAGCGCCGCCTGGGCGAGGAAGGCGCCAAACCCAAGCGCATCCGCTACAAGCCCATCACCCGCTGAAGGGCAGCTACAAAAGGAGAAGGCCCGCGCTTGGCGGGCCTTCTTTTTTGCCCTGCCGCCCCGGCGTGCCGCCGGAACGGAAGGGAAGTGATCGTGGGAGCGGATGCCGCTGCTTAGTGGTGGGTCTTCAGGCTGGCGGCGAAGGTGGCCTGGGCGCGCTCGGGGAATTCGAACTCGGCGAAGGCGCGGCGGATTTCGGCTTCGTTGCAGCCGGCGGTCTGGTCTTCGAACCGGATACCCAGGGCGCGGCCGTTGCTGGCCAGGGTGGTGAAGGCATAACGCCAGCGCTGGGCTTCGGCAAGGCGTTCGCGCAGTTCGTCTTCATTGCTGATGACGATCCCCGCCTTCTTGAGGGAATTCAGGAATTCTTCGAAGGATTCGTTGCTCAACTGGCCCATCTTCTCATCTCCATGAAATTGGTGTCTCAGCACCATGAGCCTAACAACGCAGAGCCATCGGCGGTGGTTGACGCGCCCCCGCAAAATTTCTTGGCAGCCGGCGTGAGATAATTCACCGAACCGCGGCCCGCCCCTCCCCGCCTGGGCCGGCACCCATCGTCCTCCCGCAATCATGAAGAAACCCGGCTCTCCCCCCGCCATCCCGGAAATCCGCCCCGGCCAGTCCATCGAACTGCTCAAGGAACTGCACATCCTCACCCGCGACGGCAAGCTCAACCAGGACAGCCGGCGCAAGTTGAAGCAGGTCTATCACCTTTACCAGTTCATCGAACCGCTCCTCGAGGACGTGCTGGCCACGGGCGATTCCCTGACCCTGGCCGACCATGGCGCCGGCAAGTCCTACCTGGGCTTCATCCTCTACGACCTGTTCCTCAAGGAGCGGGAGGCCGGCCACATCCACGGCATCGAGACCCGCCGGGAACTGGTGGACAGATCCCGGCAACTGGCCGACCGGCTGGGCTTCGGCCGCATGTCCTTCCTCGCTCTCTCCGTCGAGGACTCCATCGCCTCGCCGGCGCTGCCCGAGCGCATCGACGTGGTCACCGCCCTGCACGCCTGCAACACCGCCACCGACGACGCCATCCGTTTCGCCCTGGCCAAGGGCGCCCGCCACATCGTCCTCGTCCCCTGCTGCCAGGCGGAAGTGGCGGCAGCCCTGCGCGCCACCAAGGCGTCCTCCCTCGCCCGCACCCCCCTGGCGGAACTGTGGCGCCACCCCATCCACACGCGGGAATTCGGCAGCCACGTCACCAACGTCCTGCGCTGCCTGCTCCTGGAAGCCCACGGCTACCAGGTGACGGTCACCGAGCTGGTGGGCTGGGAGCATTCCATGAAGAACGAGCTGATCGTCGCCAGCCGCCACGGTTCGCGGCGGGGCAACGCCCGCGAGCGGGCCGAAGCCATCCTGGGAGAGCTGGGCCTGGAAGCCCTGTCCCCGCGGTTCCTTTACTGATTGCCGATCAGTAGTGGGGCGGAATCTCGTCCCGCAGGGACCATTCCTCCCGGGGCTGGCTGGCCTGGAGTTGCTGGCGCAGGACGCGCAGTTCGTTCTGCAGCGCGTCGATGGCCTGCTGCTGGCGGAACACGGTGGCGTTGAGCTCGTCCAATTGGTGTTCGGCGAAGCTGAGCTTGACCTCCAGGTCGGTGATGCGCTGATCCATACGTTTCCAAAAATGTTTGTAAATCCGGCGCTTATTGTAAACCGGCCACCCCCGGCGCCGGATAAAATGCGCCCCCGCGCCTGAAATGATGCCGCACTGCCCCATGCCCGCCGACCGCCACAGCCTCGAACTCCTCGCCCCCGCCAAAAATGCCGATTTCGGCATCGAGGCCATCAACCACGGGGCGGACGCGGTCTACATCGGCGGCCCCGCCTTCGGCGCCCGCGCCAACGCCGGCAACGCCATGGCCGACATCGCCCGGCTGTGCGACCACGCCCACCGCTACAACGCCCGGGTGCTGGTGGCGCTCAACACCATCCTGCGCGACGACGAACTGGAAGCCGCCCGCACCCTCGCCTGGCAGGCCTGGGACGCCGGCGCCGATGCCCTCATCCTGCAGGACATGGGCTTGCTGGAACTGGACCTGCCCCCCATCGAGTTGCACGCCAGCACCCAGACCGACATCCGCGACCCGGCCAAGGCCCGCTTCCTGCAGGATGTGGGTTTTTCCCAGATCGTCCTGGCGCGGGAACTCTCGCTGAAGGAGATCGCCGCCGTCGCCGAGGCCACGGGCCTAGCCCTGGAATTCTTCGTCCACGGCGCCCTCTGCGTCGCCTTCAGCGGCCAGTGCTACATCAGCCATGCCCACACCGGCCGCAGCGCCAACCGGGGCGAATGCTCCCAGGCCTGCCGCCTGCCCTATTCCCTGGCGGACGAGGACGGCCACGTCATCGCCGAGGACGGCCACCTGCTCTCCATGAAGGACAACGACCAGAGCGCCAACCTGGCCGCCCTGGCCGCGGCCGGCATCAGTTCCTTCAAGATCGAGGGGCGGCTGAAGGATCTCTCCTACGTCAAGAACATCACCGCCCATTACCGCACGCTGCTGGACGCCATCATCGCCGGCAACCCCGGCTACCGGCGCGCTTCCAGCGGGGTCAGCAGCTACACCTTCACCCCCCGGCCGGAGAAGACCTTCAACCGGGGTGCCACCGACTACTTCGTCAACGGCCGCCAGGCGGACATCGGCGCCTTCGATTCCCCCAGTTTCGTGGGTGAGGCCATCGGCGAGGTGACGGCGGTGGCGGACAAGCATTTTGAGGCGGAAACCGCGGTACCGCTCCACAACGGCGACGGCATCAGCTTCTTCGATGACCACCAGGAGCTGGTGGGCGTGCGCGTCAACCGGGTGGAGGGCCGGCGCCTCTTCCCCAACGTAATGCCCCACGGCCTCGCCGCCGGCACCGTCCTCTACCGCAACCGCGACCAGGAATTCGAGCGCTTGCTGGAAAAGAAATCCGCCGAGCGGCGCCTGGGCGTCGAACTCCGCTTTGCCGAAACCGCCGACGGCTTCGCCCTGACCATCGCCGCCGAGGACGGCGTCGCCGCCACCGCCACCCTCGCCCACCCCCGGGAGCCCGCCCAGAACGGCGAACGGGCCCTGGCCACCATCCGCGAGCAGGTCGCCAAGCTGGGCAACACCCTCTACCGCGCGGACAAGGTGGGCATCGACCTGGCGCAGCCCTGGTTCATCCCCACCGGCGCCCTCAACGCCCTGCGCCGGGAGGCCGTCGACAAGCTCGACGCCGCCCGCCGGGCGGCCTATCGCCGTCCGCCGCGGGCCGTGGCGGTGGAGCCGCCCGTGCCCTACCCGCAGAATGCCCTTTCCTACCTCGGCAACGTGCTCAACGAGAAGGCCCGGGCCTTCTATGCCCGCCATGGCGTCAGCCTCATCGAACCGGCCTTCGAGGCCAACCGGGAGCGGGGCCTGGTGTCGCTGATGATCACCAAGCACTGCCTGCGCTACAGCTTCAACCTGTGCCCCAAGGAAGTGAAGGGCATCCGCCCCGACCCCCTGGTGCTGACCAACGCCGGCGAGAAGCTGACCCTCACCTTCGACTGCAAGCGCTGCGAAATGCACGTCATGGGCAAGCTGAAGAAGGGCGTCAAACTGGCCATCCAGGCGCGCTAGCCCACCGCCGGGGCCTTGCGCAATAATGGGGCCTTCCGAGACCCCGTGCCCGCGCCATGCTCCGTCGCCTTCTCCTCGCCCTTGCCGGCCTGCTCGTTCTCCTGGCCATCGCCGTGGCCGTCGGCCTGCACTTCGCCGCCGGCACCCTGCGCGACAAGGTGCGTGAAGCCCTGGGGCCGGAGAGCGAAATCGGCGAAATCACCCTCGGCTGGTCGGCGGTGGAAGTGCGCCGGGTGCGCGTCCCGGCGCCCCGGGACTGGCCGGCGGGCGACGCCCTGCGGGCCGACCGCATCGTGGTTTCGCCGGACCTTGCCGCCCTCTTTTCGGACCACCAGGTGCGCATCCGCCGCATCGCCGTGGACCAGGCCTACCTCTCCATCTACCGCACCCGCGAAGGCAGGTTGCGCCTCCTGCCCGGCATGCTGGAGAAGAAGCCCGCCGGCGACGATGCCGGCAAGGACGGCGCCGGCGTGCCGGTAGCCATCGACGACGTCGAACTCAGCAATTCGGCGGTGGAGCTTTTCGACGCCTCCGTGGCCAAGCCCGCCCACCGGTTGCGCCTGGAACAGCTCCACGCGCGCCTGGGGCCGATCCACCTGCCCGATCTCAAGGGGCGCACCCGCCTCGACGTGGACGGCGTTCCCAAGGGCGTGCGGCGTGACGGCAAGCTGACCATCGCCGGCTGGATCGAACTGGCCAGCAAGGATTCGGAAATCGCCACCCGCCTGCAAGGCGGGGACCTGGTGGCGCTGCAGCCCTATCTCATCAAGGCGGCCGAGACCGGCGTCAAGCAGGGCGCCCTGGACCTCGACCTGAAATCCACGGTAAAGCAGAACCGCCTCACCGCGCCCGGCAGCGTCACCCTGAGCAACCTGGAACTCGCCTCCGGCGGCGGCGCATCGGCCACCTTCATGGGCATGCCGCGGGCAGCGGTCGTCGGCATGCTGAAGGACCGCAGCGGCAGGATCAGCGTCCAGTTCACCCTGGAAGGCCGCCTCGACGATCCGAAATTCTCCCTCAACGAAGCCTTCATGATGCGCGTCGGCACCTCCGTCGCCGAGGGTCTGGGCATCAGCCTGGAAAGCCTGGCGAGGGGTGCCAGCAGCACTACCCAGAGCCTCGGCAGCAGCCTCAGGAAGCTGTTCGGGAAGTAGCCGGCGCAGCCGCTCAGCCGAGCAGCCGCTCCGGCTGGATTTCCAGGTGTCGGCCCTCGTCGCCCAGCCACACCACTCCGTCCTGGATGGTGCAGGAAAGGCGCATGGTGCGCTCGGCAAGCCCGGCCAGGGCGGCGCCCTGCTCGCCCGTCAGGCGCAGCACCTGGAGATTGGCGTACTGCGCCAGGGCCGGTCCGATCTGCTGCCACCAGACGTCGGTCCCCCGGCCGCCATAGGCCAGGACGACCACCCGCCGGGCCCGGTGGCAAGCCTTGCGGATATCCCGCTCGTCGGGCAGGCCGACATCGATCCAGGTCTGCAAGGTGCCGTCCGGGGCCGTTTCCAGGAGATCGGCCTCGTCCTCGGTGGACAGGCCCCGGCCGAAGGCCAGGTCGTCGCTGGCGAAGAGGGCGAAGGCGAAGAGGCGCGCCATCATGCGCTCATCGGTCTCGGAGGGATGGCGGGCGATGGTCAGCGCGTGGGTCTGGTAGTAGTGCCGGTCGAGGTCGGAAACCTGCAACTCGGCCTTGTGGATGGTTGCCTTGAGAGCCATGGCGGTACGCGGAAAAAGCCGTGATTATCCTCCCGCCGGCTGACGAAATCGAAAATCCCGACTAGCATGTGGAACGAAATCCATCGCCAAGGAGAATTCCATGAAGCCGCTTGCCGTCCTCGCCGTCGCCCTGCCCGCCCTCCTCGCCGCCCCTGCCGGTGCCGCCGACCTGCCCCAGCGCAAGTCGGGCCTCTGGGAAATGACCACCCAGATGGAGGGCGTGCCCTCCCAGGGTCCCGTCCAGATGTGCGTGGACCAGAAATCCGACAACATCATGCAGGAACGCGCCCGGGAACAGGCCAAGTGCAGCGTCATGGACGTCAACCGCAGCGGCGGCAAGACCACGGTCCATTCGGTTTGCCAGGTCGATGCCAAGACCACTGCCACCACCGACGCCGTCATCACCGGCAATTTCGAGTCCGGCTACCGCAGCGACATGAAGGTCCGCTACACGCCCCCCATGCACGGGATGAGCGAGATGAAGATGGTCTCCGAGGCGAAATGGCTCGGCCCCTGCAAGCCTGGCCAGAAGCCCGGCGACATCATGATGCCCAACATGCCGGGGGGGCGCATGAACATGCAGGAGATGATGAACGATCCCCGTGTCCAGGAAATGATGAAGCGCCACCGGGACCAGTGAAGCCCGCGGGAATTCGCGGCGACCGGTCCGGTCATAGGATCAAGGCCCCGTCCCCGGGACGGCGGCCTATAATCAGCGTTTGCTGATACTTCCGAGGATTCCCCATGCGCTCCCTGCTCATTTCCGTCTGCCTGCTTCTCGCCAGCCTCGGCGCGCGGGCCGAGATCGTCGACATCGACAATGCCGAGCTGGCCCGTCTCATGGCCGCCGGCGTCCCGGTGATCGACATCCGCACCGCCCCGGAATGGGAAGAAACTGGCATCGTCCCCAGCAGCCGCCTGCTCACCTTCTTCGACGAGCGCGGCAAGGCCGACCCCGCCGCCTGGCTGGACAAGGCCAAGACCGTGGCCCGGCCGGGCGACCCGGTGATCGTCATTTGCCGCAGCGGCAACCGCACCAAGGCCGTCAGCCAGTTCCTTTCCCAACAGGCCGGATACACCAAGGTGTACAACGTCCGCGACGGCATCAAGGCGTGGATCAAGGAAGGCCGCCCCCTGGCACCGGCGGCCCCGACCCTGGCCGCCTGCCGGGCGGCCAGGACCTGCTGACCGGGAAAGGGCGTGCTCGAACAGCCCGTCGACCGGCGCCGCTGCGCCTCCTGCGAACGCTGGAGCGGGCCGCGCCAGATCGGCTCGGCGGCGGGTCACGTCGCCGTCGCCAGCGAGACGGTGAGCGGACTGTGCCAGGGCGGCCCCTGGGACGGCTCGGAGCGGCGCGCCCGCTCCGCCTGCGGCCACTGGCGGGTGTGGCCGCTGCTGGCGGCGGAAACCTGAATCAGTCGCCCGCCGGCGGGGCCGCTGCGGCGGCCAGCATGGCGGCCCGGCTGGCCGGGGTCTCCAGGGTGATGCGCCCGAGGACGCCCGTCCGGTAGTCGGTGAGCAGGATGATCGCCGCCTTTTCCCGATCGAATTCGCCGCCACGGCCCTTGACGAGGCAGCCACGCTTTTTGGCGATGGCCTCGATCACCCCCACGGCGTCCATTCCGGCGGTGGCGAAGCCGTAGCGGGCCGTAAGCAGGGCCGGGTAGGCGGCCAGGAGGAAGCCGGCCAGCCAGGTGGCCACTTCCTCGTCGATATAGGCGTTGACGCCCACGGCATGGCTGGCGGCGAGCATGTAACCGTCGCTGGCATGCTCGATCTTGGGCCACAGCATGCCCGGGGTGTCGTAGAGGGTCAGCCGGGAACTGATGTCGATGCGCTGCTGGCTCTTGGTCACCGCCGGCTGGTCGCCCACGGCGGCCACCTTCTTCTTGACCAGGGCGTTGAGCAGGGTCGACTTGCCGACGTTGGGGATACCCATGATCATCAGGCGCAGGGGCTTGGTGGCGTCGTTGCGGTGGGGCGCCAGTTGCTGGGCGAGGCTGGGGATGCGGGCCACGTCGGCGGCCTTCTTGCAGGAAATGGCCACCGCCTTGACGCCCGGCTGGCGGGAATAGTGCTCCAGCCAGGCCTGGGTCGCCGCCGGGTCGGCAATGTCGGCCTTGTTCAGGAGCTTGAGGCAAGGCCGCTGGCGGAAGGCCCGCAGTTCGTGGATCATGGGGTTGCTGCTCGCCTCGGGCAGGCGGGCATCCAGCACTTCCACCACCACGTCGGCCATGGCGAGGGTTTCCGCCGCCTTCTTGCGGGCAGAGGTCATGTGGCCGGGGAACCATTGGATGGACATGGGGTGGCAGCGTCGAGGGAAAGGTGCGCATTATCCCAAATCCCGCGCCGCCCTGCCGACTTACATCTTGTTGCAAACCCTCACAGCTTGGCTGGGGCCGCTGTCCTATCCTGGGTTCATGCCCCAGGCGAAATCCGCCGAAGCCACAGCACAAGGAGGACACCATGACCCACCCCAACCGCCTGCTCGCCGCCGCCATCACCGGCGCCCTGCTCGTTCTCGCCGCGCCCAGCGCCTTCGCCGACGGCCGCGGCCATGGACACGACCGCTGGGAACACCGGCACCACCATCACCACCACCACGACCGCGGCTGGGGCTATGGTTACCGCCCCGCCTACGTCTATGAGCCGCCGGTGGTCTACGCACCGGCCTATATTGCGCCGCCGCCCCCGCCGGTGGTCTACCGTCCGGCCTATCCCAGCTACCGCGCCGACCCGGCCATCACCATCGGCATCGGTATCCCGCCCATCGTCATCCCCCTGCGCTAAAGCGCACTGGCGGTATCATGGCGAGCCCTTCATCACCGGACTCGCCATGCACATCTGGGTCGACGCCGACGCCTGTCCCGGCGTCATCAAGGAAATTCTCTTCCGGGCCGCCCAGCGCACGGGCTTGCCGCTGACGCTGGTGGCCAACCAGTGGCTGAAGACGCCCCCCTATCCGAGCATCCGGGCGGTGCAGGTGCCCAAGGGCTTCGACGTGGCCGACAACTACATCGCCGAACAAGCGGTGGCCGGCGACCTCGTCATCACCGCCGACATTCCCCTGGCGGCGGCGGCCATCGAGAAGGGAGCGCTGGCCCTCAATCCCCGTGGCGAGCTGTACTCCCGGGAGAACATCCGCCAGGCCCTGGACCTGCGTAACTTCATGGACAGCCTGCGCAGCAGCGGCGTCGACACCGGCGGTCCCCCGGCCTTCAGCCAGGCCGACCGGCAGGCCTTCGCCAATCAGCTTGACCGGCTGCTGGCGAAGCGCTGACCTCAGGCCACCTCGCGGGCGTCGAGGAATTTCAGCTTGGGGTACTTCTCCTGCATCATGTTGAGATAGACGTTGTTGGGGGCGAGGTAGACGGGATCGTCCGCCCCGTCCAGGGCCACGTTGGCGCCATAGCGGTCGGAAAGCTGGCGCAGTTCGCCCTCGTCGCCCTGGATCCAGCGCACCGTGGCGCAGTTGTAGTGGTCGAAGATCACCTGCACCCCGTATTCGTTCTCAAGCCGGTGGGCCACCACATCGAACTGCAGGATGCCGACGGCCCCCAGGATCAGGTCGTTGCCGGACAGCGGCCGGAACAGTTGGGTAGCCCCCTCCTCCGCCAATTGCTGCAGGCCCTTGTACAACTGCTTGATCTTGAGCGGATTGGCAATGCGCGCCAGGCGGAAGTGTTCCGGCGCGAAGGAGGGGATGCCGGTGAATTTGAGGTCTTCGCCTTCGGTGAAGGTTTCCCCCAGGCGGATGGTGCCGTGGTTGGGAATGCCGAT
>JRYG01001290.1_pt1 | contig 15298 bp, 11 predicted proteins | sample 235341 | NCBI WGS metagenome assembly JRYG01 (sample SAMN03074218, study PRJNA261478) | activated sludge metagenome | biome: Wastewater Treatment Plant; feature: Wastewater; material: Activated sludge; isolation source: activated biomass of a wastewater treatment plant treating hydrocarbon... ... | reverse complement strand
AGCGGATCGGAGGGACCGGGCCGTTCGAGCAGGGGCTGTACGGTGCCAGCGAGATGTTCGTCAACGGCTTCCTGCATCTCTACCGGGATGGCATTCTCAAGCGCAAGGTCTACGACAGCATCCCCTTGCAGCGCCTGCTCAACGAGGGCGCGATCAGCGAAACGGTCGACGAGCGGACCTTGCGGGTGTTGTTGGAACGGGGCGTGGTTCCGGCCCGTTTGACCGGGACGGATGTCGGGTTCCTGCGCAAATTCGGGATTTTCAACGACCGGATCCGTTATCAGGATGGCGAACTGGTGATCGACGGAACCGAACGGGTTGCCGCCGATCTGGAGCGCGCGGACAGTTACGCGGCGGTGGTCGCGCGCGGACTCGGCGGTCGCCTCGAGGGCGGCATTCTGATGCACGGTGGCTTCATCATGGGGCCGCGGGATTTCTACGAAGCGTTGCGTGCGCTGCCCGAGCAGGAAAGCCGGCAAATCTGCATGACCACGGTGCGCAAGGTCAATCACCTCTACGGTAACGAGGAACTGGCGGTTTTGCAGCGGCGGGACGCGCGCTTCATCAACACCACCATCATGATGACGCTGCTGGGCGCGGCGGTATCCGACGGTCTGGAGAACGGCCAGGTGATCAGCGGCGTGGGCGGTCAATACAACTTCGTGGCCATGGCCCACGAACTGCCGGGCGCCCGTTCCGTCCTGCTGCTGCGCAGCACCCGGGAAAGCGGGCTGACCACCTCCTCGAACATCGTCTGGAACTATGGTCATACGACCATCCCGCGGCATTTGCGCGACATCGTGATCACCGAATACGGCATCGCCGACTTGCGCGGGCGTTCCGACCAGGAGGTGGTGACCTCTTTGCTCAATATCGCCGATTCGCGGTTCCAACCGGAATTGCTGGAAAAGGCCAAACGGGCGGGCAAGATTCCACAGGATTATCAGATTCCGCCGCACTGGCTCCATAACACGCCCGGACGGATTCAGGCGCGGTTGACAAGGTACCGGGAGATGGGGTTGCTGCCGGATTTTCCGCTGGGAACCGACTTCACCGAGGAGGAGATCGTTCTGGGCCGGGTGCTCAAGGGGCTCAAGCGGCGGCTGGCGACCAAGGGCGATCTGATGAAGACCATCGTCAGGGCGATGACGGTCGGTTCGACGCCCGCGACCGCCAGGCGGTATCTGGCCCGCCTCCGGCTCGATCAGCCGACCAGCCAGAAAGACAAGATGATCCAGAAACTGATCGTCTCCGAATTGCTGGCGGGCGGCTACGTCTGAAGACGACAGGAAAAAACCGGGACGCGGCGCCAGTCCACGCCCCGGTCGGTCAGGTTACGGGATCGGGGTTTGAGGGTGGCTCATTCCGGTTGCGCCAATTCCTCCTCGACCGCGTCCGGTATGGCCACCGGCGGCGCGGCGACGGCCGTCTTGGGCGATTCCGCCTCCGGGAGGTCGGTTTCGGCCAGCGGTTCGCTGACGACGACCGTTTCCTCCAGCGCCGGCTTTGGCGGCAGCGGTTCCGGCCGGAGCACGATGCCGCCCAGCGGCGGCAGGGTGATGCTGATGGAGTAGGGTTTTTCCATCCAGGGCCGTTCCTCCGCAATCAGGTCGATGCCGCCATTGCCGACCCCGCTGCCGCCATAGTAGTGGGAATCGGAATTGAGCACTTCCGTATAGCGGCACAGTCGGGGTACGCCGATGCGATAGCCGTGGCGGGGCACCGGCGTGAAGTTGACCACGACCACCAGGAAATCATCATCCTTCTTGCGGAGGTAGCTCAGGATGGACTGCTCGGCGTCGTGGCAATCGATCCAGGAGAAGCCCTGCCACTCGAATTCGTAATGGTGCAGTTCCGGGCTGCTGTGATAGAGCCGATTCAAATCCTTGACCAGCAACTGCATCCCTTGGTGGAAATCGTACTGGAGCACGTACCAGTCGAGCGTGGTGGCGCTGTTCCATTCGGTGCCCTGACCGAACTCGGTGCCCATGAACAGCAGCTTCTTGCCGGGATGGGTGAACATGTAGGTGTACAGCAGCCGCAGATTGGCGAAACGCTGCCATTCGTCGCCGGGCATTTTGTTCAGCATCGAGCCCTTACCGTGCACCACCTCGTCGTGCGAGAAAGGCAGCATGAAATTCTCGGTGAAGCAGTACAACATGCTGAAGGTCAACAGATCGTGGTGATATTTGCGATGGACCGGGTTCTGCGCCATGTAGCGCAGGGTGTCGTTCATCCAGCCCATGTTCCACTTCATGCTGAAACCCAGTCCGCCCAGATAGGTGGGCCGGGTTACCTGCGGCCAGGAGGTGGATTCCTCGGCGATCACCATCGCGCCGGGATGCTCGCTGTGCACCACGGTGTTGAGTTCGCGCAGGAAATCGATGGCTTCCAGATTCTCGCGGCCACCGTATTTGTTGGGGATCCAGTCCTTGCGCGAGTAATCGAGGTACAGCATCGAGGCGACCGCGTCCACCCGCAAACCGTCCAGGTGGCACTCCTCGATCCAGTACAGGGCGCTGGACAGCAGGAAATTCTTCACTTCGTAACGGCCGAAGTTGAAGATCAGGGTGGACCAGTCGAGATGTTCGCCCAGGCGGGGATCGGCGTGTTCGTACAGCGCTTCGCCGTCGAAGCGGGCCAGGCCGTGAGCGTCCTTGGGAAAGTGCGCCGGCACCCAGTCGAGGATCACGCCGACATTGTGCTGGTGGCAGTAGTCGATGAAATAGCGGAAGTCGTCCGGCGTGCCGAAGCGGCTGGTCGGGGCGTAGTAGCCGGTGGTCTGATAACCCCAGGAGGCATCGTAGGGGTGTTCGGTGACCGGTAGCAGCTCAATGTGGCTGAACCCCAGTTCGGTAACGTAATCCACCAGTTGGTGCGCCAGTTCCCGGTAGTTCATGAACTCGCCTTCCGGTCCGCGCCGCCACGAGCCGAGATGGACTTCGTAGATGGACATCGGCTCGTGCAGCCAGTCGGCGCCTTTGCGCCGATTCAGCCAATCCCCGTCACGCCAGGCGTAAGTATCGGGTTTGGGAACGAGGGTGGCGGTGCTGGGACGTATTTCGAAATGCTGGCCGTAGGGGTCGGATTTCAGCAGGATTGCGCCGCTGTGGCGGTTGCGGATTTCGAATTTGTACAGATCGCCCGGGTACAGATTGGGGATGAACAGTTCCCACACGCCGCTGCCGCCGCGGACCCGCATGGGGTGAACCCGGCCGTCCCAGCGGTTGAAGTTGCCGACCACGCTGACCCGTTCGGCATTGGGCGCCCATACGGCGAACAGGACGCCAGGGACGCCATCGGTCTCATGCAGGTGCGCGCCCAGGAACCGGTAGGCGTGCCAGTGCTTGCCCTCGCCGAATAGATACAGGTCGAAATCGGGCAGTTGTGGTGGGAAACAGTAGGGGTCGTAGGAAATGTGCTCGTGGTGGTCGGAATCGCGCCAGATCAGCCGGTAGCGTTCGGGAACCTGCTCCGGCTTGCCCTGCCACTCGAACAGATCGGTGTTGGGGATCCGTTGCAGCGGCAGGTTGCCCTCGGCGATGTGGACCTCCTGCGCGTAGGGCAAATGGGCGCGCACCACGACCTTCTTGTCCTGGGGATGGCGGCCCAGCACGGCGAAGGGATCGTGGTGGCGGGCTTCGATGATGCGTTGCAGTTCGGGTTGGAGTTTCGGGCTCGTCACGTTTTTCGTCCTGTTGTGTTGACGGTTATGGCCATGCCCGACGGCGGTTGACGCTCCAGACCGCAAAAAACCCGCTGATGATGTCACCAGCGTCGCGGCATTGTCTGGCATTGGGGTTAATGGCAGGCGTCTGGGGCCGGGCATCAAGCGCCGTGTGCGCCAATTTATCTTTAGTATAACGCCGAATCGCCTAAGGTAGGATTGTCCGTAAGGATATCATCGTGCAATGGAGGCACGGGAAGGCAGGCCGCCCGGTTTTTTCCCGCGCCTGTTGGGTTTATTCCAGCCGTTCGATCCCCAGCAGTCGGAGAATGTATTTTTCATAGATCGGCTCCGCTGCGCCGAGCCTGATTTTGCGAATGAAGTATTTTTCGTAGGCGATCTTGGCATAGTGGACCCACTTGCCCTTCCTGAACCAGTTGACGTTGCGCGGCGGAATCTGGGGCAGGGCCACGAAGGCCGCGCCGGTGTCGCCCATGTCCGCGAGGCAGATGGCGTTCCAGGTGCCCTTGGCGGTGGCGGGCTTACCGGCCAAATCAGCCTGAATGTTCTGGACGATGGCCGATACCATGGATTCGATCATATAGCCGGTTTTGGGAGCGCCGGTGGGTACCGGCGTGGCTTCGACCGGCGGAATCGCCACGCACACGCCGGCGGCGAAGATGTTGCGGTATTTGGGGTTGCGCTGCTGGGCGTCGATCAGCACGAAGCCGCGTGGATTGCACAGTCCCGGTACGGCGGCAACCGGGTCCACGCCCCGGAAGGCGGGCAAGGTCATGGCGAATTTGAAGGGTACCTGATGCTCCTTGACCACTTCGCCGCGTTCGTTGTATTCCTCGACGCGGGCGTGATCCTGTTCGATCCGGGTGGTTTTGGCATTGGTGATCCACCGGATATGCCGGTTGCGCAGCTCCGATTCCAGCAAGCCCTTGGAATCGCCGACCCCGCCGAGCCCCATGTGGCCGATGTACGGTTCGCTGGTGACCAGGGTCATCGGCACGTGCCTGCGCAGCTTGCGCTTGCGCAAGTCGGCATCGATGATGAAGGCGCTTTCGTAGACCGGTCCGAAGCAACTGGCCATGGGCATTGCCCCCACCACGAGCGGGCCGGGGGCTTCGCAGAATTGTTCATAAGCGTCGTGGGCGATCTGGGCGTGATCCACGGTGCAGACCGAATGGCTGTGGCCGTCGAGGGGGCCCGTGCCCGGCACCTCGTCGAAAGCCAACTTGGGGCCGGTGGTGATGACCAGATAGTCATAATCGAGCGTCTGTCCACCCTGCACCGTGACCCGGTTGTGCTCGGCGTCGATGTGAATGACCGGCCGGCCGATGAAATGGATGCCTCTTTTTTCAAGATGGGGACCGACAGGGAACGCGATATCGCCGCGCCGACGCCAGCCGACCAGCAGCCAGGGGTTGGACGGGACGAACTGAAATTCCTCGCTGGTGTTGACAACCGTGATGTCGTGGGTCTTGCCCAGTTTTTCCCGGGCCTCGTAAACGAACGGGAGACCCCCTATGCCCGCGCCCATGACGACGATGTGAGCCATTTTTGCTCCTCCCGAACCCGCCTGGGGGTTCGCCGACCGCGTATCGCGTTGAATTCGCCAACGACTTCGGCTCATTCAAATTCAACTATAGATCAACCTGGCCGGGTCGTGGCGAGAACTCCGGGCAGAGGATTTGCCTTGCGCTGGCATCCCCGTGTCACCGGAGTCTGATAAGATTATCATCGTACCATCCATATTCCTCGATAACCCGTCTAAAATGCATTCAAAAGGGCGATCCATGAACTCTCGTAAACTGCTTGCATCCGCGTTGGTTTTGGGGCTGGGCGTGCTGGCGGGTTGTTCCGGCGAACAGCCGGACAAGCCGGTGAGCTTCCAGAAGGACGTGCTTCCGATTCTGAAGGCGAGCTGTGCGGAGTGCCATACCCCGCCCGATGGCGAGGGCTACCAGAAGACTGGCCTGGCGGTGAGCACCTATGAGGAGTTGATGAAGGGCACCAAGATGGGTCCCGTCATCATTCCCGGTCAGAGCCTCAACAGCAGCCTGAACCGGCTGATCGAAGGCCGTCCCGGTGTGGACCCCTCCATTCAGATGCCGCATGGCAAGGTGAAGCTGCCGGAGGATCAACTGGTCCTGATCCGTAAGTGGGTGGATCAGGGCGCCAAGAACAACTAGCCGGGGCCGTCTCCCTCGCGCCGCCATCAGCCCTTCTCGCCATGCCGGGAGAGGGCGCGATGCCGGCTGAACTCTGCATTAAAAATCCCGCTATCAAAATTCCAAATTCAAGCTCTGTCCGCTGAATTCCCCGTCCTCCGCCCCGCCGAACTTCCGGCGCCGGGTGTGGTATTCCTTACTGGGGTGTGTTCGGGGGATGCATATGGTCAGTTCCAGGCAAACCGCGCTGGCCGGCGCGGATTTCGATACATGGCTGGATACTCTGCAAGTCCACTGGTCGGCGGCTCAGGTCGAGATCGTCAGGGACGCTTACGCCCTGAGCGGTGAACCGGATTTGGCGGTCGCCGATTTGTTGGCCGATCTGGGCATGGATCATGACGTGGTGGTCGCCGCGCTCCTGCATGAATCGGTGGCAACCGGACAGATCAGGCTCAGGCGGGTCGAAGAGGAGTTTGGCGCGACCATCGCGCGGCTGGTGGATGGTATCGCCAAGCTCGATGCCATCGGCGAACTGCACCAGAGCAGCCAGCACGCCGGCCGCCAGTTGGAAAGCCTGCGCAAAATGCTGCTGGCGATGGCCCAGGATGTGCGGGTCGTACTCATCAAGCTGACGATGCAGTTGCACACCCTGCGCCAGCTTGGACGGATGGCGGCCGAGGAACGACGGCGCATCGCCCAGGAAACGCTGGACATTTTCACCCCCCTGGCCAACCGGCTGGGCATCGGCCGCATCAAGTGGGAAATGGAGGATTTGGCCCTGCGCTATCTGGAGCCGGAGGCCTACAAACAAATCGCCGCCGCGCTCGATGAACGTCGAGCCGACCGGGAGCGCTACATCGCCCGCGTGATGGAGGAACTGCGGAGTCATTTGCGCCGGGCCGGCATCGGAGCCGAGGTCAGCGGCCGAGTCAAGCACATCTACAGTATTTGGCGGAAGATGCAGCGCAAGAAGCTGTCCTTCGAGCAGATTTTCGACGTGCGGGCGGTGCGGGTGATGGTGGAGACGGTGAACGACTGCTATGCCGCGCTCGGCGTGGTGCATACCCATTGGAACCATATTCACCGGGAGTTCGACGACTATATCGCCCACCCCAAACCCAACGGCTATCAGTCGCTGCATACGGCGGTGGTGGGGCCGGAAGGCCGGGCGGTGGAGGTGCAGATTCGAACGTTCGCCATGCACCAGCATGCCGAGCTGGGTATTGCCGCCCACTGGCGCTACAAGGAGGGCGGCGAGGGGCCGGGCGATGCGGCCGAACGGCAGATCGCCTGGCTACGGCAAATGCTGGAGTACCGGGACGAAGAGGCCGACGATGGCGACCTGCTGGAGCGGTTCAAGGCCGAAGCGTTTCAGGATCGGGTCTATGCCATCACACCCAAGGGCGCCATCGTCGAATTGTCCCAGGGCGCCACGCCCCTGGATTTCGCCTATCACATCCATACCGAGGTGGGACACCGCTGCCGGGGCGCCAAGGTCAACGGTCGCATCGTGCCGCTGACCTACGAACTCAGGAACGGCGAGCAGGTGGACGTCCTGACGGCCAAGACCGGAGGGCCCAGCCGCGACTGGCTCAGTCCGCATCTGGGCTACGTCAAGACCAACCGGGCCAGGGCCAAGATCCGGCAATGGTTCATCCAACAGGATCAGGACAAAAGCATCGTCGCCGGACGAACCGCCCTGGAGCGCGAATTCCAGCGGCTGGGCATCCGGCATCTCAAGCTGGAGAAGGTGGCCGACCGGCTCGGGTTCCCCAAGCCGGAGGATTTGTTCGCGACCATCGGTCACGGCGCGCTGACGACGGCGCAGGTGGTGGCTCGGATTCAAGATCTCCTGCCCGCGCCGCTCGCGACGGAAGAGGGCCTGCCGACCCTGCGCAAGCCCAAATCCACCGAACCGGGTAAGGACGACGTGCGGATCCGCGGGGTCGGCCGATTGCTGACCCAAATGGCGCACTGCTGTCAGCCGGCGCCGTTCGAGCCGATTGCCGGCTATCTGACCCAGGGGCGCGGCGTGACCATCCATCGCCAGGATTGCAGAAATTTTCTGGGGCTGGCCAGCCAGCATCACGAGCGCGTCATCGAGGTGGGCTGGGGCGAGACGCCGGCCACGTATCCGGTGGACATCATGATCGTCGCCCATGACCGTTCCGGGCTGTTGCGCGACATCACCTCGATTCTGGCCAACGACCAGGTCAACGTGCTGGGGGCGAACACCCTGACCGACAAGGAAACGTCCATCGCCCGCATGGGACTGACCGTGGAAATCACCGACGTGGTGCAACTCAGCCGGGTGCTCGACAAAATCGGTCAGTTGCCCAACATCGTGGAGGCGTATCGAAAACACTGAAGCGGGGAATTCACGCGACGCTGGCCAGCAGCGAGCGGGTTTCCCGCAGCAGGGGATTGCGCCGCAGCAGCAGGGTCAGCCGACTGCCGCCGCTTTGCCGCCATAAGGTCGCCGCACGGATACCGGCCAGCAGCAATGCGCGGATTCGATTGGCGTTGTCGGGATTGTTCAAGTGAATCTGCGCGCCGTTGACCATGATGCGCGGCGACAGGGTACTGATGTTTTTCAGGTAGATATCCGCGAAGCGGGCGACGGTGTTGCCGTGGCTGACCGGAAAATGGGGCAGATTCCGGATGATCTCTTCCAGACCGGCGCCAATGGCGCGCAGCAGGTCGGCCCGTCGGGACAGCTTGCGTTCCAGGCTCAGCAGGGCGACCGCGTAACGGGTCAATTCCAGATCGCGGGGGTTGCTGAGCTGTAGTTCCAGCAGGCGCAGACCGGGACGTAGGCGGTCGATGCCGCCGTAGACGTCGCTGCTGCTGATCGCGTCGATCTTGAGCAGGCTGCTTAGGCAGGTATCGACATCCTCGGGATTGGCTTGACCGCGCCGGGCGATGCCGCGCACCAGATCGACGGTTTGCAGGATGCCGGCGAGAGCGATGGCGCGGTCATGATCGGTCTGGGGCATGGGGCGGTGGGGTTGCTTGAGGTTGGCTAGTCACCGGCGGCATCGATGATCCCACCGCCCAGGCATTCGTCCTCGAGATAGAAGACAACCGCCTGACCGGGGGTGACGGCCCGCTGTGGCTCGGCGAAGCGAACCCGGGCGCCGTTTGCGTCCAGGGACTCCAGCACGCAGGACTGATCCGGTTGGCGGTAACGGATTCTGGCCTGACAGCGCAGCGGCGTGGCTGGCGGGGAACCGGCGATCCAGTGCAGTTGCGAGGCCCGCAGCCCGCGGTGGAACAGCGCCGGATGAGCGTGGCCCTGGGCGACGATCAGGGTGTTGTATTCCAGGTCCTTGTCAACCACGTACCACGGCTCCCCGCTGCCCGCGCGCCGACCGCCGATGCCGAGCCCTTGCCGCTGACCGATGGTATGGAACATCAGGCCGTCGTGCTCGCCGAGCGGTTCGCCATCAGTCGCGCGGATCGGACCGGGCCGGGCCGCCAGATACCGGCCCAGAAATTCCCGGAACCGGCGTTCGCCGATGAAACAGATGCCGGTGCTGTCCTTCTTGGCGTGGGTGACCAGGCCAGCCGCTGCCGCTCGTTCCCGCACCTCCCGCTTGGACAAGTCGCCGACGGGAAACAGCGCGCTGGCCAGTTGGGCCTGATCGAGGCCGTACAGAAAATAGCTCTGATCCTTGCCGGGATCGCAGCCCTTGAGCAAGTGCTGGTAGCCGTCCCGCTCGACGTGGCGGGCGTAGTGACCGGTGGCGATCCGGTCGGCGCCCAGCCGTCGAGCATGATCGAGAAACGCCTTGAACTTGATTTCGGTGTTGCACAGGATGTCGGGATTCGGGGTCCGCCCGCGGCGATACTCGTCCAAAAAATAGCGGAATACCCGCTCCTGGTATTCGACGGTGAAATTGACCCGATGCAGGGGAATACCCAGCGTTTCACAAACCGACCTGGCGTCCTCCAGATCCTCGGCGGCGGTACAGTAGCCGGCATCAAGGGAATCTTCCCAGTTCTTCATGAACAGGCCGTGCACGTCGTACCCCTGCTCGACCAGCAGCAAAGCGGCGACCGAGGAATCCACGCCGCCGGACAGACCGACGACAATCCGGGTTTTGGACATCGACAGTGGGAGAGGTGCGTTCGGTGATGGGTCGAGGTAAAGCGGCGCCTATGATAGCAGACACCTCGCGCCGGGGCAGCGGTGATGGATCGACCGATAAAGCGGTCGGGGCCGAATTTTCCGGATTCGGCCCCGACCGGAGGGTGAGGCAGGGGAAAAGCGAATTCCCGGACGGCGCGGGGGCCGCCCGGCGGATGACGCGAGGGAATTACTTGTTGCTCGACAGGGTTTCCTGAACCAGCTTGTCGAATTCGGTCTTGAAACGCGCCGTCATATCGGCCAGCGCCTTGGTGTCATCCATGAATTTTTGATGCAGGCTGGCGATTGCCTCGGCCTGACTGGTCAGGAAGGCCTGGAGGCTGCTTGGATCGCTGATGTCGGCGGCGGCTTTCATCCGGCTCATCGCCATGTCGATATACGATTGCAGCGAATTCATCTGGAAATTGACCAGAGCTTCCAGGTTGGCGGCCGATAACTTGTTGGCTTTGATAACTGGATTCAGGAAGTTTTGATACTGCTCGGAAATTTTGGTCAGGGCTTCGTTGGCCATGGCGGGTCTCCACAAGAGCGGTCGGTTGAGGGTGATTAGCTTACAAACAATATAATAAACAGCATAGCGCAGATTTTGTTGCAGTGCAATATAATGCTCGTCTTCCTATTGCGACGCCGCATCAACAGGTTCGGTTGGCTGGCTTGGCGGCCAGAAAGTGTTGGCAGATAATACCCAACTTTATGGAAAAGGATAGGGGAAATGTGGTTCAAGAATCTGACACTGTTTCGTTTGGTCGAGCCGTTTTCCCTGATGGCTGGGACGCTGGCCACGCGCTTGGAGCAGCACGCTTTCCAGCCCTGTCCCAGCCAGCAGCCGAGTGCCGCCGGCTGGGTTCCGCCGCTGGGCCGCAAGGCGCTCGATCTGGTTCATCCCGTGGGGGGACGGTTGCTGTTCTGCCTGCGAACCGAGGAAAAAGTACTGCCGACCAGCGTGCTCAATCAGGCGGTGGCCGAGCGCGCCGCCGTGATCGAAGACCAGCAGCGGCGCCTGGTGCGGCGCAAGGAAAAGCAGGAAATCCGCGACCAGCTCCTTCAGGAATTGTTGCCCCGCGCTTTGACCCGCAGCCGTTACGGCTACGCTTATCTGGACACGGTGGACGGTTGGCTGGTGGTTGACAGCGCGAGCCCGCGTGGCGTCGAGGAAATCACGGAAGCCTTGCGCAAGACGCTGGAGTCCTTGCTCATCGCGCCGCTCAAGGTCAGGCAGTCTCCGGCGGCGGTGATGACCGCCTGGTTGATCGAGGGTCGGACGCCAGCGGAATTCGCCTTGGGCGATAGCTGCGAATTGCGGGCGGCGGCGGAAGACGGTGGGGTCGTGCGTTGCCGGGGGCAGGATTTGACCGGTGAAGAAATCGGTGGCCATCTGACGGCGGGCAAACAGGTTACTCGACTCGGTTTGAACTGGAGCGGACGGCTTGCCTTCGTCCTGGATGAAGCGCTGGTCGTGCGCCGGTTGCAATTCCTCGATGTGGTTCGGGAGTCGCTGCGGGATACCGCGACCGACTCCCCCGAAGCGGTGGCCGATGCCGAGTTCGCCTTGATGACCGGAGAACTGGCCTTACTGTTGCCACGGCTGCTGGAGTTGTTCGGCGGTGAAGCGTAACGGCGCGCGAACGCGGGCCGCTATTGGCGCGCGATCCAGACGGGTCATCCTCAGTCCCGATAAGCATGGCGTGCGTCATGGGCGCGCGTCTCGCACGGCCCCTGGTTCGGCTGACCATAAAAACAATAGGTTGTGCGCAGGCGGTCTTTCAGAGGCTTGGCAAGCTCGGCGGTTCGGATGAATGGCGCATGAATAGTTGGCAACTGACGGGCCTGTTCGTGTTGGGCGGGGTGGGTCCGGTCATCGCGATGGCCGGCTGGCTGATCATGCGCCATACCCGAACGCGGAAGCGGTGGATCGAAGAGCGGCGGCAGGCGGTGAAACGGGCGGCGGCGGAGCGGGCGGCGGAGCGGGCGGCGGCGGAGCGGGCGGCGCTGGACAGCGAGGCGGCAACGCGGGCAGCGGCGGAGCGACAGGAGGCGAAACGGGCGGCGGCGGAGCGGGCGGCGCTGGAGCAGGCGGCGCTGGAAAAAGCGGCTGTCGAGCAGGCCATTGCCGAATGGGCCGTGGCCGAGCGGGCCGAAGCCGACCGCTTGCAACTGCGCCGGGTCACGGAAGAGCGACAGGCCGCCGAAGAAATTGAGGTGCGGATGCGCGCCGTCGAGGAAGCGATTGCCGAATGGCTCGAGGCGGAACGGGAAGGCGTCCGGCTGACCGCTGCGGCGCCGGGCCAGTCGCCACGCCAGACTTACACCCGGACCGAAGCTATTCGTCAACAGGTCCGTCTGACGGCTGGAAAGGTTGAAAAAGAGGTGGGAGAACTGGAATTCATCAAGAATCGTATTCAGACCGGGGTGGATTTCCTGCCGCTCGAATTCAAGCAGACCATCGACGAGTGGAAGCAAGGCCGGATTTTACGGCACAGCACCTTTGAGGATCTCAAGCTCAAATTCCGTTACAAGGCTTATTCGATTGAGGACGGCTACGAACTGCTGTATCTATACACTGACTGGCTGGCCCAGCAGCGGCAGAAGCTGCGCGTCTTTGTCCGGCTGCTGGGTACTGAAGTGGACAAGGCGGAAAGTATTCAGGCCGCCATCGAGCGGGCGGAGCGTCGCGAACACGAAAAATATCTGGAGATGGACGTGGAGGTGATTTTCACCTTGCGCGAAATCCGTGCCATCCTGGAGAAGCTGATCGGCATGGAGACCCTGCTCAAGCAACTCGAGGAGGTCTGCCGCAAGCGCGCCGAGCAGATCATCGCGCCGTCGTGGGAAGCCAAGGGGACGCTGTAGATGGCGGCGCAAACCGCGGCGGTAACGCTATAATCGTTCCAGGCGATGCGGCATCCAGCGTGGGTTCGCCACGGCCAGCCCCTGCGAGACGACCGGACGTTCGGGAATCAACGATTTTTCGGGAGAGGAGGACTTATGAGAAAAACGCTGTCCCTGCTGTTATTTTCCGTGCTGGTCTCCCTTGGCGTCGCCGCCTGGGGGGCCGAGAAAACGCTGAAACTGGGCGTCATCGCCGAACTGACCGGCGACATGCCGGCGGTGGGGGCGTCTTGCAGAAACGCCGCCGAGATGGCCGTCAAGGAGATCAACGACGCCGGCGGTCTGCCGGTGGGCAAGGAAAAAATGAAGGTGCAACTGGTGGTGGAGGACAACGCCGGCAAGGCCGATCAGTCCGCCGCCGCCGCTCAGAAGCTGATCACCCAGGACGAGGTGCTGGCCATCGTCGGCCCCAACGCCAGCCGCTACGCGATTCCCGCTTCGGAGATCGCCGAGAGTTCCGAGACGGTGCTGATCACGCCCTGGTCCACCAATCCCAAAACGACCCTGGACGCCAACACCAACCAGCCCAAGAAGTACGTGTTCCGGGCCTGCTTCATCGATCCTTTCCAGGGCGGGGTACTGGCCCGGTTCGCGCTGGAGAACCTGAAAGCCAAAAAGGCCGCGGTGCTTTACGACGTGGCGTCCGATTACAACAAGGGCATCGCCGAGGTGTTCAGGGAGAAGTACGAAAAACTGGGCGGAAAGATCGTGGCCTTCGAGACCTACACCACCACCGACAAGGATTTCTCGGCGCAGCTGACCAAGATCAAGGACGCCAAGCCCGACGTGATCTTTCTGCCCAACTACTACAGCGAAGTACCGCTGCAAGTGCAGCAGGCCAAGCGGTTGGGCATCGACGTGCCCTTCATCGGCAGCGATTCCTGGGGGAGCAACGAGCTGCTGACCTTGGGCGGCGCCGACCTGAATGGCTACTACTTCAGCACCCACTACGCCGCCGACAACGCCGCGCCGGTCGCCAAGAAATTTATCGAGGACTACGAGAAGACCTACGGCGCCAAGCCGGACGATGTGGCGGCCTTGACTTACGACGCCTTCGGTCTGCTCTTCGGCTCGATCAAGAGCGCCGGCAAGGCCGACCGCGAAGCCATCCGCGCCGCCCTGTCCACCCTGCCGAGTTACCAAGGCGTGACCGGCGACATGAAGTTCCAGGCCGATTCGCGCGATCCGATCAAGAGCGCGGTGATCCTCCAGATCAAGGACGGCAAGTTCACCTACTTCACCAACGCCAATCCCTGACCGGTTCGGGATGGAGGCGTGGAGGTAGCGCGAGGGCGACCCGAACGGGTCGCCCTTCTTGATTGATCCGCGACAGGACAGGTAACGACGTTGAGCGAAGGGATCGTTTACTGGCTGCAACAGGTTTTGAACGCCTTGCAGTTGGGCAGCATCTACGCCCTCATCGCGCTGGGTTACACCATGGTCTACGGCATCCTGACCATGATCAACTTCGCGCACGGCGACGTGTTCATGGTGGGAGCCTTTTTCTGTTTCCTGGCCGCCGTGTATCTGGGCCTGCCCTTCGTGCCGACGCTGCTGCTGACCATGTTGGGCGCCGCTCTGCTGGGCGTGATGATCGAACGGCTGGCCTACAAGCCCTTGCGCCACGCGCCCCGGGTCTCGGCCATCATCACCGCGCTGGGCGTGGGCATCTTCCTGGAAAACTTCACCCTGGCGCTGGCGCCCTATCCCAAGAACATTCCCATGTTGTTGGAGAACGTGACCTGGAATCTGGGCGGGGTTTCCCTGTCTTCCCTGCAGCTCATCATCATCCTGCTGTCGCTGGGGCTGATGTTCCTGCTGGATTTCGTGGTTCACCGCACGCCGGTGGGCATGGCCATGCGGGCCATTTCCTGGGACAAGACCTTCGTGCCGTTGATGGGCGTGCCAGTGGATCTGATCATCTCCATCACCTTCGCCATCGGCGCCGGGCTGGCGGGGGCGGCCGGCACCATGTACGGCCTCGCCTACCCGGTGATCGATCCCTACATGGGGATCATGGTCGGCTGGAAAGCGTTTATTTCGGCGGTGGTGGGCGGTATCGGCAACATCCGCGGGGCGATGATCGGCGCCTATATCCTGGGCGGGGTGGAGATCATGGTGGCGGCCTTCCTGCCCTCCACCTATCGGGATTTCGTCGCCTTCACCCTGCTGTTGTTGCTGCTCATCGTCAGGCCCTACGGGATTTTAGGCTCGCCGCGGATTCAGAAAGTATGAAGAGCGCGCTGCATAACGGTCGGGAGTGGTTGGCGGCCCAGCGCTGGCTGTTGCCCGTATTGCTGCTGGCCGGGTTCGGCCTGGCGTTCGCCATCCCCGAGTACAACCTGCTCAACAAGTACGTCCAGTTGGTGGTGATGTACGTGGGGATCAACATCATCCTGGCCGTCAGCCTGA
>JRYG01000650.1_pt1 | contig 15307 bp, 15 predicted proteins | sample 235341 | NCBI WGS metagenome assembly JRYG01 (sample SAMN03074218, study PRJNA261478) | activated sludge metagenome | biome: Wastewater Treatment Plant; feature: Wastewater; material: Activated sludge; isolation source: activated biomass of a wastewater treatment plant treating hydrocarbon... ... | reverse complement strand
CGACCAACGGATTAAAAGTCCGCTGCTCTACCGGCTGAGCTAACGACCCGAAGCCCAAAATTATAGTCAACCAACTGATGGGTGTCAAAAGGCAAATAAGGGAATCTGGCTCACCCTGCCCGCTCCAGCCGCCAGTACTCGTATTTCATCTGAACGAAGCAGCCGGCCACGATCCCCACCCAGGTAAGGAAGGCGCCCACCGCGAGGGTGGAGACGCCGCTGATCCCCTGCCCTACCGTGCACCCCATGGCGGTGACACCACCAAAGCCCATGAGTACACCTCCGGCGATGTGGCGGAGCAAATCCGCACCGTCCCGGAAAGACTCCACCCTGAAGCTGCGCGTAGCCAGCGCGTTGCCCCACGCCCCCGCCAGCATGCCCAGCATGGTGGCGATACCAAAACTGAGGCCCCGGCTCTTGTCGGTCCATAGCATGAGCAGGTCCAGCAGGTAGGCAAAAGGAGCCACCATGGACAGGGATTCAGCCCGCCCGCTGTTGGTGGCGATAAAAGCTTCTTCCAGCGTATCCGGATGCTCCGGGACATAACCCAGGTAACCCGTGACAAACCAGCCGGCGGCGACCAGCAGCCCGACCCCGGCCCCGCCCAGGATGACATGGGCGGTACGCGCCTGGCGGGGCCCGACCGCCAGCAGCAGAAGCAACACACCGAGCAGGAAGGGCAAGCCCTGCGCGGCAAACGGAGCCGGGACCCCGAGCCGGCCAAGGAGATGCGGCAGATCCTGGGGCCCGGCCATCTGATAGCTGACGGATTCCAGCACGCCCACGCGCAGGGGTGCCAGCACGCCACGAAGGGTGGCATAGGCGGCAACCCCGAGGAACACGGCCACCACCAGAGACTTGAGATTGCCGGCCCCCAGTCGAAGAACGAGGCGGCTGCCACAGCCTGAGGCGAGAGTCATGCCCACGCCAAACAGGGCTCCGCCCACCAGATGGGAAAGCCAGAGCAAGCGCGGCCCCGTGTAGATGGACTTGCCCAGATCAACCCAACCGGCAAGCTGCAGACCTTGGGCGCCGAGAATGGCAACAGCCATGGCGAGCCACCACATGCGCATCCGGTTCCAGTTGCCCATGGCAACCACATCGGCCACGGCGCCCATGGTGCAGAAATTGGCGCGACTGGCAACAACCCCGAACACAGTGCCGAGAAGAAAACCCAGACCGGTGATCAGGCCGGGAGAAGGAAGGGGCGTATCCATGGGCGGCGCCGGTGCAAACGATGTGGGGCGATGATAGCAAAGCCCCCGCCGGGGCCGGGCGATCCGCCTCAGGACCGATACGGTGTCGGGTCCGGCAGCCCCGCTGCGGCGAAGCCCTCCCGGCGCAAGCGGCAGGAGTCGCACACGCCGCAGGCGCGCCCCTCGCCATCGGCCTGGTAGCACGACACGGTGAGTCCGTAATCCACCCCCAACCCGCTACCAAGCAGGATGATCTGGGCTTTGGAAAGGTGAATGAGGGGCGCCTCGATGCGCAGGGGCGCGCCCTCCACCCCCGACTTGGTGGCGAGATTGGCCAGGCGCTCGAAGGCTTCCACAAACTCCGGCCGGCAGTCCGGGTAGCCTGAGTAATCCACCGCGTTGACACCGACGAAGATCGCCTGGGCACCCAGGACCTCGGCCCAGGCCAATGCCAGCGAGAGCATGACGGTGTTGCGCGCCGGCACATAGGTGACCGGTATGCCAGGCTGCACCCCGGCCGTGGGCACATCGATGGCGGTATCGGTCAGCGCCGAGCCGCCGAACTGCCCGATGTCCACATGGGCCACCCGGTGAGCCGCCGCGCCCTGGGCGGCAGCCACCTTGGCGGCGGCCGCCAGTTCCGCCGCATGCCGCTGGCCGTAGGCGACCGACAGCGCATGGCACTCGTACCCCTGGCTGCGGGCCACCGCCAGCGCGGTCGCGGAATCAAGTCCGCCGGAGAGCAGGATGACGGCCCGTTTGGGCGCGGACGCGAGACTGGACATATGGATCACCGTCCGGAGACGTTTCCCCAGAGAATCTTGTGCAACTGCACCTGCAAGCGGACAGGCAGGCCGTCCTGGAGGATCCATTCGGCCAGATTCGCCCCCGCCAGCACCCCTGCCACCGGCGAAAACAAGACCGCGCACACGCGATCGAGCGCGTGCTCGCGCACCACTCCGCGGGCCCACTCGTAGTCGGCGCGGTCTGCCAGAACGAACTTCACCTCGTCCGCCGCGTTCAGGACCGCGAGGTTTGCCCAGCAGTTCCGATCCACCTCGCCGGAACCCGGCGCCTTGAGGTCAAGGATGCGCGAGACGCGGGCATCGACCGCGGAGATATCCAGCGCGCCGCTGGTTTCCAGCGACACCGAATGGCCCGCGTCGCACAGGGCGGACAGCAAGGCCAGACAGCCCCGTTGCGCCAGGGGCTCGCCTCCGGTCACGCAGACGTGGCGGGCACCCAGCCGGGCCACTTCGGCAAGGACGTCGGGCAAGGCCCGGTACTGACCGCCGCTGAATGCGTAGGCGGTGTCACACCAAGCGCAGCGCAGGGGGCAGCCGGTCAGACGAACGAACGTCGTGGGCAGCCCGACGCGGGTGGATTCGCCCTGAATGGAAAGGAAAATCTCGGTGAGGCGCACCCCGCCGACGTGCTCGACTGCCACCACCGGGCTCACTTCTTCGTCTTCGCCAGCTTCTGCTTGGCCATTTGCGCGGCGTTGCTACCCGGGTACTTGGCGAGGAGGGCTTCGAGGGTCTTGCGCTGCCCCGGGGCGTCACCCAGTTCCTGCTGGCAGTTGGATGTGCCCAGCATCGCCTCGGGCGCCTTGGCATCATCCGGCCACTGGGCGGCGACCTTGGCGTAGTTCTCCATGGCACGCTTGTAGTCCCGGGCCTGGAAATAACCCGTTGCGGCCCAGTAGTGGGCGCTGGGCACAAAGGCACTGCCGGGATAGTTGCGGGTGAAGGCGAGAAATGCCGCCGCCGCCTCCGGGTAACGCCCGCCCTTCAACTGATTGAGGGCAGCTTCGTACTCCCGGGTTTCGTTGGCGGGATCGACCGCGGGCTTGGCCGGGGCCGCTGCTGCGCCCTCGGCCCCGGCGACCGCGCCGGCTTCCAGCTTGCGCAGCCGGTTGTCCAGATCAACGTAGAAATCCTTCTGCCGCTTCTGGGCGGCCTCCAGCTCGTAGGTGAGCACCTCGACCTGGCCCCGGACCTTGGCCAGTTCCTCGCGCAGGGTCTCGATCTGGTTGATCAGATCCAGTTGCGTACGGGAGGTGGTCTCAAGCCGGGTGTTGGTTTGCTGGCGCAACTGCTCGATGCGCTGTCGGGCTTCGTCATCGTCAAACAGCCCTGCCCGGGCGGGCAGGGCAAACTGGAGGAGGATCGTGGCCAGGCACGCCCCAACGGCCAGCCTGCCCCGGCCTCCACGAGGAAGGGCTTCAGCCATCAGAACTCACCCGAGTAGAGCATGTCGCCCCGGCGGTTTTCGGCCCAGGAGGCTTCGTCGTGCCCGCTGCCCTTGGGCTTTTCCTCGCCCAGGCTGACGGATTCGACCTGGCTTTCCTTGGCGCCCAGCGCGGTGAGCGCCCGCTTGACCGCGTCCGCGCGCTTCTGACCCAGGGCCAGGTTGTACTCGCGGCTGCCGCGCTCGTCGGTGTTGCCCTGGATCAGCATTTTCATGTCCTGATGCTGGGTCAGGAACTTGGCGTGGGCCTCCACCAAGGACTGGTAGTCGCTCTTGACCACGTACTGGTCGAAGTCGAAATACACGCTGCGCTTGGACAGGATGTTCTTCGGATCGCGCAGCTCGGGGTAAGCAGCGGCATTGCCAGACCGGCCAGCCTCGCGGGTCGCCACGGAACTGGGATCCACGGCCATGCTGTCGGAACTGGGGCGGCGGTCCTCCACGCGGGCACCGCTTTGCTCGGGTCCGGGAGGGGTGGAACTACAAGCGGCGAGCACCAGCAACGCCAGCACGGGAACTACGGATCTACGCATGACAACTCCTATTTACTCGGATCATCTCACTGCCGGTGCCGGGTGCCTCCCTGGGGCTGACCTCTACCGACCCTTCCTGCCTACTTCTGCTTATTTTCCCAGCGGCCCCCAGGCCGGCTCGCGTATGTCCGCCGCCTGAACGGTCAAGCGCTGCTTGACCTTGCCATCCACCGAAACCGCCGCCAGGACTCCTCGGCCCCCGATCTCTGAAGCATACATAATCATCCGGCCATTCGGTGAAAAGCTCGGCGACTCGTCCTTGACGCTCTCGCTCAGCACCTGCACCTGCCGGCTCGACAGGTCCATGACCGACAATTGAAAACGGCCGCTGTTACGCGCAATGAAGGCCATGGTCCGACCGTCCGGCGACAAGCGGGGGGTAACGTTGTAGCTGCCGTCGATGGTGATCCGCTGCGCGGCGCCGCCCCCCACGGGGATGCGGTAGATCTGGGGGCTGCCCCCGCGGTCGGAGGTGAAGTAGATCCACTGACCATCGGCGGAGTACTGGGGCTCGGTGTCGATCCCCGATGATGTAGCCAGCCGCTGCACCCCGCTCCCGTCGGCATTGAGCGTATACATCTGCGAGCCGCCATCCTTGGTGAGGACTACCGCCAGGCGCTTGCCGTCCGGAGACCAGGCAGGCGCCGAATTGCTGCCCCGGAAATTGGCCACTACCTGCTTCTGGCCCGTGGCCAGATTCTGCACGTACACCACCGGCTTCTTGGACTCGAAGGACACGTAGGCAAGCTTGGTTCCATCCGGCGACCAGGCGGGCGAGATGATGGGCTCGGGAGAGCGCAGGGCCACCCGCTCACCGGAACCGTCGGCGTCGGACACGCGCAGTTCAAACACCCGGCCGACCTTGGCCACGTAGGAGACGCGGGTGGAGAACACACCCGGTTCCCCGATCAGCTTTTCGTACACGTAATCGGCAATCCGATGGCCCGTGGGGCGATGTTGGGCGGCCGTCATCACCAGGGCCTGCCCACCCAGGTCCGCCTGTTTCACCGAGTCGTAGAGGCGGAAACGAACCTCGTAGCGACCGCCCTGAACGGGAATGACCGTGCCGACCACCAGCGCATCGGCCCCGCGGGACTTCCAGTCGCCAAAATTCACCGCGGTCTTCTCGCCCAGCGGCGTGCGCCCGGCATCCACCACCCGGAACATCCCGCTGCGCTCCAGATCCGCCCGCACCACATCCGTCACCGCCTGAGGCAACTGATTCTCGTCCTGGAAGATGGCCACCGCCACGGGCAACCGGTTGGCACCCGCGCCGGTGATCTCGATGGACAACTGTGCCTGGGCCAACGCCCCGAGGCACAGCAACACCGTGGCAAACAGCCCGCGAACGAACAGGAGAAAAGCTCTTTCACGCATACCTTCTATCCCTAACTGATTCCGCTGGCGCGCGGGCAGCCCACGCGCCCTTATTCCTCAAATGGCCGGTAGGTCAGCGCCAGCACCCGTTCGAACACCTCCGGCTTGTCCGGTTTGGGCAAGGGGCTGGACTTCATCACCGCACGTTCGATTGCCGCATCCAGTTGCGGGTTGCCGCTGGATTTGCGGATCTTCACCGACAGCACCTCGGCGCTGGGCAACAGGGTGACCTCCAGAATCGTGGAAGGGTTCCCCTTGATCTCGCCTGGCAGCACGATGTTGCCGCGGATCTTGGCCCGGATTTTCTCCGCCCAGGCAGCCTTGGCACGATTGAACGCTGCCGAGGCCTCGGCATCCCGCACCCGGGCAATTTCCTGGTCCAGCCGGCTCTGACGCAGCCGCTCGGCATCCTTCTTCATCGAGTCCTCGAGCATCTTGCGCTCGCGGACCCGCTCTTTCTCCCGCTCCAGTTTCTCGGCCTCGGCCTTGGCCTGTTCGGCTTTTTCCCGCTCCGCCTTCTCCTTGCGGGCCTTTTCTGCCTTTTCCGCCTGCTCGTTCTTCTCCGGCTTCTTCTCTTCCGGCTTTTTCTCCGGTTTCTTGTCTTTGTCCTTGGTTGCGATGTCCGGCTTGGCGGGCTGGGGCTTGGGTTCAGGCTTGGGCTCGACCTTCGACGCCGGCTTTGGCTCGGCTTTGGGCTCCGGTTTCGGCAGCACCTTCGGTTCGGGCTTGGGATCGGGTTTTGGAAGCGGTTTCGGCTCGGGTTTGGGCTCCGGCCGGGGCTGGGCCAGCTCTTCGGGCGGCGCCGGCTCGGCCTTGGGCGGCGGCATACCCCGCACCAGTTCCACCTCCACCACATCCTCGGGCATCCTGGTCTGCCAGTCGATCCCCCAGATGAGGAACTGGATCAGGGCCAGATGCATCAGCGCCGCAAGGCTGATGGAAATCCATTTGTCGCGAGTGTTCTCGCGAGGCTGGAACTTCATTTCGACGGTTGTACCAGTAGCCCGATGCGCTGAACCTGCTGACGCTGCAGCTCGTCCATCACCTTCATCACCACCTCGTAGCGGACACTCTTGTCCGCTGCGATCAACACCCCTTGCTGCGGGTTACGGCCCTGAGCCTCGCGGATCTGCGCCGGCAAGGCATCCCGCGGGATGGATCGCTCCACGCCACCCTGGGCACGGTCACGCAGGGAGATGGTCTGATCCGCCTTGATGATCACTTCCAGCGGTTCCACCGGAGGCTGGGCAGACTTGCCCACGCTGGGCAGATCCACCGAGCCGGGCTGGATCATGGGCGCCGTAACCATGAAGATGACCAGCAGCACCAGCATCACGTCGATATAGGGGACGACGTTGATCTGGTTCATCAACTTGCGCTGTCGCATCAGGCTTCTCCGACCGGGTTACTTCAATTGCCGCTGGAGGATGTTGGAGAACTCCTCCATGAAGCTCTCGAAGCGGATCGCGATCCGGTCGATGTCATGGGCAAAGCGGTTGTAGGCCACGACCGCGGGGATGGCGGCAAACAGGCCGATGGCGGTGGCCACCAGTGCCTCCGCAATGCCCGGCGCCACATGCGCCAAGGTAGCCTGGCTGACATTGGAAAGACCGCGGAAGGCATTCATGATCCCCCACACGGTGCCAAACAGCCCCACGTAGGGACTGACCGAACCCGCCGACGCCAGAAAGGCGGTATGGGCTTCCAGATCATCCACTTCCCGCTGATACGTGGCGCGCATGGCGCGGCGGGCACCATCCACGATACCGGCCGGGTCCAGCGTCCGCTGCTGGCGAAGCTTGGCGAACTCCCGGAACCCCGCCTCGAAGATGCGCTCCAGCCCCCCGGAGTCACGACGATTGTTGGAGGCACGCTGGAACAGGGTGTTCAGGTCCCCGCCGCTCCAGAAATCATGCTCGAACTCCTCCGTCTGCCGGCGCGCGGCGCGGATGGCCAGCCATTTGCGGAAGATCCAGTACCAGGAGTAGAAGGACACCAGGCCCAGCAACAACATGACGATCTTGACGATCAGGCTGGCATTGGCGATCAGGGAAATGATCGACAGGTCCTGACTTACATTCATTACTTGGCCTCGAACTGCTGGCGGATATCCGCCGGGATGGGGGTGGGGCGCCGCTCGTTCCAGTCCACGCAGGCCACGTTGATCTGGGCATCGAACAGGATCAACCCGTCGCGCTGGATCACCTGACCGAAGGTCACGCTGGCGCGGCTCAGTTTGTCGATCCGGGTCACCACCTCGAGTTGGTCGTCGAGCAGTGCAGGCTTCAGGTAGTCAGCCTGGACCGAGCGCACCACGAACACCAGGCCCCGGTCCGCGAGCAAACGGCTCTGGTCGAAACCCATGCCGCGCAACCACTCGGTACGCCCCCGTTCGCAATACTTGAGGTAGTTCGCGTAATAGACGACACCTGCCGCATCCGTGTCTTCGTAATAGACACGGACCGGCAGCACGATCGGCCGACGGTCGGCCATTTCCGTAGTGTGATGAACGACGTGCATAGCTTTTCATTGTAACCCAGTGTGCACAGCCTTCACCTGTGGAATACCGGCAAAGCTCAGGGCATCCATCGCCTTGCGCCGTGCCAGCCTCCCGGATTCGGCCGCTGCAAGCGCGCCCCCGCCACACCCGCAGGGGCTGGCAGATTGGCAAGCAGCCACCCACGCACCACCCGCCACGGCGGCATCCGCACACAAATCGAATCGTGAAAATAAGCAAAGCCCGTCCCGCGCGAGCGGAAACGGGCTACCCGGAACGCCCTGCGCGCGTCGCAGAACTCAGGTGTTCTGCACCACGATCGAGGGCAGCTTGTGGCTCAGATCCTTTACCTTCTCCGCCACACGCACCGCCACCTGGCGAGCGATTTCCCTGTAGATGGCGGTGATGCGACTTTCGGGGTCAGACACCACCGTGGGCCGGCCCTCATCGGTGAGCCGGCGGATGGACAGATCCAGCGGCAGCTTGCCCAGCAGGCGTACGCCATAGTCCTCGGCCATGCGCTCGCCTCCGCCCTCGCCGAAAATGGCTTCTTCATGGCCGCACTTGGAGCAGATGTGGATGCTCATGTTCTCGACGATGCCGATGATGGGAACCCCCACCTTTTCGAACATCTTGAGGCCCTTGCGGGCGTCGAGCAGGGCGATGTCCTGGGGCGTGGTGACGATCACGGCGCCGGTTACCGGCACCCCCTGGGCCAGGGTGAGCTGGATATCGCCCGTGCCCGGGGGCATGTCCACCACCAGATAGTCCAGATCCCGCCAGCGGGTGTCGTTGAGCAGTTGCTTCAGGGCCTGGGTGGCCATGGGGCCGCGCCACACCATGGGCGTTTCCACGTCCACCAGGAAGCCGATGGACATGGCCTGGATGCCGTAGGCCTCCATCGGCTCCAGGGACTTGCCGTCCGTCGAATCCGGCTGGCCGGAAAGGCCCAGCATTTGCGGCAGGGACGGGCCATAGATGTCGGCGTCGAGAATGCCCACCCGCGCCCCCTCCGCCGCCAGCGCCAAGGCAAGATTGACTGCCGTGGTGCTCTTGCCCACGCCACCTTTGCCGGACGACACGGCAATGATGTTCTTCACTCCGGGCAGGAGCTTGACGCCATGCTGCACCGCGTGAGCCACAATGCGGCTATAGACATTGGCACTCACGTTGCCCACGCCGGGCACGGCCTTCAGGGCGGCAATCACCTGGCGGCGGATGCCATCGATCTGACTGGCGGCCGGATAGCCCAGTTCGATATCCACGGCCACGTCAGCACCATCGACCCGGATGTTCTTGGCCGCGCGGCCCGAGACGAAATCCTTGCCCGTGTTGGGGTCGACCACCTGCTGCAACGCTGCCTTGACTTGCTGCTCGCTCACACTCACGCCTGTTCTCCTGAAACGGCCTCTGCCGGATTTCCGACTATTTTAGTCTGCTTTTACCCATCCGTGGGTGGCTGCAGGCACTCGGCAACAATCCTGCCACAGGCGGCGGCGGCCCGCCTCAGGAAGGCGGGGGAGCTTCAGCGCGACTCCTTGATGGTGCGGCCCTGGACCGCCTGAATCGGTCGCGCGTTGTTGCGGTAGAAGCGGGCGAAGATGTTGATCTGCTCGGGCGAAACCTGGGCGGGGGTCTTCATCACCAGCCACAGCACGCCTTCGGTACAGGGCGGCGTGGTCAGCGAGCCCATGTAGGTGTAGTAGCCGCGCTGCTCGGGCAACAGCTGGGTCACGTCGATGGCCACCTCTGGCGCCAGTTCGTCATGTTTTTCCAGGGGCAGGTTCGCCCACAGGGTCTGAATCAGGGGGTGTTCCCGCCCCCGGTCCAGCAACACCGCCACCACCGCCAGGCGGCCCTCCGGGTCCCGATGCACCAGATGGGCCACCATGTCGAACGCCCGCCCCTGCACCCGCTCCTCGGACGGGCGGTGGAAGTGGAACTGCACCAGTTCATAGGTACGCCCGCCCACGCTCATGGTGCTGCCCGGGCCGTAGTTGACCTGGATGGTGTGGCCGTTGTCCACAATCCGGAAGTAGGAAGGACGGTAGTCAAAACGGATGTCCTCCAGCCCGACCCGGATGCCATCCCGGATATCGATGGGCGACTGCCGGGAGCCGGAGGCACACTTCGCGAACTCCGGTTTCAAGGCACCCCAGTTGGTTGGGCCCGCTTCGCCCTCATAGCTCCAGTGGATGTGCTTGTGCTGGGCAGCGGCGGCGCTCGGGGCACCGTGGCCCGCCCCCTGATGGGCGTTGTGGGCCAACACCATCGGCCTGGGAGCCGCCGCCTCGAGGCGAGGCTTGGCTTTGGGCCGCGGCTCGGGCATTTCCGAGCGTGTCACCCTGGAGCGCTCCACATGGTGTGGCGGCTGCTCCGGATCCGCGGCGGGTGCCGCCCGCCGCTCCAGCTTCGGGGCGGGCGGTGGAGCATCGTCGGAAACCCTGCGCACGTCGCCCCGGGCAGGCAGGCGCTCGGGTTTGAAGTCTGCCCGTTGCAAGGCGGCAATGGGGTCCGCCGTCTTGGCCTCCCCCCGCCTGGCCTGCGCCCCGGGCTTGCCGAGTTGTTCGAGTCCCCGGGCAGCGGCAGCAGCTTCCTCGGCGATCTTCTGGATTTCCCGGGCCCCTGGCGGCTTGCACACCTCGGCCAGCAACTTGTCGTCCACCGAGCCCCCAGTGATGGATTGCTCGCCTTCAGTCGCCTTTTCCTCCCGGAGCTGGCTCATGTCCTCGCGCAGGTACACCCGCTTCACCGTCACCACGCTCTTGGCCTTGCAGTCGTAGCGGTTCAGCGTTTTGACCATGTAGTAGCCCTTCTGCGCCGCATCATCGGGGAGCAGTACCGAGCGCACCCAAGCCACCTTGCGGCCCTGCTCCGCGGCCACCACCGTCGCCCGATCCACCTCCACCCGCTTGCCCCGGTCGCTGGCCACCCGCACCCATTCAGCGGCGTGGGCAACCCCCGCTGTCAGGCACAGGCAGGCGAGTGCGATGCGTATCTTCTGGCTCATGGCGTTCGGCTCCAATCCGGGTCAAGCGGCCGCGCACGAGGCCGGCACGGCAGATGCCCGTTGTTTCGGCAAACGGCCTCACAACTTGAGTACGCCCTGCCCGGCCCGCGGCGTTCCAGCCGGCAGGCAAGGCCCTTGCGCGACAAGGCCGATTCCGCTACTTTGGCCCGCACGTTAGGGGTGCGTCCGCCCAAGCTTGGGGCGGAGCCGCTGAGAAAGACCCTCCACACCTGATCCGGATAACGCCGGCGTAGGGAAACGTAGCCGCCAGCGCCCGGGCCCCGCGCCCTCTCCTCCCGGCTTCGCCCCCTGCCCCGCGAGGAGATTCCATGAACGCCCACGAACAATTCATCGCCGCCTCCGCCCATGTGGACGAGGCCGCCGTCGCCCCCCTGCCCAATTCCCGCAAGATCTACGTGGAAGGTTCCCGGCCTGACATCCGCGTGCCCATGCGCGAGATCACCCAGGCGGACACCCCCACCGGCATGGGCGGGGAAAAGAACCCGCCCATCTTCGTGTACGACTGCTCCGGCCCCTACACCGACCCCCAGGCCCGGATCGACATCCGCTCCGGCCTGCCGGCGCTGCGCAGCCGCTGGATCGAGGAGCGGGGCGACACGGAGGCGCTGCCCGACCTCTCCTCCGAGTACGGCCGCGCCCGTGCCGCCGATCCGAAGCTGGACGAACTGCGCTTCCCCGGTCTGCACCGCAAGCCACGCCGCGCCAAGGCCGGCGCCAACGTCAGCCAGATGCACTATGCCCGCCGCGGCATCATCACCCCCGAGATGGAGTTCGTGGCGATCCGCGAGAACCTGAACCGCCAGGCCTACCTGGAAAGCCTCAAGGCCACCGGTCCCGGCGGCGAGCGCATGGCTCGCATGCTCACCCGGCAGCACAAGGGTCAGGATTTCGGCGCCAGCATCCCGGCGGAGATCACCCCGGAATTCGTGCGCAGCGAAGTGGCCCGTGGCCGCGCCATCATCCCCAATAACATCAATCACCCGGAAAGCGAGCCCATGATCATCGGCCGCAACTTCCTGGTGAAGATCAACGCCAATATCGGCAACTCCGCCCTGGGCTCCTCCATCAACGAGGAAGTGGACAAGATGACCTGGTCCACCCGCTGGGGCGGCGACACGGTGATGGACCTTTCCACCGGCAAGAACATCCACGAAACCCGCGAGTGGATCATCCGCAACTCGCCCGTGCCCATCGGCACCGTACCCATCTACCAGGCCCTGGAAAAGGTGAACGGCAAGGCCGAGGACCTCACCTGGGAGATCTTCCGCGACACCCTGATCGAGCAGGCCGAGCAAGGGGTGGATTACTTCACCATCCACGCCGGGGTGCTGCTGCGTTACATCCCCATGACAGCCAACCGCATGACGGGCATCGTTTCGCGCGGCGGCTCCATCATGGCCAAGTGGTGCCTGGCCCACCACAAGGAAAGCTTCCTCTACACCCACTTCGAGGACATCTGCGACATCATGAAGGCCTACGACGTGGCCTTCAGCCTCGGTGACGGACTGCGCCCCGGCTCCATCTACGACGCCAATGACGACGCGCAACTGGGCGAGCTGGAAACCCTGGGCGAGCTGACAGACATCGCCTGGAAGCACGACGTGCAGACCATCATCGAAGGCCCGGGCCATGTGCCGATGCACATGATCAAGGAGAACATGGACCTGCAGCTCAAGCACTGCAAGGAGGCCCCGTTCTACACCCTGGGCCCGCTCACCACCGACATTGCCCCCGGCTACGACCACATCACCAGCGGCATCGGCGCCGCGATGATCGGCTGGTACGGCACGGCCATGCTCTGCTACGTCACGCCGAAGGAACACCTGGGCCTGCCGGACAAGAACGACGTGAAGGAAGGCATCATCACCTACAAACTGGCCGCCCACGCCGCCGACCTGGCCAAGGGCCACCCGGGCGCGCAGGTCCGCGACAACGCCCTCTCCAAGGCCCGCTACGAATTCCGCTGGGAGGACCAGTTCAACCTGGGCCTGGACCCGGACAAGGCCAAGAGCTTCCACGACGAGACCCTGCCCAAGGAATCCGCCAAGGTGGCCCACTTCTGTTCCATGTGCGGTCCCCACTTCTGCTCCATGAAGATCACCCAGGACGTGCGCGACTTCGCCGCCGCCCAGGGCATCGCCGAGGCCGAGGCGCTGGAAAAGGGCATGGAAACCAAGGCGGTAGAATTCGTGAAAAGCGGGGCGGAGATTTACCGGAAGGTGTGATCTCCCCGGAGCCTCCCCCGACAACAGGCCACCCATGTGGCCTGTTGTCGTTTACGGGCACGCACAACGGGCCGAGACAGATCGGATCATTTGCGCTAAGCTAAAAGCTCAAACGATCCGACAATCATCGCCATCATGGTCAAGCAAGCCTCCCAACGTGTGCCCGGCACGCCCCTGAAAGTCGAACAGGGCATGGCTGCCTACGCCGTGCCGCCCCCCTCCGGGGGTGCCGCCAAGGCCTGGGTGGTGTATCGCAACCAGTTCCTGAACGCGCCGGCCGAGGCGCAGATCAGCGAGATCCGCAAAGGCGCGCCGGCCAGCAATCTGGCGGGGGCGGCGGAGGCGCTGCGCCTGCCCCGGGAGCGGATCTACGAGCTGGTGGGCCTGTCCGCCGCAACGGCCAAGCGCAAGCTGGCCCGCAACGACACCCTGGACCCGCTGGTCACCGAGCGGCTGACGCGACTGGGCGCCATCGAAAAGCTGGCCGAAGACACCTTCGGCGACCCGGCCATGGCCGCCCAGTGGCTGCAGGCCGCCAACGCCGGGCTGGGCAATGCGGCGCCCCTGTCGATGCTGGACACGGAAATCGGCTGCCGCGAAGTGGCCCGCATCCTCAACGCCATCGCCTACGGCGGCGCCGCCTGATGCAGGCCTGGCGCATCGCCCGCGCCCCCCACGCCCTGGACCGCAGCGGCGCCGGGGGAATCGCGGCGGGCGGGCGCTGGCACGGGTTGGGCATTCCGGTCATCTACGCCGGACTGAGCGTGGAAATCTGTGCCCTGGAAAAGCTGGTGCACACCGGCTCGTTCCTGCCGGCGGATCTGCAACTGGTCGCCCTCGATCTGCCCGACGATCCCGCCCTGTTTGAACCAGCCCCCGTGCCCGACATCCCTGACTGGGCGGCCATGCCCCCCGGCCAGGCGTCGGTGGCCTTCGGCACCGCCTTTCTGCGCAGCGGCCGGGGGCTGGGCCTCGTGGTTCCATCCGCCGTGGTGCCCGAAGCCCGCAATGTGGTGCTGAACCCGCTCCACCCACGATTTGCCGAAGTGAGGATGGCGTTGATCCGCCCCTTCACCTTCGACCCCCGGTTGCGCCGCTGAGTCCTCCTGCCGCACCAGCGGCCCCGTTCATCGCCGCTCTTTCAAGGAATTCCGTCACACCTCCGTAAAGCCGCCCAGATGCGTCAGGCCCGGCCATTCATTTGCCATGCCCGCAAGGCCCGGCGCGATAAAGAACAGCTTTCCGGAGAAAACGATGAGCGTTTCAGCCAACATCAATGGTTTTACCGTTAGCCCCGTCGAAACGCTCACTGGGAGCACCGACGTCGATACCGTCACCATCCTCACTTCGGGCACGCTCAGCGTCTCCGACGTGGAAAGCGTGGTGGGCACCACCGGCACCGAAACGCTGACCCTGCTCAACGGCACCAGCGTCGAACTCTCCTCCATCGACAGCATCCTCGGCTCCACCGACACGGACACGGTCACTCTGCTGGATGCCGGTTCCATCGCCATTTCCGGGGTGGAAAGCCTGCTCGCCACCGGCGGCACCGACACCGTTACCCTGCTGGCCAGCGGCGACCTGACGGTGAGCGGCGTCGATAGCCTGATCGGCTCCGCCGGCACCGACACCGTGACGATCCTCGGTGGCGGCAGCAGCATCACCACCTCGGCGGTGGAATCCCTGATCGGCACGACAGACACGGAAACCCTCACCCTGCTCGACGGCGGCGACGTGGCCCTCTCGGCCATCGACGAAGTCACCGGCTCGGCCGACACCGACGTGGTGACCCTGCTCGACGCCGTGGATATCCAGATTTCGGATGTGGAAACGGTGATCGGCGCCAACGCTGGCGACACCCTCACCGTCACCCTCACCAACAGCGGCAGCCTGAGCGTTTCCGCCGTGGATTCGGTGATCGGTACCGGTGGCACCGATACCCTGACCCTGCTGGATGCGGACACGGTGTCCGTCTCCGACATCGACTCCATCCTCGGTTCGGCCGGTACCGACACCATCACCCTGCTGGCTTCGGGGGACGTGGCGGTCTCCGGCGTGGAAAGCCTCACCGGCAGCACCGATACCGACACCGTCACCCTGCTCACGGGGGGCAGCATCACGCTGAGCGACGTGGACAGCCTCACCGGCTCCACGGGCACCGACACCGTCACCCTCGCCGCAGGCGGCACCACCCTGAG
>JRYG01009707.1_pt1 | contig 15332 bp, 10 predicted proteins | sample 235341 | NCBI WGS metagenome assembly JRYG01 (sample SAMN03074218, study PRJNA261478) | activated sludge metagenome | biome: Wastewater Treatment Plant; feature: Wastewater; material: Activated sludge; isolation source: activated biomass of a wastewater treatment plant treating hydrocarbon... ... | reverse complement strand
GCTGATGACCCGCGGCACGCTAACTACTTTTAGCATAGCCAACGATGTGGCTAAATACTTCGCTATTGTTCCGGCTTTGTTTATCTCTTCAATACCTGCCTTGCAGCAATTAAATATCATGCAGCTACACAGCCCCGAAAGCGCAATTTTGTCAGCAGTTATTTTTAACGCCATAATCATTCCTTTGCTCATACCGCTGGCCTTAAGAGGCGTGACTTACAAACCGATAGGGGCATCGGCATTATTGCGAAGAAACCTGCTGATCTACGGCCTGGGCGGCGTGATCGCTCCGTTTTTCGGCATCAAATTGATCGACCTGGTCGTCTCATTATTTTTATCCTAAAATTTCACCGTCATGAATGATCATATTTTTCCTGCTATAAAACTCACTTTTATTTGTATGCTTTGGTTTGCCGGGTTTTACCCCCTACTTGTATGGGGTGTTGCCCAACTGGCGCCTAATAATGGCAAGGGCAATATCATCTTGCATAAGGGTAGCTACCACTACAGCAACGTAGGCCAAAAATTCACTGACGACAAATACTTTTGGTCTCGACCTTCAGCAGTAGATTACAACGCAGCAGGCGCCGGCGGCAGCAACAAGGGGCCCTCCAATCCGGATTACCTGGCCCAGGTGCAGGCCCGAATCGATACTTTTCTGGCGCACAATCCCGGGGTAGTTAAGGCTGATATCCCCTCCGAGCTGGTCACTGCCAGCGGTGGCGGGCTTGATCCTCACATTTCAGTACTAGCGGCTGAAATTCAAGCGCCCCGTATTGCCAAAATCCGGAATTTACCCGAACCCGATATCCGGGCGCTGATTGCCAGGCACACCAACGCTCCTATGCTGGGGCTATTTGGTACCGAGACAATCAACGTACTTCAACTCAACATCAGTTTGGACCAACTCAATAAACAATAACAACATGAAAAATATTATTACGGCCTTATTATTCCTGGTCTGCAGCTTCAACCTCATTGCGCAATCCGGCGAATCGAATACATCGCCGGTAACTTTCAGCGCCTATGCGGAAACATATTACAGTTACGATTTAGGTAAACCAGCTTCGCATAACCGTCCAAATTTTGTATATTCCCACAACCGGCACAACGAATTCAACCTCAATCTGGGCTTTGTAAAGGCAGCATTCAACAACGACAAAGTAAGGGCAAACCTGGCATTAGCCGCCGGCACCTATATGAATGCCAACCTGGCAGCCGAACCCGGCGTATTACGCAATATTTTCGAAGCCAATACCGGCGTAAAACTGGCCAAAAACAGCGCCTTATGGCTCGATGCGGGTATCTTTGCTTCACATATCGGATTTGAAAGCGCCATCGGTAAAGATTGCTGGAACCTTACCCGCAGCATTTTAGCTGATAATTCTCCATATTATGAAAGCGGGCTAAAATTGTCGTACAGCTCTCCAAACGAAAAGTGGTTTATCAGCGTATTAGCGCTCAACGGCTGGCAGCGAATACAACGGGTTGACGGCAATAATACGCCGGCATTCGGGCACCAACTGACTTTTAAGCCCAATGGAAAAATCACCCTCAACAGTAGTTCGTTTATCGGTAATGATAAACCTGATGATTTAAAACTAATGAGGTATTTTCACAATTTTTACGGACAATTTTTGATTAGCGATCAATTTGGTCTGATAGCTGGATTTGATATCGGCGCTGAACAAGTATCGAAAGGCAGCGATGAATACAACACCTGGTACGCGCCGGTGCTGATCGCAAAATACAGCCCGAACGCCCAAAATAGCTTTGCCGCCCGGATTGAATACTACGAGGATACAAACGGTGTAATTATCAGTACCGGTACGCCTGACGGATTCAGAACAACAGGATATTCGATAAATTACGACCGTTATATTACAGAAAACGTTTTGTGGAGAATAGAAGCCAGATCGTTCATTTCTAAAGACCGGATATTTGTTTTGAACGATAAAACGTCTACCAACAATTTTTTCGTCACCAGCTCAATTTCTATTTCGTTTTGATGCCCAATAACGACCAGGCGGCGCAGTATTTCCTCGATCTGATAAAAAGGTCGCGAAGAGGTAAATTCAAAATCTACATCGGCATGAGCGCAGGCGTAGGCAAAACCTACCGCATGCTGCAGGAAGCGCATTCCTTGCTCAAAAACGGCGTTGATGTCAAAATCGGATATATCGAGACGCATGGCAGAAAAGAAACTGCCGAGCTCTTGGAAGGCCTGCCGGTCATACCCCGGAGAACGCTTTTTTACAAAGGTAAAGAGCTGGAAGAAATGGACAGCCAGGCCATTATCAATTCGAGACCCGAAGTAGTAATCATCGATGAACTGGCACATACGAATATTGAAGGCAGCAAAAACGAAAAAAGATGGCAAGATGTGCTGGATATTCTCGGCGCCGGCATCAACGTTATCAGCGCTGTTAATATCCAGCATATCGAAAGCCTCAATGAGGAAATCAAACAAATTACAGGGATTGAAGTCAAAGAACGTATTCCCGATAGCGTTGTTGCGCAAGCAGACGAAGTAGTTAATATCGACCTCACTGCCGACGAACTCATCCTGCGGCTCAAAGAAGGAAAAATTTACCAACAGGAAAAAATTCAGACCGCGCTTAATAATTTTTTCAAAAGCGATAATATCCTGCAGTTGCGGGAACTCGCCTTGAAGGAGGTAGCATCACAGGTTGAACGAAAAGTGGAAGCCGAAGTCAGCGCCAGACAGCCTACCTTCCGACACGAAAAATTTTTGGCCTGCATCAGCTCAAACGAAAAAACGGCCAAAACCGTGATCAGAAAAACAGCCAGACTGGCTAACTACTACAATAGCAATTGGTTTGTATTATACGTGCAAACTGCTTCTGAAAGATTGGATAAAATTCCGCTCGACAAACAACGGCACCTGATCAACAATTTCAAACTAGCCACTGAGTTGGGCGCAGAGATCATCAAAGTAGAAAGCAACAACGTAGCCAAAGCAATTATCGACGTATGCGAACAACGCAATATCACTACGATCTGTATTGGAAAACCCCATTTCAAACTCATCAATATTGTGCTGGCTACTAACGTTTTTAATGAATTATTAAAAAAAATGTCAACCAGTGACGTTGACCTCGTAATTCTCAGCTGATGAATATTAAAACCAAATTAATACTCGGCATTGGCGCCCTGTTTATTCTTATCGCGCTGTTTACGGTGTTGAGCGGTATTTTTATTAATAAAATGTCAATTGATACTAAAAATATTCTGGAGGCTAATTATAATACGCTTGATTACTCCAGAAAAATGCTCAATGCATTAAACGAGGGCATTGCCGATAGCAGCCAAATGGTTATTTTTAATGAAAATTTATTCAAACAACAACGGAATATTACAGAAATCGGCGAACAGGAATTAACCGAAAAATTATTACTCAACTACGAAAAACTGCTCACCGCTCCAAAAAGCGAAATCCTTTTGAAAAATGTACGGAGCGATATCACCGATATCATGTTGCTCAATATGCAAGCCATTCAACTTAAAAGCGCCATCGCAAGGGAAACAGCTTCCAAAGCAATTATCTGGGTCACATCCGTAGGAGCTTTTTGCTTTATTATCGCGTTGATTTTGCTGATTAATCTACCCGGCTCAATTGCTAACCCTATTAAAGAATTAACTCGCAGCATAAAAGAGATCGCGACTCATAATTATTCGCAACGGGTTAATTTTGAGAAAGCCGACGAGTTTGGGGAAATGGCTGCCGCTTTTAATACTATGGCCCAAAAATTGCAGGAATATACGGCCAGCAACCTCGATAAATTACTCATTGAAAAAAAGCGCATCGAAACCCTGATAGATAATATGGCCGACCCCGTTATTTGTCTGGACGATCAAAATAATGTGCTTTTCATGAACCATGTAGCCCTGAATATAACAGGACTAAAAAGAGAAGATGTGGAAGGCCGGCAAATCCAGGATATTGCCGTATACAACGATCTGATCCGCTCTCTGATCAAGGAATTATTTGATCGTTCAGAACTCACAAAACCCGCAGACCGCTCTGTCATGCAAATTTATGCCGATAATAAAGAAAGTTATTTTGAAAAAGAAATCCTGCCCATTAATATTATTCCAACAGGCGAACAAAATGAAAAACTGATCGGAAACGTAATTCTCCTTCGCAATGTGACTCCATATAAAGAAATGGATTATGCGAAAACAAATTTTATCGCCACTGTTTCTCACGAATTAAAAACGCCTATTTCTTCGATTAACCTGGGCGTCCAGTTGCTAGAGAACCAACAAATCGGCCAACTCAACGAAGAACAGCGCAATTTGCTAGAGGGCATAAAAGACGATGCTGACCGCCTGCTTAAAATTTCAAGCGAATTGCTGAATATGACACAAGTAGAAAGCGGTAGTATTCAACTGAATATTTTGCGGGCCGACACAGCCGAAATAGTCAATTACGCTATGCAGGCCAATCAAGTAGCAGCCGAACAAAAAAAAATACGGTTTAAACTAATCGTGCCTCCCACAACGCTTTATATTATGGCAGATAGCGAAAAAACGGCCTGGGTAATGACTAACCTGATTTCCAATGCGGTTCGCTATTCTCACGAAAATGCCGAAATCCAAGTCCACATCCTCAAAAACGGCCCTTTTGTTCGCCTTTCCGTCTCCGATACCGGACAAGGTATTGCTCCTCAATTTATCGATAGAATTTTTGACCGCTATTTTCGTATCCCTGGTTCGAATAAGGAAGGCACAGGGCTCGGTTTGTCTATCAGCAAAGAGTTTATTGAGGCGCAAGGCGGAAAGATTTGGGTGAAAAGCGATATCGGCATTGGTAGCACATTTACAGTGGAATTGCCGGGAGCCTGATGCGACATTTGACCGTTTATCACAGTGAAGAAAACCAGCCGGGAGCGACTTGGTAAAGGTTTTTTAAGGTTGATAAGTTTACGCAGCGTCGTACAGTCTAAAAAAGTGACCCCGCCAGGAATCGAACCCCGATAGGCCGGCAAAATCCTGGCGGATTTTTTAGCCTATCGGGACCAAGGCCCTTGCCTTTCGGCTTAGGGCCTTGGCCTGATACTTTGATCTACTACTTTATTCAGATGAAAAGTGACCCCGCCAGGAATCGAACCTGGATCCTAGGCTCCGGAAACCTATGTACTATCCGTTGTACTACAGGGCCATGTTGGCAAGCAAAAACTGAGGGCACAAAGATACAAACTTATTGCTTAAGTGCAAAATGCTTATCATTGCAGTGAAAAGTAAATCTCTGCATGGCAAAATTTAAATTGACCCTCGAATACGACGGGTCGCGCTACAGCGGGTGGCAAATACAACGCGAAGAGCGAAGCGTAATGGGCGAGGTGGTTGGAGCCGCGCGTAAGGTATTCCAAACCAACCTATTGGACGTATACGGCGCGGGGCGTACCGATACCGGCGTTCATGCGCTACAGCAGGTAGCCCACCTCGAAGTGGAAACCAAACTTGCCCCGGCAGCCATCAGAATGAAGCTCAACGACGAGCTGCCGCACGATGTGAATATTTTAAAAGTGGAAAAAGCGCATCACCGCTTTCACGCCCGCTTCGACGCAGTGGCCCGCAGTTATGTGTACCAAATCACCCGGCGTCGCCATGCTTTCGGCAAGCGCTATATGTGGTGGATAAAAGACGATCTGGATGTTAAAGCCATGCAAGAAGCCTGTTCGCTTTTTGTTGGTAAAAAAGATTTTCGCTCTTTTTCCAATGATGATCCCAATGAAAAATCTACGGTAGTCCAATTGCAACATTTGCAAATCCACGAAGAAGGCGACCTGCTGATCATACATGTGATAGGCTCTCACTTTTTGTGGAAAATGGTGCGCCGCATTGTCGGCGTGCTGGTAGAAGTAGGCCGCGGCAATTTAACCCAAGAAGATATTCGCGATTTTCTGGCGCATCCTACCAATGCCCCGGCGCAATACACGGCGCCGCCCAGCGGGCTTTTTCTGGAGCGGGTGTATTACGACAAAGACCCTATTGATAAACAATACCGGATTTTATTTCGGGGATAGGCCCGCTTAAAACAGCGGCCATTCCAAATCCCGGGGAGCAATAATGAGTTCTCTCGCAGGTAATTCCCAATCGATGCCCAGGGCAGGGTCGTCGTATCTCAATCCGCCTTCGTGGGCTTTTGAATAATAATTATCGCATTTATAAAAAAATTCGGCGTAATCGCTCAGCACCACATAGCCGTGGGCAAAACCCCGGGGCACAAACAGTTGAAGTTTGTTTTCAGCGCTAAGCCTGATGCTGTAATATTTACCGAAAGTTGGAGAATCCCGGCGCATATCGACCACTACATCCAGCACTGCGCCTTCAAGTACGCGCACCAGTTTGGCTTGGGCAAATGGCTCGGACTGGAAGTGCAAGCCGCGCAAAACGCCGTGAGAAGAGCGGGCCTGGTTATCCTGAACAAACGTTGTATTAATACCGGCGGCCTCCAGCGTTTTTTGGTTAAACGCCTCAAAAAAATAGCCGCGTTCATCGCGCCACACCTGCGGTTCAAAAACCATCAATCCCGGGAAGTCAGTAGCGATAAAAGGCATAACAAATTATTTCTGCCGGAAAAAAATACTGATCGGCACACCCGTAAACTTAAAATGTTTTCGCAGTTGATTTTCGAGATAATTACGATAATTTTCCTTTACCTGTTTGGGGTGATTACAGAAAAATGCAAAAGCGGGGTGGCCCGCTGAAAGTTGAGTGACGTATTTTATTTTGATATAATTGCCCCGGTATGCCGGCGGCGGGTAACGCTCAATGACGGCTTGCATGACCTCGTTCAATTCGGAAGTCTTGATCTTGCGATTTTTATTTTCGTAGACTTCCAGCGCGGCTTCAACTGCTTTGAATATACGCTGTTTTTCGAGCGTAGACACAAACACGACGGGTACATCGTCGAACGGGGCAATTTTTTCCCGGATGCGCTTTTCCATATCGCGGGCGGTGTTGGTCTCTTTTTCCACCAAATCCCACTTGTTTACCAAAATAACAACGCCCTTGTTGCGGCGTTGCGCCAACCTGAAGATGCTCATATCCTGGGCTTCTATACCGGTTTGTGCGTCGATCATCAGGATGCAGATGTCGGACTCTTCCAGCGCTTTGATAGCCCGCATCACCGAATAAAACTCGAGGTCTTCATGTACCCTCGATTTTTTGCGTATCCCGGCTGTGTCTATGAGCAGAAATTCCTTGCCGAATTTGTTGTAGTGCGAGTGAATGGCGTCGCGGGTAGTGCCGGCTATTTCGGTAACGATATTGCGTTCTTCGCCCAGCAGGGCATTTGTCAGTGAAGACTTGCCCACATTGGGCTGGCCCACGATGGCAATACGCGGCAGGCCGCTTTCATCGGGCACTTCATCTATCACCTGCTCGGCAATGGCGTCGAGCAATTCGCCGGTGCCGCTGCCGGTGACAGACGACACAAAAAACGTATTTTCGATGCCAAGGCTCCAAAATTCGTTGGCCTCCATCATGCGTTGGCCGTTGTCGACTTTGTTGACCGCCAGAAAAACCGGCTTGTCGCTGCGGCGCAACATGGCAGCCATGGCCTCGTCCAGGTCGGTAACGCCGGTGGTCACATCAACCATAAAAACCAATACTGCCGCCTCTTCAATGGCAATGCGCACCTGCGAGCGGATGGCCGCCTCAAAGACGTCTTCCGACTCGGGCACAAATCCGCCGGTGTCAACAACCGTAAATGTTTTGCCGTTCCAAACACAGGTACCGTACAGCCGGTCGCGCGTCACGCCGCTGAAGTCGTCCACAATGGCCTGCCGCTCGCCTATCAACCTGTTAAACAAGGTCGACTTGCCCACGTTAGGCCGCCCTATTATCGCTACAATATTACCCATGCTTTGCTATTCAGCCTGCAAAGATATAATCCCAAGCCGGTTTAAGGTAGTTTGCACAAGAAAAATGATGAACGCGGTATTGTTCTTTGTTTATTTACAAAGCATCCTGCATTATAAAAATATAAATATGTGAAAATTAAAACTTTATACGCGGGTAAATATTGCCAAATCCCCGATTTTTTAATAACCTTGTCTTGTCATAATTTCATAAACATACTTCAGCAACTACACAATGAAACATCTACACTTCAAAAGCTGCTACAAGTTAGCGCTGCTTTTCCTGGCAAACATATTGTTTAGCTACATTTCCATAGGGCAAACTGCCGGCGATTACCGCACTGCCGCCTCCGGCGACTGGAACGCTTTATCAACATGGCAACGATATGACGGGAGCAACTGGCAAACGCCAACGGCGGGCCAAGGTACCCCCAGCAGTGCGAACAGCCTCATCACCATTAGAAATGCACACTCGGTCACTGTCACTGCCAACGTTACGATTGATCAAACTACTATTGCAGCAGGCGGACAGGTTACCGTCAATAGCGGGGTTACACTTACCATCAATAACGGCGCCGGTCTGTACGACCTGACTATCAACGGCACATTGGTCAATTCAGGCGCAATAGTAAGAGGCAGTAGTACCATCCGCACAGGTATCGGCGCCGTATATGAACATGCCACAGATGGTGGTATAGTGCCCTTGATCAGTTGGAGTAGCAATTCCACGTGTTTGATCACCGGTAGAGTCAGCAACAATATTTCAGGTCTAAACCAAACTTTCGGCAATTTAATCTGGAATTGCGCGGGCCAAACCAATTTTCAAAACTTACCCAATATGATGTTCATCGCGGGTAACCTGGAAATCATTAATACCGGGACAAGCGAGCTTCGACTCACCCAGAACTTTTTGACCATACAAGGCAATTTCATCCAATCGGGCGGACAATTCAGGGTCGCTAATGCTAACAACACCCGAATCATCACAATTAACGGCGACTTCACCGTGAGCGGCGGTATATTCAATTTAGCCCAGGGCGCCGCCGGCGCAACAGGTGAAGGAAGTATTGACATCAAAGGAGATTTCACCTTTTCAGGCGGCAGTATTGAAGAAAACAGCGGCAGCACCAATGAAATCTTTCTAAGCGGTGTCGGCGCTATGCAAACGTATTCCAGAACAGGCGGCACATATGTCAATTCTGTGCATTTTACCGTAACTGCCGGCGCAGATGTTGATTTCGGCACATCCATAATTGACGGCACCACGGGCAATTTCACAGTGGAAGCCGGCGCCAAAATTACAACTGCTAACCCCGGCGGATTCGGACTATCGGGCACAATCCAGATTGCAGGGCCCGGCTCGGCATTCTTCAGCAGCGACGCCGAATACGAATTTCAAGGCTCCAATACCGGTGTTTTTGCCACAACCCCCACTGCCAACACGGTAAGCAGCCTGGTAGTCAACTCCCCTGGCGGACTTACCCTCGATATGCCCTTGGCAGTCAAAACCACTTGCCTGTTTATTGCCGGCGTATTGAATACAACAACAACTAATCTACTAACATTCAATAACGACGCCACCGAAGTTGGCGCTTCCGCAGGTACTTATGTCAACGGACCTGTTAGCAAAGCAGGCGACGACGATTTTACGTTCCCTATAGGCAAGTCCGGTATTGGGTACGCCCCGATAGGTATCTCTGGTCTCACCAGCAATACGACATTCCTGGCTGAGTATTTCAGCGCTACCCCGGTGGACACGATAGACAGAGAAGCCGGAATCACGCATGTCAGCGCTATTGAATATTGGTCGCTGGACAGAACCTCCGGCGCTTCCGGCGCTATTGTGACTCTAAGCTGGCGCGGCAGCAGCAACGTGACCGACCCGTCTTCGCTATTGCTCACCCGCTATGACAGCGGCGCTTCCCAATGGGTTAATCACCCGGCCTCCGTTGACGCCATGGCCTCAACGCTTACTACCAACGCCCCGGTGACCAGTTTCAGCTTTTTCACCCTGGGTTCGTCACAGCCCCGTCCTACCAATCCACTACCTGTTGAATTGCTCTATTTTACTGCAGCGCCAAAACAAGATAAGGTTTTGCTAGCCTGGAGCACCGCCACAGAAAGCGACAACGCCTATTTTGAAATAGAAAAAACAAAAAACGGACGAGATTTTGAACAGGTACTTAAAGTGAACGGCGCCGGATACAGTTCGTCGGTGCTGACTTACGAAGCCGAGGATACCCGTCCATTTCAAGGCGTTTCCTACTACCGGCTCAAACAGGTTGATTTCAACGGCGATTATTCCTATTCCGATTTGGTACAGGTAGCATTGTCTGACGAGGCCGGTTTTACCTGGAATGTTTTTCCCAATCCGGTTGAAAATCACATGGTAAATGTGACCATCAGCGCGCCTGGTGATGCCGAAGTTGAATTGCAATTAGTTGACGCCATGGGCAAAACCCATTTCCGCTCAATGCTTGCCGGTAGTCAGCTGATACTGCCTGGCGATCTGGCGTCAGGGCAATATTTCCTGTCGGCTATTTCTCAAGGTAAAGTATTAGGTCTCAAGTCTATCATTATCAAGTAAACAGGTGTTTGTAACCGCAGCGTTAAATGAGTATTGCGCTGCGGTTACAATCCCTCCGCCCTTTTGAGTTGATAAAGACCGAATCGCACCATATCCTCACAAGTCAGTCCTTTCAATGTTGGCCATGACTGCCCTCCCCAGTGATCCATTGCCTGGCGGGTCTCTGCTTCGTTGCCGGTTTGATAAAGTGCCAGGATCAGGCTCACGCCGCCCTGCTGCAACATCCCGTAATTATCCAGGCTCTTCCGGGCCAGGGCCAGCGCACCGCTTTTGCCTTGCAACATTAACAGGTAGGCCTGTTGCGCATAGCAATAAGCCAGGGTGCGCTGCATATCGAGGCGGCCCGGCGACCGGGTTACTACCGCTTCCATCATGCGTGTAGCCACCTGCAACCGGAGTTCCCACTCGGCGAGCGTTACTTTATCCGGACAGATGAATACTACCTCTGTAGCCTCTACCATACGTCGGGCAGAGGCTGCCACCGCCTCAGCATCTGTTTCGGGGGGAAGGGGCTTGACCGGTTTATCCAGGCGGACTGCAATATCGGTCAGCCAACAGGCTATTTCAGCCAGATCGTCATCAAAATACCCGGAATTCAGATACGGCGCCTGCAAAAACTGTAATATCCACTGCTGGGCCGCCGCCAATTTGTCGCGCCATTGTTTTTGCCCCTGTTGCTGTGCCAACTTTCCTTCTTCATAGCGCAACGTAGCTTGCTGAAGTATCTCAAGTCCCTTCGTTAATACAGCGGGGAAAGGTTTCCGGCCTTCCAGCATCGCCTTTGTCTCTTCAATATCTGCATTGGGGCCATACAAAGTTTTCAGGTGCTCTAAATCCGACAGAAAGGCCGCTTCAAATGGAATACTTGCATCAAGTGTAAACGTAATACCCTTCCATTGGGCATAGATGCGCCATGCTTTTTTGGCCTGACCGCGCATCAGATAGCCGTGGGCTTCGTTGCCCCGTATCCAATGCTGGCTTGGGTCTATTTGCAGTCCTCGTTGCGCATACGCGGCGGCCTCCAGGTATTGCCCCCTTTGCAGCGCATACCAGGCTCGGTTGCCACAGTTGACAGCCAGGCGCTCCCGCACGCTCGACGCTACATTACAATCCGACAATAAAAGCCGCTCTTCCAGCCACATCTCTTTATCGGTATATTTGACAAGGCTGTCGAGTTGATCGCCGGATTGTGTGGTGCGCCAATCGTTGTACATAGTTTCCAATACCAACGCATGAGTGGTAGTAAATCGCATATCCAGGAACTGTTCCAACGATTCCATCGCCTTATAGTAATGATGGCGAATGGCTGCTTCGTCTTGTCGAGCCCCGGCCAATCTGAATTGCCTTAGATTTTCTTCATATAAATAATAGCCCAAAAATTCGCGATGATTTTCCGTCTCTTGAAATGCGCGATTGAATATGCGAAGTAAATTCAGAATTTCCTCCATCATCGGCACGCGGTCATATTTGACGAGGGTACTATCGGCAGCGGCGCCTAACAGCGCCAGTTCTTCCTTATCCATGCCGCATAATTCGCCCTTCGACACATAACACAAGGCATGTGCGATATACAATTCTGCCTGGACCAGGCTTTTCAAAAACGGATACGATGGATTGCTTTTGATAAAAGTATCTTCAACGATTTGCAGCCCTTCTCCCAATAAATCAAAGGCCTTATCGTGTTCTCCTTGCAGGCAGTAATTAAAGCCCAACCAGGAAGTATATTCCGCTTGTCGCGAAATGTAGCGCTCGCGGTTCTGCCCCGCCAACAAACGGCATTTATCCACCACCATCTGCAAAACGGAAGCCACGCGCCGGGGATCGTCCGGGTTGTTGGCGCCTTTGTACAACCACCAGATCTGAACGCCAGACAACAAAATATTTACAGGATAATCCGAGTTATTGAGCATCGCGGCAAAATCGGGCAACTGTGACGGCCCGTTGACGACAAATCCGATGTCGGGATAGCTGCGCTGAACTTTGCCGAGTAGACTGATCACCTCCTGAATACCGGATTCAAATAACTCATCGGATTGACGAACCAATGTCCGTACTTCCTCCTGGTCGCTTTCCAATTTGCCGGCTTCCTCCAACATCAGCGAGGCATTCAACAGCCGGCATACGCTGAGAAAAGCGGCATAATTGCCGGGACTGGCAGCATCCAGCCGCTCGAATCCATCAATTGCCTGCAACAGTTTGCCGCGATCGAAGTTAAACAGCGCATTGGCATACAACGACCAGCTGTAATAAGGCAGATAACGTGCCGTATCTACTTCCAGCAAATGACCGAAAATAGTCTCTGCATATTGAGCAATTTGCGCTGCCGCTTCGCCATTTGAATTAAAAAAATGACCGGTAGCGCAGGAGATCAGCGCCACCCCCATAAAAGGGCCGTAGGACAATGGCTCTTGTTCAACCAATTCGCCATAAGCCAATACTGAAGCCGTAAACGCTTCGATAGCCGGCTGCATCTCCACCTGGTTCATAAACGCCATGCCCAGCATAAGCTGCGTATAGGCCAAATGGGGTTTGTCATTGGCTGACAGGGCGGCGGTACGCTGCAGCAGCGGAATGGCCTTCCAGGCCTGCTGCTGCCCAATAAGTACTTGGGCCAGCTCCAGGTTATCGTCAAAAGCCATCGAATCGCGCGCGGCAATGGCCTTGCCATAGGCTGCAATAGCTTTGGGAAAGGCCAGGTTGGCCAGGTGCATACGGGCCTGCAAAAGATAAGTGTATGCGATGTTGTCAATTTGCTGCCGGGATTGCGCTAGCATTTGCTGGCCTAAATCCCGCTGATTGCGAGCTTTGGAGAGCTGATCATCCAGATTGGCCTGCTCAATAAGTTTAATGGCCTCATCCAGGCGGCCTTTTTCAAATAAGTCGAGCGCCTGGCGGTACAGCCCCGATACTTCGTCAAGATTTACAGCGGCCAGCCGCGCGGCAATTTCCTGAAACTGGCGCAAGGCTGCATTTTTCTCGTCTTCGAGTTTGAGCAATAGCGTCGCTTGCGCTTTATTTTCTTTTTGAAGGCGGGTAATTTTTTCCTGATATCGGGAGGTAATCTGCTTTTCAGCAATGCCTCTAAGCTTGAGTACACTGGCGGCTAATTGATCGGGATTGGCCATGTAGATGCGCAGTTCGCTGTCGGCATCGCGGCGCAATACGGCGTGCAGAACTTCCTTGTTGACTACTTCCAGCCCGGATTTTTCCACCAACAACCTGACCTCGACGCCCGGCTCGCTGTCGATAAATGTCAACCTGAATTTGCCCTCGCTATCTGTGAGCGCTGGATTGGCTTTATCGGCAACCACGGTGGCCGCCTGCACGTATTGCACTTTGCCGGTACGGGTTTTACTGTTCAGGATGGTAACAACGCCGTTCAAGGGCGCAATTCCGCGATCCTGCGATAGCGCCGCGCCAACGACGCCGCACCAGCAGAGTGCGGCGATCCAATATCGTTTTCTCATTTTTTGGCTTTAGTCAGCATTATAGGAATTTCTTCCTTTGTTTCGGGATAAACGCGTTTTTCCCAGATAACGTATCCTTCTTTGTATGCGCTCAACAGCTGCTCCCGTTTTTGCTGATCGGAAGGAATATCAATTTGAAAATACCCGAGCTCGTCGGTTTTAACCGCGGTTGAGCCAATAGAAACCGCCACGCCGGATAAAAACCGGTTGTTTTCTTCATCGCGCACCCTGCCGGATACTTTTGACAGGCTGCCGTCGGGTTCGATGGCCAGACTGGCGCTTTTGTCTGATAGTTTAACAGTTGTTTTATTACTATGCGTGGAGGCAAACTGCCAGCCGTTGAAATCCAATTCAACAGGAACCTCTTTTCCCTGGAATCCGGCGTCAATATTTTTAAAATCGGCGGCGCCGTGTTCGTCGGCTTCGTCTGTTCTTACGTCGTTATTCAATTTCAACTTGACGACTGCCGGGTATTCGCTGTTAAACCCGGGTTTTGCGCCTGCGCCATCAAGGAAAATAGTGTATTCAAAAGGCCCGCCTTTGGGCACCAGCTGAAAACCGGCCACAATCACCAACAGCGCGGCGACTGCAGGGCCGCCCAATTCCAGCTTTTGATCAACTGCTGAATGGGTGTATGCCGCATAAGTACGCATGGCGCCGAATAGAAACGCAGCCGTTGAAAAAGCCAGGGGAAACAGCAGAATATAATAGGCCCGGTCGCCCAACTGCCCGCTGAGCCGGTCTTGAAAAAAAGCAAGCCCCACAAAAAGCAATATCGACAACAACAAGGCGCCGCCACTGATGGCCAGGTAACTCCCCGGCGACATAGGCTGTTCTATGGGCTTGTTAGTTGAATTGGGTGGAACAGGCGGACTGCTCGTCGTTGTGGCAGCAGGTGTAGGCGCTGTATTTTGTTCCTGTTGCTGTAAATTATCCGGCAATTGATCAATCAGGTAGAGTAGCGCCTCCGTAAGTCTGGCTTTAGTGATGCGTTCTTCCTGTTCGCTCAATACCCCTGCTGCCTGCTCGCGCCGGAATGTCTCCCATTTCGCCGATTGCGACACGACGTCGTTGTGCAAATCGTTGTCGCGAATGGCTGTTGACGCCGCCAGTAAGCCTTTAATTACGTCTCCTGTTTTTCCTTTAGCTACGAGTTCCTTCAGTTCAGTTTTGTTAGGTAGCGCCATCTTTGCGTTCGTTGATGTGTAGAAAAGGCTAAATTCGATATTCTACACAGTAATTCAAAAAAAATATTGTTTTCGTTATGGAATTTGAGCAGGTCCTGCGTCTATTTTAATGTAGCGCATTCCCTTTTTGCCCCGTGTAACCCGGTATATGCCTGTTGGACTGTGCGGCCTTATGCTGGAGGGGGCCATTTTTGCCGGT